>ERZ857480.86413-NODE-133953-length-19561-cov-6.9873_pt1 | contig 19561 bp, 17 predicted proteins | sample MGYA00519767_ERZ857480 | MGnify/ENA primary metagenome ERZ857480 (study PRJEB31778, sample SAMEA3449210) | human gut metagenome | biome: human gut; feature: human-associated habitat; material: faeces | place: United Kingdom | collected 2010/2012 ...
TATACAACATTTGACTTTTTTCTCCGTGTGATCTTGCCTTTTACGGTTGGTACTTTCACTAAAAAATCCAGATACATAGCGCCCTCCTTTTAGGCGGTTATCCGCCTAAAATAATTGTACTATATTTCCCGGCTATCTGCAATGGAAAGCCGCAGAAAACCGGGATTTTTTATGATTTTATTTCGTTCTTTTTTCTTTAGGTGGAAAAATTACTGGAAGTTCACACTTAATTTTACCACAAAATGGATGCTCTTTCTTCATTCATCGTAAGCGATGAATAATCCCCCGGTCACGACTTCCAGGGAACTTTAAATATTCAGGTTCCCACGTTCTTCAGGTCTTACTTTTTCGATATCTATGATCCCTGTACATCTTTCTTTTATAAAGTCACTCCATGGCAGCAGCTGTTTTATGCCTGCGGGCTCATTTTTATAGTCCGGCATATACAGCAGCAAGGTGTAGAGATAATGATAGATGTTCAGGTTATTGGCTTTCGCTGTTTCTATGAGACTCAATACAATGGCACTTGCCGTTGCTCCATCAGCAGTATCATGAAACAGAAAGTTTTTACGCCCCGTCACATAGGTTTTTGCCCGACGTTCCGCTGCATTATTAGAGATCTCGCATCTTCCATCCAGCAGATAATTCATAAGGGTCTCTTTATGATTAAAGGCATAGTTTACCGCTTTTTCAAGCTTACTCCCGCCAGCAGGCTCCAGGGTTTCCAACCATGTCCAGAATTCATTCCAGATGGCAGGTTCTGTTTCCTGGCGTTTCTGTTTTCGTTCTTCCTGTGGAAGTTCTTTGTAGAGACGTTCCATATAGAAAAGACGGTTACAGAATGCAACTCCTTTTTCGGCAGGGAGCAGGGAACTGTCTTCTGCAGTTCCCTGCGGAGGTTCTGCAAGTTCCTGTTCAGAATTAATGTCCAGAAGTTTCAGCTTTTTCTGACGTGCTTTTGGGACTGCTTCAAAGAACTTACGCCTGCAGTGGGCAAGACAGCAGACCAGGACAATATCTTCGATCCTGCCGTATGCACTATACCCATCACACTGGAGCATCCCAGTGAAACCATGGAGAAATTCTATCGGATAATCCCCGCTCCGTCCGGGTCTGTAATCATACAGGATGATCGGTGGTTTTCCATCAGTCCCGCTCAGGTAGATCCACATATAGGATTTTGAAGTGGCAGTTTTTCCCTCTTCATGAAGCACCTGACAGGGTACCTCGTCTGCATGGAGGATCTCTCTTGCCAGCAGTTCCTGATGCATTACTTCATAGACTGGAGAGAGATATTCCAATGAACAGTAATTGTACCAGTGCGCTGCAGTTTCTCTTGGGACAGGCACCCCTTTTTCCATCCAGTCTTTTGACTGACGGTAAAAGGGAAGGTGCAGAAAGCTTTTCTGGTACATGACCATTGCCACCATATCCGGCGATGCGGGACTATGGGCAAGAAGCGGTGTCGGTGTTTTTGCCTCTACGATCATTGTTTCATCCTCCTGCCGACATACAGGACACATAAGGGTTTCCTGCATGTAATGGACCCTTACCACTTTTGCCGGAGTGATACGCAGTTCTTCCCGGACAAACTTATACCCCAGGTGTTCCATCGGGGAACCACAGTCCGGACAGATCCTTTCTTCCGGGGGAACATCGCAGGAGATCTCTTTTATGGGAAGGGCCTCATACAGATCTGCACGAACAGACTTTTTTCTTCTGGTCCGTGTATGTTCTTTTACAACGGTCACCGTTTCTTCCTCCTGGATTCCTTCCTCCTGATCAGGACGCCTGGTCTTTTCGCTGGATGTTCCAAAGATCTTCCTTTTCAGTTCATCTATCGTCTCGTTCAGGTTCGCAATAGTGCTGCGGAGCTCTTTTATGGTAGCTCTGAGATCCACAATAGTCTGTTCCTGTTCTTTATTCGTGTTTAATAAAAGCTGGATCATATCTTCTGTATCATGAGGCATGGCATTTCCGTCCTTTGTTTTCTTATCCCTATTATAAAAGAAGTACGGGGATATGGCAAACAGACGGGACAGATGGTACTGTCAATCTGACGGTACCTCAGTTGTGGATATCTTTCCTAAAAAAATGAAAGATATGCCTGTATGCTCATTCTTTTAGGAAAGATATCCACCTGCTGTTTTAAAACAGATGTTTTTTTGAGTCTCATCCACATCGCATTCAAAAGGAAAAAAGAAAGCAGTGGATAAGTGTCTGGCGGCTGCCTGCTGTCACGGATATAGAAAATTTAAAATTCTCTGTTTTGCACAAAGGATCAGAAATCTTTTTTTCTGCCTGTGCCTTTGATTGCTTTGGGCTGATCGATGGAAAGACCTTCCATAAGCCACCGGAATTCCTGACGCGTCAAAAGACGGGCTTCCGAAGCATTCCGCGGCCACTGGAACCTGCCGTTTCCGTCAAGCCTTTTCTGGAGCAGCACAAAACCATCCTTATCAAAATGGAGTGCCTTAAGTTTCCGGCTATCCCTTCCGCAGAAAAGATAAACTGCATTTGCATACGGATCGAGTTCATAAGTATCGCGTATGATAGCCATAAGCCCGTCGAAACTTTTTCGCATATCTGTACGTCCGGTGATAACGAAGATCTTAGACACACCGGACAGATCACCTAACATAAATCCTGCAGCGCTGATAACGTATGAAATATGGTCTCACGGTCTGCTGCGTTGGTAATCTCAATCTGGAAACTGTGATAAGTGATCTTTATAACAGAGTCTGGAATGGTATCCGTTTTGAGCTGCACTGAGGATGGGCAGACTGCCGGTTCCTCAAAAGAAAGCGGTACAACTTCCTGTTTTCCTGAGAAAGAAGAATGGACTGGTTCCGGTATCTCACAGGCTTTTTGTCGAAGTCTTCGTATCTGGTAATAAAAGTTGCTTGTATGGATATGATGTTCCTGACACCAGCATTTATCAGAAAGACCACTGGACCGGCATTCCTGGATCAGATCCAACCATTCTTTATCTGTACGTCTTGGATTTTTTTTAGGCATAAAAATTCAACTCCTGTTTTTTATTTGGAGTGAGATTAGCACAGGTACCAGAAGAACTGAAGTGAAATGGTCCTAAGTGCAAAAAACTGGAAAAGTTATAGAGATACCACTCCTTAGAGGGATTATCTCATAAATTTTGGATACTGAAAAACCGGTGGATTATTCATCGCTTACCATTCATCTGATAGGTGAAAAGCAATATTCAGTTAATATATAGAAACTATATGGTTTTCAGCCACTTTCACGACTGTGCCGTGAATAATTTAGGATAAGTATTAAAAAATAAATTGCCTCTGATATGTAGCTCTTACTCTTATGCAAAATCCTTGCACACAGCAAAAGTATATCCGCAATTATCAGCATACTTAATCCACTGTGAATTCCGCTCAAAATCGATCCGGCAATGAAAAAATTCAGGAAGAAAAATTCCCACAGAAATACACACACATGATAAACTTTTCTGAAATGTGCCCCGGAATCCGGCAAAAAAATATACTGCCAATAAGTGTGATACCTGTTGCTCCAATTATGATCATTAAAATCAAATATACACCGCTCATTGTTTTCTCTCATTATTATATAATCAATTAATTCTTCAGTTTCGCGTACCTGACCCCAATTGCTTTCTATATACCTATTTTCAGAAAATCTCACTTAACATCTTCACTATGTAAAATGCTCCACGCATTACTCAATTCTATTTTATTATCTCTATACCATTTATGCACTTCCGTGGTCATCTGAGATGTCCATTTATTCTTATCTTTCTTGTATAGTTCTCCATCTTCAAGTCTAAAAACAGCTGCGCATCCTCTGTCCTTACCAGTAACATGAAAATGAGGCGGATGATAATCAAACTCTTTTGCCCGTACTTCAACAGTAAACGCTTCCAAAATCTTCCATGTTTTTATTTTAGGTATACATTTCCAATATGAACTATCAAAAATGTTATCCAGCGGACATGTAATCTCTTTTTCCTCTTTACGAATTACAGTTGGCAGCTCTAGCCTTTTGTATTCCTCATGAATAAACGATACAATTTTCCCCTCATTTTCTATTGCCTTTAAAAAGCAATTTGGATTTTCAAATAATGCACTGTACGAATTATCAAAATCATATTTTATAACGTCTATCTGTGATTCCTGTTCACTTAGCCAAAACGGTTTTTCGCTACACAGCTGAATCAACTTATTTTTTAGTGCTAATAATTCCGGACTTCTTTCATTCTTTTTCCTCGGAATCCTGGAAATTTTAATTCCATTACATATTTCCAAATTCCAAAAAGTATCTTTTTTCCAAAGTATACTTTCATTTTCATCCTTAATCTTATCTAATACCGGTAATGTAGATTTTCTCAACGATTCCATGAATTTATCTGTATTTTTAAACTGCCCTCTTAATGAATACTCATTCAAATAGTAATCCATACTCCTGCATATCCCTCATTTCTTACAGTCCAAGCATTTTATCCATATCAATTTCAAACTGATCAAAAAGATCATCAATATCCATTGCGCCATTTGTTCCCGTTATTTTTCCATATTCACCAAAAATGACAGGATTACACTGTGTTTCATATTTCTCATTCATAGCAAAAAAATTAACTGTTATCTCTTCTTGCTTTATTTCTTCCCTCGCCACACCTACTCTTAAACCATTAAAAATATGATCACTATGCGATTCGACAAAAAGCTGTCTCCCTGCTTTACTTACATGATATAAAAATTCGCATAATCTAGATTGAGCCTTGGGATGTAGATGAATTTCAGGGTTTTCTATAATAATAATTGAACCTTCTTCCAAGCCAAGACATGAAATAAGAATGCTAATCAAATAGCTAATTCCTGATCCCACATTCACAGGTCTGCAGTATAAAGCATCTGAGCTGAAATTGGCAGGATTATTGTTATATTTTACCTGTAAATAGTTTGTTTTTTTTAAATCATTAATAGAAAGAGTCGTTCCTACAATATAATCAAGCCAATAATTCACCTGTCCTAACAAACTATTCGTGACATCGGATTTTCTTACTGACAGCTTTTCATCTACAACTGATTCTTCATTTCTAAGAAGATATGCAAAAGCATACTCACCGTCTATGCCAAAATCTGTTTCTTCCATCATATTTTTTTTATAAATATCATCTACCCCTATTCGATGGCATGATAAATAATGAAAATAAAAATCTTCTTCCGGCAAGAGCGACTGTTCTGGATCTATATATTCTGTATCTGAGGAATTAAGCAGCATCTCCTCAGATATTTTTTCAATTACATACCCCTCTTTTTCCTCATTCTCAGTAAATTTTATCCAGGCAGGTAATTTTTTATCTTTTTCTGTTATTTCTATTTCAATTGGGCTATTAAGCATGGAATAATTTCTGGCCTCGCGGAACTCTCCCAAAGAAATGTATTTTCCATTAAGTTCTTCCTGTGCCGCCACCAGTAGCGCCTGCAAAAAAGTTGACTTGCCGGACGAATTCGTTCCCACAAACAGATTAAAATTTGAACACTCAACACTTAAATCCCTGATAGATTTCAATGCTCTTACCCTTACTTTACTAATCATAACTAATTCCTTTCCATAAATTTTCTGCCATTTCAAATCTTCCATATACATTTGCAGAATTGTCCCTGCTATTTCCTATATAGTGCAAAAATAGCTCGTTACTAATCATTTTCTGTAGATTCGTATACACTTGTTCATCAGATACCTTCTTTGCATCTTTTAACATTAATGACATAAAATATAAAGTAACTTCAAAGATGTTCATATTAATCGGTTTTGACTCCTGCAACTCACGCCGGAATGCCCCTTTTCCTAATATTTCATAGGACATCTTCAAACATCGTATTGTTAAATTTTTTAATTTCACTAAGTTATTCTCTGACATATTATTTAATTGTGTCAAAGTTACCTCTACTAATTCATCCAAATCACCTGCATACTCATATTCTTTCCCATTGTTCCACAATAAATGATTAAAAAACAAATAAAAAGATAAAAACCTTGTCACAAGATAAGATCCCTTCATTCGACAATCCTTTTTATACTCAATTCGAGTTGCTTTCTCAAATTCAGAAGATTTCGTTATATCTGTAATCATATCCAACCCTTTTCCATGATACAGTGCATTTCTTATCTCCTGCTTATTCAGCTGCGTTCCCCCTCTATTGACCCGATCAAATATATCAAACAAAATTTTATCCGGTGTAGGTGGAAGAATCACATGAGAATACACCTGATAATCTTCCAGCTGCGACTGATAAACTCCCAATTCCTCTGTCAAATCTTCAAATCTTTTTCCATTAAGAAAATTCAATATCCTTAATGATTTTAATACGAATTTATTCTCTAAAAACTCAAATAACGTAGATAATCGCTGCTTACCGTCAACAACAACATAATTTGAATTACTTTGCAGCTTAAAGTAAAAAATTGGTAACGGAAGTCCCATCAGGATGCTTTCAATTAATTCGCATTTCTGCTTATATTTCCATACATCCTTTCTCTGAAAATCCACTTCCAGGATTAATTGTCTTTTCTTATATTTCCTGTGAAGTTCAAATATAGAAAAATCTTTTTTAGTAACTTTCACCGATTCAAATAATGGCTTCTCACCATTTCCTTCATACTCTAATCGATTTAACTCATCCTCATTTTCAAATGAAATTTCATCATCTAATTCTAAATCAACAGATGATAAATCTTGCACTTCCTTTGCCAGCATTCTTTTAATCAGCTCCTTTCCCACAAGCCATTACAATCTGATAAATATCTATTTTATGCCGTTACTTTCGTGTACCTGACCCCAATGCTCCTTTTAAAGTTACCCATTTTTACCACGAAAAGGATTTATTAATTTCCAGCTAATTTAAGTTTGACTTTTCATAGCTGATCTCCTTAGAGGGATTATCTCATAAATTTTAGATACTGAAAAACCGGTGGATTATTCATCGCTTACGTTTATAATTATTTCAGAAAACTTTTATTTCAATTTTTGCGTACCTGACCCCAATGCCTCTCCTTGCAATTGCTGGATATTGATTTCATCCGAATGAAAATCTTGTCATTTTGCTGTTTAACATCTGTTATCATTAATTCTGTTTTGGGATAAAATTTATCCAAACATAATGTACTGCCTGACTTCATCATCTATAAATCTCCCATATAACCTGATACATATACCATACTATATATCCGGTAATATAGGAAGACGAAAACGGATAATTACGGAAGAACCTCCCGCACAAGATTATTCACTTTCATGTACCTGACCCCAATTGCCTTCTGCATCGTGACAATAGTTCCAAATGTCCGTGCAGACGGTTCTTTTGGATTGAAATATACAAGAATTAAGCGCTTACTATTATGAGCATTGTAGTAATATTTTGCACTTACACTATAATTATCATTATTCCCCCAATTCTCCTTCCAAAATATCTGCAATTTTTTGACACGCCTTGCCATCTCCATATGGGTTCGATGCATGAGCCATTCTTTCGTAACTCTCTCTATTTTCAAGAAGTTCTTTAAAATTTCTATATATAACTTCTTCCTCTGTTCCCACTAACTTTAATATACCTGCTTCAATCCCTTCTGGACGCTCAGTCGTATCTCGCATAACCAAAACCGGTTTTCCAAGACTAGGTGCTTCTTCTTGAATTCCACCTGAATCAGTTAAAATTAAATGACTTCTTGCTTGAAAATTATGAAAATCCAATACATCCAGAGGTTCGATAATATGAATCCTCTCATCGCCACCTAATATAGCATTAGCAGTTTCTCTTACAGCAGGATTCATATGAATTGGATAAATTGCTTTTACATCCGGATGTTCATCCATAACACGCCGAATTGCCCGAAACATATTTTTCATTGGTTCCCCTAAATTTTCTCTCCGATGCGCCGTAATTAAAATTAATCGGCTATCTTTTGCCCATTCTAATTCTGGATGTGTATATTCATCACGAACTGTTGTTTTCAATGCATCTATGGCCGTATTCCCTGTTACATAAATCGTTTCCTCTTTCTTTCCTTCTCTCAAAAGATTTTTCTTTGAAAGCTCTGTTGGTGCGAAATTATAACGACTGATAATAGATACTGCTTGGCGATTAAACTCCTCAGGATACGGTGAAAAAATATTATATGTTCGTAAACCGGCCTCTACATGTCCTACTGCAATCTGTAAATAGAAGCATGCCAACGCAGTTGCAAATGTTGTTGATGTATCTCCATGAACTAAAACAACATCCGGCTTTACTTCTTCCAATACTTGTCTTATATTTTCTAAAATATTAATTGTTACATCAAACAACGTCTGTTTATCTCGCATAATTGATAAATCATAATCCGGTATAACATTAAATGCTTCTAAAACCTGATCTAACATCTGTCTATGCTGACCAGTAACGCAAACAATTGTTTTAAGCTTTTTTCGTTTTTTTAATTCATTAACAAGTGGACACATTTTTATTGCCTCCGGTCTTGTTCCAAAAACCAACATTACTTTTTTCATTCCATATTCCTTTCTTCAATATCTTTGCAACAATCCGCCTATATAAGTTTTATAATATGGTGAAGCACTTCTCTCAAATCCATATATATATAATTTATATGGATCATACCAAGTTCTTGTAAATAATTTTGCTATTGGCTACAGCAAATAAAATATCAAAAAGTCTCCATTTTTCCTAATACTATTGAACAACCCTAAGTTAACTACAGCTACTATACCTTGCAAATATCTGCCTTTCCCAAATAAGTCCCGAGTATTTTCAAATGTCCATATATTTTTATTTTCAACCATACAAAAATTCGACGCAATAATAAACGAAATGCTAAATGCCCCGATTGTCAATAAAAATTTACATTTTTCATGCAGGTTGCCATATTCTGAAACAGTAACATAACATATTAACTGTCCTTTTTTAGGCTGATTATGTTTCTAACTTTATATAAAATTTTTTGCATAAAACTTTCTTTAGGCTCAGCAAATTGTATTATATCAAAGGCTAACTTCATATTATCATTCAATACGGCTTGTAAAACTGCTTCACGCCCTGGTTTAGCAGGTGAAGAATATAATAATGAGGGATTGCTTGCTGATGCCTGCTCCAAAGTGACCTTTTTACTTTGAATTCTCCCATTTAATTTTTCAAATTCTTTCTTACCCTTTGAAGAATGGAGAAGTACAAGAGAAGTACCTTTATCATCATCCATTTCCGGTGCTATATCCCAAATTCCCCAAAAATCCCCTAATGTAATGTCACTTACTCGATCATACCCTTTAAAATAACAGTCAGTACAACTTATCCTATTTATATAATCCCCAACAAAAAGTTTCATATATGGATCACTACCATTTCTAGTGGAATATTTTTTTTCATTTACGTATTGATACACATTTGAATATTGATAGTGACTCCATCCAGTATCCTTGGAACGTAAATTAATCTTTATTGGTAGAATGCCTTCATTATCTCGGTTTGCACGATACTTAACGTAATTGTTCCATACAATTGGTGAAGGCACTCCATGACAAACAAAATCCACGGTGAACAAATTCGGATAATCCTTTTGCAAAAAAGCAATTAAACCAGCTACCTGACAAGGCATACCGGAAAATAACACCTGCTGACCACTGTCTAATCGTTTTTTCACCATACTAAATGAGTCACCTAATCTACTTTGCGCATATTTTGCTCCACGTAAACAGTACAAATCATCTAAACTTTCTACACAAACATGTTCCACAGAATAATTTCTTCCATAAGTAGCCCCATAAACTACACCATTTTGATTGAGCACCTGTAGTCCCAATTCCGAAAAAATACCACCTGAAGAACTACTCATTCTTATATCAAAATCCTTTGTATATGCGGCATATGCCAATGTTTCCATATTTTGAATTTGGAAGCTTTTATGAATTGGGCAGACCATATCGCATAAACCACATTCAATACAAATTTCTTCACTCTTTAAATATGGACTCCAAAATCCTTCTTCATCTATTTTCATCTGTAAACACTTTTTAGGACAAATGCTCGTACATGCAGAACAGCCCGTACATTCTTGTTTCTTTAGTAAAATCTGCATTTTCCATCTCCTACTTTATGTATTCATAGAATTTTATTAAATATTCAACTAATCAAATCTTGCATAATTAAACCCTAATGTAAAACTTATAGCCCACAACTTGCTTTTTCATTCTCAAACACACTTGCAATTCGCTTACACATATAACTCCATTGCTCATTTTGATATATTCTCGTGTATATTCCCAAAGGTCATCTACGAATAATGCTAAGCGCAAGCTTCTTCAATGGTTTTCGTATAATATTTTTTTCATAATCATTCATATTTAAAATATACATTCCAAAACAGTAAAGCATTGTGTAAACAATAACACTTGCGAAAAACATCCCCCAATTATTAATACCAATAACGTGCACAATTACTAAACCTATAAACATCATACATATAGGAAATATTGACATTTTCAAAATATTCTTCCAAAATTGCAAAATATTAATTCCAACCACTTTATAGTAATATATATTCATTATAAGTCCCTGACCAAGCAGATATGAAATGCAAGAACACAATGCAGCACCAATTCCTCCAAGATAAGGAACAACTAAATATGTTGAAATTGCATTTATTATAGCAATAATAAAGTACATGATAGAACGAAATTTATGTTTGTTCTGCGCAACTACAATACTTAATCCCGTATTTTGAATTAGCGGAATACACAAAGGAAACATTGTAAGAATAGCAATCCAATATGATTCTGCATAATTTTCTCCTACCCATAACAAAACAAACGTTTGACCAAAAACTGTAAAACCTGTGGCTATTAATGCAACTATTAAATATTGAATTCGTCCAACCCTAATAAATAACTCTGTTAAAGTCTCTTTCGATGCATTTTTAACCACCATTCCTGTGATTCTAGAAGTCAAAACACCCGAAATAGATGAGGAAAGCTGCATAACCATGTTGTTAAAAGTACTACCTATCTGATAAACGGACACAGCAATTGTACTAACCATCATTCCCAAAATAACTTTATCTGTTGCCCAAAATAACATATCTGCTATACTACCTACAAAAACGTAAACAGAGAAACCGATCATTTCCTTTATTAAAGATCTTGGCATCCATTTAAAAATTGGTTTTATATCCAATACTCGAATACAATAGAATATATTAGGAAAAAACATTAAAATTTGTAAAACACTACTCGACACAACCATTCCAACAGAAGCATATCCCAAATATAATGCAATGAGATTCATCATGGGTGCTGCAACAGTAGATATAATATCTATTATTCTACGAAATATATAGCGTTCATAAGCCAGGCTTACAGAGGTAATCACACTAATCGGAAAAGACAGTGCTGTATTAAAAGCTAAAATTAATAGCAAAATTTTAATTTTTTCTTGTTCCTCAATAGATAAACCTTTCCTAAAAATTAATTCGGCATTTTCAGAAATAATATATCCACCAATCATTACCAATATAGCTAATACACTATACAACATCAGAAAAAAACCAAATGTACATTGCACGGATTTTTTATCATTTTCTGCACGATATTTTGCAAGATAACGTAAAATCGTACTTCCAAAACCAAAACTCAATAAGCTCAAATAACTTACAGCAGAATTAGCAAGTGAATATAAGCCATACTCCGACTTGCCTAACAGTTTTAGCATAACCGGTGTATAAAACATTGGAATAATACTTCCTAACAAAAGATTAATATAGGATAAATAAACACCTGCACGTAATTCATTAATATGTTTTTTTATTTTTTTCATAATCACTCTTCTATATTACTTTATAAGTTGATTCAAATATTTTTTACCCATGCAAGCTTTAGCTTGATATTTAGGAATCACCTTTTGTAAATGTATTTTTATTTTTTCAGCATTCGTATTCAACCAATCAAAGGCAAATATTAAATCTGAATCTGATTGAATGCTTTGTATTGGCAAAACATAATGATCTTCCATTCCAAACAAGTCTGTAGCAATTCCCCGACTTTTAACAGAGTAACCGATAGCTAAAGTTGGCACAAAAGTTGAATAAGCAGCAATCGTAGCATGAGTTCTTGCCCCAATAAATAAACGGCACTGGGAAATAAAATATTTCAATCGCATACAATTTTGGTCTTTTATCAGAATTACCCTACCACTATCAGAAAATCTCTCATAAATCGGTTTCAAAATTTCTAAATCAGCCCCTTTTTCTTTAGTCACATGAGGAATCAATGCAATATTGCTATCTGTAGAGTCCAAAATGTATTGGACAAGCGTATAAAAGCTGTCCAATACTTTTTCTTGGTTTCTTACATAATGCAAAACCAAAGGGCTAAGATTTAATCCAATCATATTGCCCGGAAGAAATCCCTGTGGCATTTCTCCTTTTTCAGTATTCAAAAGAAATGCTGTATCTGCAACAATACGGACGTTTTTTGTCACTCCAACTGCTGCTAATGCATTTTGCGTCAAAGACTCCCGCACAGTAATCAAATCATAGCGTCTCAAATCTCTAATTATTTCAGGAGTAAGAACTTCCGGATCAATAGAACAACCCCAAAGGATAGTTTTCGCTCCCTTTTTTTTACACAATGTATTCAAATCTCCAAGAATTTCTGTTCCTGCATAACAATAATTATCTCCACCAATTGAAAGACAAAGATCGTCTTTCTGCACTTGAGCAAGAAATTTTTTTCTAGCATATTTAGTAAACAACGTAGTCTTCTTTGTTAATTTTGTCTGGCAAGCTGCTTTCATATACATAATGGATTTTCTTGGAATTGCATCCACAGTATCCTTTTGCACTTGTGCAACCTCTGTTATTCCATATTGAATATCTTCATCATAACCTGTAGAAAATAACATTGGTGTACAATCTAATAACATAGCAGTAGATCGAACTAAAGCTTCACAGCCATGATTCCCGCTACCAGTATGAGCATAAAAAATCATTTTCATATCTTTTTAAACCTCACTTGTGATGACACATGCAACTAATAATCTCAGATACAATCACCGAAACCCAATATATCCCAAAATGATTTGTTCGCAATCCTTCAAATTGCAAAATATTAATATCCGACTTTTTGATATATTTTTTAATACTTTGAAATTCTTCACTCTGAAACTGTTTCGCATTATATAACCACTTTTTTAACAACATATCATTATTATCCTTTGACCATGTATTTCGAAAAACACGATCATACGCATAAAAATAGGAATGCATATATTCATTTTCCCACATTTCATATGCCCCTGGCATACACTCTAATTCATCTTTAATTCTCAAATATATCATTCGATAAATTCCAGACAAATTGGGGTAATATTTAGAACTTAAACTATTCGTGTTTTCTATCGCATAATGATACAGCGGTTCATTAACAAAAATATATCCACCTGTTTGGCAATGCAAATAATCTAAATTAAAAATCATATCTTCGCCCAAAGAAAGCCCCCGCCTAAAACGTATAAAATTGTCTTCCAGAATAGTTCGTACATAAATTTTATTCCATGGAATTCCAAGAAGTTCATAATGATTCAGAGAAAAAAAATCTATCTTTTCTATATTGTCCCTCAAATTTCCACATTCAACTTCTCGATTAATACTTTCCAACTCAACAGAATTGTAATAGTAATTACAAATTGGTTGGCAACCACAATATTTTTCTGCAGTCAGATACAACTTTTCACACCATTCTGGTTCCACCCAATCATCACTATCACAAAACATTACATATTTTCCCCGTGCATGGTCTAAGCCCATATTTCTTGCAGAAGAAACACCACCGTTAGATTTATGAAAAACTCGAATGCGTATATCTTCAGATGCCAAACTGTCACACAGTTTTCCACTTCCATCTATTGAACCATCATCAACTAAAAGAAGTTCCCAATCCATAAACGATTGTTTTTGAATTGCTCGGACACATCTTTCCAATGTCATTATACAATTATATACTGGAACTATAACTGAGACCATTCTGCGTCCCTCCATCATTATAAATTTCAAAAACATCTTTCAATCTTTTACTCAATTAACATTTTCTCCAGCCACATGCATTCGGTCACTCTTTTATAAAATACTATTTAATTATTATGGTATCAATTTCACTATCTGAAATCTCCTAAAGCATGAAACTCCTAACTCAATTATTATACTGTCCTCATATTCTTAAGTTACATTCCAACTTTTATTTTATTTCGTAACCAACAGGCAAATGGAACACTCAAATTTGCAATTCGAATCCAACACTGATGTGTAAATGGAACATTCTTCATATCAGATTTTTTTAACTTTGAGCAAGTACCTATTGTATCCTTCAAAATACGAAAAACCTCCTTCTGGTTCTCATGACTAAGATACTTTTTAGATAGTTGGCCATGATAAAGACATGTGAAAAATAAATCTAACTGAGCTACTGTTGAAAGTTGAGGAAATACCTTTTGAACAAATGTCAATCTTTGCCGCTTTGCTTCCACCGCATCTAGTCGCTTAATTGAATACCCTTCACCCATGATACTACTATTTCGTTGTAAATAATAATACCCTATTTTATCAGAAACGGATACCTGCTCTGCCTTAGCAAACACTTGATAACTCCAAAACACATCCTCATGATACTTTCCTACAGGAAAGCGAATATTTTTGATTAATGCTGTCTTATACAATTTATACCAAACCGGCTGCTTAAGCCATGATTCTTTAATAATAGAACACATAGCTTCTTCTCGATTTAAAATACAATTTCCAGATTCCGTCAGCATCCGAGCTGATCCATCTTCCCAAACCATTTCAACGCCGCAAGCAGCAATATCACTATGATCAATCATCATTAAATTTTGCAAATGTTGATACATATCAGAGGCAATCCAGTCATCACCATCAACAAATCCCATCAATTCGCCAGTGGCCACAGCCATTCCAACATTTCTAGCATCAGAAAGTCCACCATTCACTTTATGAATAACTTTAACACGAATATCTCTCTTGGCCCATGCGTCACACAAAGAAGGGCAATTATCTGGAGATCCATCATCTACCAAAATAATTTCTAGATTCCTATATGTCTGATTTACAATAGACTGAACACACCGCTCAAAGAAAGGCTCCACTTTATATATTGGCACAATTACACTGATTTTCTGCTGTTCCATGCCATTTACCTCCCTGCTTTCAAAATATTTGTAATGATTTTCACTGGATCAAACTCATCAATCGAAATATTATGTATATCTCCAATCATACCGTTTTCAATCTTCTGGATAGCCCTAGTAATATCTTCAACCGTATTTTTACAAAAGACATAACGGTTAAATTTCCCAAAAAATCCTTTTAATACCCTCTGTTCTTCTTCTGTTCCATCCATAATAAAAAGAATTATTTTGTTCGTAGCGGAATACTGATATATTTTTCCTGGAATTTGTCCACCTTTTCGATTACACAAAAATACCAAAACATTAGTATCATCTTCAATGGGTTTCAATTCATTTAATGGTAATCGAGGATAAACGTGAATTTGTTCCGTAGATGAGAATAAATTATTAGGATTCCCACATATATTCACTCTAATGCCTGTTTTCTTCGCAGCTATATAAAACGGTTCCAAATCACGCGCAACAGGAGCATAGTCACCAAAATAGCCATAATTATTACCACTCACCCGATAATCACATTTCTTATCGCACTGATAGTAAAACGGTAATGGCTGCCAAAACATTTTATGTGCTACTTCTGGAAAAAGTTTTTTCTGATTTTCAAGAGTCAATGGACTAACATAACATACCTTTTCCGCAAATGCTAAAAGTCTTTTTTCCTCTCGACGAATTCTCTCTTTGCCATTAAACCCATAAGCATCTGAATACCAAGGGTCCTCCCAAATTTGAATCCAATGCGATCCTTTAATTCGTCCAGTTTTCAAAAGATTATGAGTCAATAAATGACTAGTTACCGGAGTAGAAATAGAAATAATGTAATCAAATTTTTCATCCAGTCTAAATTTTTGGGCCTTACGGACAAAAGTAATATAAATCCCATGGACACCATAAAGAGTCAGCACTGCAGATTTTATTTTAGTAATAACCTTATATGCTATACCATCAGAAGTAGGATTTTGAAATGCTTCCATATTTGACGGTAACACAGTGTCCTTTCTTCTTTTCCTCAACGACAATTTTTCATAGAAAGAAACACCATAAATTGTATATTGCATTACCTGCTCGGGTATTGTCATCGCCGGATCTATTGTATAATCCCTACCATCAGCACTTAATAATGTCACTTGATGTCCTGCTGCTAATAATCCCCTCAGATAAGCCAGATGGCAAAGATTTGCAGAGCTGTTTGTCTGAATACAATCCCCGTTAATTACCAAAATGTTCATAAATTAATATCCTCTTTGCTTTCATTTCTATCACCTTTGAAAACAGATCAACTCTCATCACAGTAAACAAGTGTTGCCTGCTATAATCAATTACCGAGCATACGCCAAAAATTGCAGCAACTATTATCAATTGATAAATTGGGAACCACCACTGTGACATATTATTTAATATACCAAAACATTGCCACATTGATTCATTGCAAATATTTGCATGGGCATGTATCAAATAGACCCCAAAGGTGGTTCCTGATATTTTTATAACCAATTGATTTCCACATTTATTTACCGCCCCTCTTTTTCCTATATTAATAAATACCATAAATAACACTATCGATGCTATTACAACTGGGATGGAATCATATCTCCACCAATTTTTAATCATATTAATCAGAACCATAATTTTCGTTTTCTGTACAGCAAGTAATGCAAGTGTCATAAAAATCAATATTGTAAAAAACACCAAAGATAAATTTCCTTTTTTCTTTTTCTCCGGTATATAATAGAGTCGAAAATATGCTCCAATAAAATACAATACTGTAAACCAAGCCAATCCCCAAGCTCCTCCAGAATTCATTCCCTTGAAAGAGGGATAAATCGAATTCATTCCTGAAAACAGCATAACCAGCAAAAACAGTAACCTTTTATGCTGGCTCTCATCCATAGCCTTAATTGCAATATTGTAAAACGGAAATATAAGATACATACCAAAGTAAATTGTAATGAACCAATAACGGGCTGTCAAAATAGGCACAAAACATGAAATCAAAGATACAACCGAAAAAGGAATTTCTCCACCAACCATCATAATAAATTTAATTGTAACAGCATAGAAAACGACTTCAATCCACAACAAAATCAGCTTTCTCAACTTGAACTGAGACTGAACCAGAAAATAACCTGAAATCAAAACAAAACAATTTACACCAACTTGTACCAACGCATATATGAATTGTTCATAGGCATATAGTAAAGTTCCCTCTTCCAACGTTTCATACAACCCGCTATGATCAATTGAATGAAGTAAAATTATCATAAACATAGAACATATCCTTAACCATTCTAACCCCAGATTTCTTTTTCCCAATTCCTTCTTTTCCATCACCTCAATATTCTCCTTCTAATCTTGTAATAGAGAGGCGCTGCTAACTCTTTCAATCTAACCTGTATCATTTTCAGCTTTGATGTCTTTCTCAATGTAATGCCTGTTTGTTCATTAATAAGTGTAACAATCTCTCCCGCAAGCTGATAGTAAACCGGCTTAATATAATGATTGAAGTGGTCATAAAAACTACTCTGATCGACCAAATATTTATTAACATCAATTAATTTAAGGCCTATACCATCTGCTGCATTTCGTATTACATCATTTATTTCTTTATGCACTAAGTGCCGATTCTCATAAGCAGGAAATGTATTTTTTTCATAATATAATTCCCCTCCCAGCATAACTGCTAATTCACACTTAACAGGTAAATGTTCCTTAATAAATTTTAAATTTTTCATAATTTGTTCTGGACTATTGATCCCCACAAACTCATATTTTTCTGCAAACTCTTCTAAGCATTTCTTAGTAAACTTAAAACCTGCCGTATTGTACTCACCGTTAATATAAGCATCCCAATTTTTCCTTTCTGTAATAGGATGATATCCTTCAAGAAAAGCAATTTGTTCCCCTGTCTCTTTACGACGATATACTCCCAAATTCGCATCTTGCAAAATACTTATAATAACAAGCTTATATTCCCCTTTATATATATTGTCATTATAAATGCCAGCATCAGCAAAAGGAACCTCATTAAGTATCCTTTGTTTTTCTTGTTCACTTAATCGTAAAGCTTCTACAATATGTGTAGTATGTCCTGTAGATTCTATCGTAACGCCATTACTATTCACATATGTGAATTCTGTATCTATGATACTTTTATCCGCTATGTAAGGAAGAACTTGGAATAAATCACATGGTCCTTTTATTAAGACACTATGTGATAAAGCAGATTGTACTTTTAATGACATACCTTTCTCACCTGTTTTTTTCTGATTAATCCACCCAGGTATTTCATCAGACTCTAAACTGCTGATTACTTCTCCATTAATTTTCAAGTCTGGACGTCCCAGCATACTATATACGTATTGTTCAATTCCCATTCCTAATGTTCTACAACTAAAGCAAAAATGAAGAAGCTCGTTATTTTTTAATGCATAAAAACCAACAATTCCATAATCGCCAAAATTGTCTTCAACCGAAATGTACCCACATTTACACTCGCCTTTAGAAAACAACTCCACTAATTCTTCTTTAGTCAAACGAATTTTAGTAAAATTAAGTTGGTTACTTCTCCATATCAAATCATATATTCTATCAATATTCTTAAGACAATCTGTTCCCCAAATTACTCTAATATTACTACTATAAAGAAATTGCTCATTAGAAGCATACTTTTGTCTTTGCTGTTGTTTTTTTTCAAGCAACTGGTATTGTTGTAAACGTTTATGTGATATATCATTTTTTTTGCAGGCAAAAGCAGCTTCCAATAACTCAGGAAGTTGATCTGGTAACATGGTCATCAGTTCCTTTGAATAGAACCTCGCCTCTTCTAAATTAGAAGGGTTATCATCAATAAAAAGAACATTTGCCGGTCTCAACTGCATATCACAAATAAGTTGTTGAATGCGTGCGCCTTTGGGGCTCCAATCAATAGACGGAAAAACAAAATAGTCCCAAATTCCCCATTCATTCATCCTTCTCTTTACTTTTTCATAATCATTTTTACTACAAATTGAGTTGATGATTCCAACATCCGTAAGCCTCTTTATCAGTTGGATATTTTTCGGTAAAATGTTAACTTCTTCTTCGGATAAGACACCTTTCCAAAAAGTTTCATCCAAATCCCATATTACTAGCTTAATTTTTTCAAAATCATACATAGCTTATCCTCTTTCCTATCATCGTCCTAGAGTGTGTCTGAAAAACATTTTAAATTGTTTATTAACCAAATTAATATTGAGGCGATACAAATAAATCCCAAGTAGGTTGCAGCTAATTTGTCATAACGTGTAGCGATTCGTCGGAATGCTTTTAATTTCAGAAAATACTTTTCTACTAAA
>ERZ857480.66400-NODE-102746-length-19538-cov-11.0000_pt1 | contig 19538 bp, 19 predicted proteins | sample MGYA00519767_ERZ857480 | MGnify/ENA primary metagenome ERZ857480 (study PRJEB31778, sample SAMEA3449210) | human gut metagenome | biome: human gut; feature: human-associated habitat; material: faeces | place: United Kingdom | collected 2010/2012 ...
GGTGCTGGAGAAATCAGACAGGCGGACTTTGTGACAGCCTACTTCCAGATAGTTGGTGGAACGCTCAGCCAGTGCCTCGCGGATCTGGATCTTCAGCTGTTCCTGTTCGGCCTGTGCGGCCTCGATCAGTTGGGCGGCCTCCTTGTACTGCTCGACAAGGGTCAGTAAAACGTTGATGCTCATGTGCGTACCTCTCTCCAAATCGTTGGTGAATAGTCGGATGTGAGAACCGGTGTTCCCGATGGCATGAGTATACTCCTACTTGCGCAAGTATGCAAGATGGAATGTTGCACAAAGAAAAGTGGGTAAAACTATGCAATTTGCGTACTTGAGCAACTATGCACTGCAAAAGACAGAAAAGCAAATATGATATAATACCTATAAGAGTAAACAGAAAGATGGTGCTTCAGATGGGCGGCAAAACGAGCGCGGCGAGTAAAAATAAGTGGAACGAAAAAACATACGACAGGATAAACCTTGTTGTCCGTAAAGGTCAGAAGGAGCAGATTCAGGAGTATGCCAAAGAGAAGGGGATGAGCCTGAACGCCTATATCAACGCCTTGATTCAGGCAGACATGGGCGAACACCTGACACCGGGGGTGGTTAAAAATTTGGAAGGGGACGCCGACCCGGTAGAATGAGATCGTTATTCCATCTCCCCAGACCGAATTGAATCTAGCAGCAGAACGCCTCTGTCTTTCACAGAAATGTGATCGGCGGGGGCCTTTTTAGCGAAAAAAATAGCCTAACTTATGCAAAAGAGCACAGATCAGGTGGTGCGCTGCATTGATAGTTAATTATACCTATATATAATAGGGGAAGAGGGGGAGAGAGTAAAAATTATATAGTGCAATGCGATACGTCTAGTTTGAACCTATGACCAATGCAATGGTATGAACCAGTTTTTTAGTGCGAAGGGATGCACCGTTTAGCGGCTGTCATTACATTGAAACTGCTATCTCACCTGACCGTGCTATCCAGCGCTATAGACAACTATATGACCACACATTTTTCTGCCAGTGATTTCATCTGGGATTTTCAGGCGAAACTGGGCAATGTGTGGAAAAGATTAGGTTGAGTCGAAATTTTTTCTAAAACATAGATGAATACAATTCCTCGGATTTCTATTGATTCCCAGATGTAACCATGATAGAATAATAAGAGAATTCAGACGGCCACGTAGAAGAACTGGTATTCTCCATTTTGGGATGGAAGATACGCCTCGATTGCGGGTAAGGAGGTGAATCATGTGGGCTTGTGTCTGTTTGCGAGCAATAATGTGATAAATCATGCGGAAAACCAAATGATAGACCACAATAAAAAGCCCACTGCTGTTTACCTTGCTGGCGTGATGCGCAAAGGTGAAAATGAAGTGGGCTTGTTAGGGTTTTGCAAAAGTGTAAAATTCTGCATTCTGACAGCGCTGTGTATGCGGAGCTTGAGCTGCAGTGTGATGTTTTGGTTCTCGTTGCGGCTACATTGCATTTAAAATGACCTTGGGCGAAACCGTCGTCCGAGGGCTTTTGTTTACTTGGAAATCAGGAGATAAACGGTCTGTACGTCTTGGAAAAAGAGGAACGGCTATCTAAAAGGAGGGTGCTTGCGGGAACGGTGTGAGCTAAAGGGATTGCTTAAAAACGACTAACAATAAGAAACGTATAGACAAGGATTTATGTGAGGAAAAAATGGCTACGAATACGACTGGAATTGAGAAGAAAGTTGAAATTGACCGAAAAGAGAATCTGCACGACCATCGGCTGTACTGGTTCATCCGTCGTGCGCAGGATATTGTTTTGTCGTCGGTGGCGCTGGTAGTGCTGTCACCTGTTATGTTGATTACGGCGATTGCTATTGTAGTGGATGATCCGTCTGCTGGCCCGATTTTTTCGCAGGAACGCATTGGCCGCAACGGAAAACCCTTCAAGTTCTATAAGTTCCGCTCCATGTGCCCCAACGCAGAGGAAAAACTGGATGATCTGCTGGATCAGAATGAGATGGATGGCCCTGTGTTCAAAATCAAGGACGATCCGCGCATTACTCGTGTGGGCAAATTTATCCGTAAGACCAGCATTGATGAATTGCCGCAGCTGTGGAACATCCTGAAGGGTGATATGAGCATCGTTGGCCCCCGCCCTGCACTTCCCCGCGAGGTGGAGCAGTATGGTGACTACGAAAAGCAGCGTCTGTATGTGACCCCCGGTCTGAGCTGTTATTGGCAGATCGCTCCGCATCGCAACGACCTCTCTTTTGAAGAGTGGATGGATCTGGATGTGAAATATGTCAAGGAGCGCAGCTTCTGGGTGGATTGGAAGATTATTTTTAAGACATTCAAAGTGTGCCTGCTGGGGCATGGGGAGTAATCGGTTGGATACATCATCTTTAAGGATAAGTACATAGATACAAAACTTTTTTAAAAGATGTGCGCGATAAGAACTGGAGGAATAGGTATTATGAAAAAGGACTATAAAATTGCGGTTGCTGGTACCGGGGCTAGAGATATAATAGGGTCAACCAAGAAAACCTACGATAACTAAATGGTTTTGACGGCTTGAGTTGTCCTTCAAATGTTTTGTTTGTTGAAAAACTGCAAGATGCGGAAAATCCTGGGGTTATATGTAGGCGGCTTTTGGAAGCTCTGTTTTGACCTACAGAAGGAGCAGCAAATAAAGATTGAAGGAGAGTTCAAGCCTACGGTGGATTGCCTTTGTGCGACCCGCCGTAGGCTTGTTGCTGTTTATATAGAAAAAGTGAGGAGAATGAAAATATGAAAACTTACAAAATCGCCGTGGCTGGCACTGGATACGTGGGCCTCTCCCTTAGCGTGCTGTTAGCACAGCATAACCAAGTGATGGCTGTTGACATTGTGCAATCAAAAGTGGATATGATTAACAATCATAAATCCCCGATTCAAGATGACTATATCGAGAAGTATCTTGCAGAAAAAGAATTGAACTTGACCGCAACGCTGGATGCAAAGGCTGCATACGCGGATGCGGACTTTGTTGTAATAGCTGCTCCCACGAACTATGACAGTAAAACGCAGCACTTTGATACCAGTGCAGTCGAAGCTGTGATCAAACTGGTCATGGAATATAACCCGAAGGCGATTATGGTTATCAAGTCTACGATTCCTGTGGGATATACCGCAAGTGTAAGAGAGAAGTTTAACAGCAAGAACATCATCTTCAGCCCGGAGTTCCTGCGCGAGTCTAAGGCTCTGTATGACAATCTGTATCCGAGCCGTATCATTGTTGGCACTGATCTGAACGATGAGCGTCTGGTTAAGGCTGCTCACGAGTTTGCTGGTCTGCTTCAAGAAGGTGCAATTAAAGAAAACATCGACACTCTGTTCATGGGATTCACCGAGGCAGAGGCAGTCAAACTGTTTGCCAATACATATCTGGCTCTGCGTGTTGCTTACTTCAATGAATTGGACACCTATGCAGAGAGCAAGGGCTTGAACACCCAGCAGATTATCGACGGTGTATGCCTTGACCCTCGTATCGGTAGCCATTACAACAATCCGTCCTTCGGCTACGGGGAGTGTGAAATAATATGGGCAACCAGACAAAAGCCTGATTTCATGCGGGTTTACGCGGCTTGACCTTTTTACCTCAACCTGTTTCTGCCTGTCATGGGGCGTTGCGGCCAGTGTGATTTTGGGTGCTAATGGCTTCTGGTTGCGCTCTATACTTAACCCACCACAGCGAAAGCTGATAGAGCAGAAAACAGAATGAGGAGGTACGAAGGCGAGCCTGCGTATAGATTGCTGCTGCAATCTGTATACAGGCTTGTTGTTGTGCAACGAAGAAATTGAGGTTGGAATAAAGACATAGAAAAGGTACGGAATCGTTCTGTTCAAAGAATGAATGGGATGCTAACGATAAGAATGAGGACGGAATGGAAAAAATGCAGTTAAATAACAAAGTGCAGCATGTGTACCTCGTGGGTGCGAAAAGCCTCGGAGCGTATGGCGGGTATGAAACGTTCGTTTATAAACTCACGGAGTATCACCAAAATAAAGAGAACATCAAATATCATGTTGCTTGCAAAGCCAATGGCGATGGGTGTATGGATGAGAGCAAGTTTGATGGCGTGACAAAAATTAATGACCACGAGTTTGAACTCCACAATGCCCACTGCTTCAAAATAGATGTTCCTCAGATTGGATCTGCACAGGCAATTTATTATGATGTTGCTGCGCTAAAGACCTGCTGCGAACATATCAAGAAAAATCATATTCCTCACCCGATTGTTTACATAATGGCATGTCGAATCGGACCTTTTGCGGCACATTTCTACAAAGAAATTCATAAACTGGGCGGCACGGTATACCTGAATCCGGATGGACATGAGTGGATGAGGGCTCGGTGGTCCGCACCGATTCGTAGGTATTGGAAGATTTCAGAGCAGATGATGGTCAAATATTGTGATCTTGCCATCTGCGACTCAGTGAACATAGAGAAGTATATCCACGAGTGCTATGACGGAAAAGGCATCAAGGGCAAAAATCCGAAGACCACATTTATTGCGTATGGTGCAGATCTAACCCTCAGTAAGTTAGCTGATGACGATGAGAAGCTGGTGAACTGGTATAAAGAAAAAGGACTGACGAAAAAGGACTACTACCTTGTTGTCGGTCGTTTTGTACCAGAAAACTCTTTTGAAGTTATGATTCGAGAGTTCATGAAAAGCAAGAGCAAAAAGGACTTTGCAATTATTACGAATGTGAATGATAAGTTCCTGAATGAATTAGAGAAAAAACTGCATTTCAAGAGCGATAAGAGAATTAAGTTTGTTGGCACTGTTTACGATCAGGAACTGTTGAAGAAAATTCGAGAAAATGCATATGCTTATTTTCACGGTCACACAGTTGGCGGTACAAATCCCTCGCTGATTGAAGCCCTTGGAAGTACCGATTTGAACTTACTGGTTGATGTTGGGTTCAATAAAGAAGTGGCAGAGGATTGTGCTTTGTATTGGAGCCGCAAGCCGGGTAGCCTTGCAAAGTTGATTGATAAGGCAGACCAAATGTGTATAGATGAAATTGCAGAGTTGGGTCGGAGAGCCAAAAAGCGCGTAGCAGAAGAGTATACATGGGATAAAGTTTGCAAGCAGTATGAAACTGTATTTGTAGGAAAAGGAAACATAAAATGACAGACGAAAGAAAAGTTCAAGAATTAACATTGAATACGCTCAATACATTTATAAAATTTTGTGAGAATCATGAACTTCGATACTACTTTACAGGAGGTGCACTGATTGGGGTATTGAGACATAAAGGGTTTATTCCATGGGATGATGATATTGATATTGGAATGCCAAGAAAAGATTTCGACCTTTTTCATGATTTGTTAAAAAAGGAAATGCCTGATGGATTCGGAATCTGTAATAGATATACAGATACTGATTGGAACTTTGCAATGAGTCAATTTATCGACTTACAATCAGAAATTGAAATTAACCTCACAGAGAAACCGAGGAAAGCTCATATCTGGATTGATATTTTTCCATTGGACGGACTGCCCAACAATGATATCATACGATGGCTAAAGGTTAAATACATTCTTATTCACAGATATCTAGTACAGATTGCTTTTATTTCCACGCAGGTTGATTCGCATAGACAAAGACCGCTCATTGAGCGACTGGTTTTAAAAGTGTGTAAAGTCATTCCCGTTGGAAAACTAGTCGACACGAGGAAGGTACTAGATCATCTTGAATTTATTCTAAGAAAAAATGACTTCGATAAAAGTCAGTGGTGTGGTAATATGCTTGGACGTTATCGAGAGAGAGAAGTAGTTTTGACAAAGTGGTTTGGGATACCTCAAAAGGGAAGGTTTGAAGGGGAACTTGTTAATATTCCCCAAAATAGTGATGCTATACTAAAAAAGCTATATGGCAACTATATGGAACTTCCGCCTGAAAAAAATAGAATAGCACATGGCGTGAAAGTAATTAAATGTCGGAACATTTGGGAGGAAAATTAATATGAATATTGCAATTATTATTGCAGGCGGAATTGGAACTCGTATGGGACAAGACCTGCCAAAGCAGTTCATCAATGTATATGATAAACCTGTTTTGATTTACACTTTAGAGAGCTTTCAAAAGCATCCTCAGGTAGACGCTATTGAATTAGTATGTATTGATGGTTGGCATGAAATTGTTTGGGCATATGCCAAGCAGTTCAATATTACAAAACTGAAGTGGATTGTATCTGGTGGCAAAACGGGACAGGAATCAATCAGAAACGGTGTATATGGACTGGAAGGCAAGGCTAATCCGGATGACAATATCATTATTCATGATGGTATCAGACCGTTGGTAGAGCCTTCGGTATTGTCAGATGTGATAAGTAAATGCTCACAGTATGGTAATGCTGTTACATCTATGCCATATAATGAACAGATTTTTGTTATCAACGAAGATGATGAAACTACAACAAACAAGTATATTCCAAGAGAAACGCTAAGACGTGTCTCAACACCGCAGGCATACAGATTTGACTTATTGGATGCAAAGTATCATGAAGCTTATGAAAAGGAAATTGGTATTTATGGATCACATTATACCAACACTATGATGGTAGAACTCGGTGTCACATTGCACTTTGCAGCCGGATCCGATAAGAATATAAAGCTTACAACAAAAGATGACCTGGAGATGTTTAAGGCTTATTTAAAGGCAGATAAAGATAACTGGCTGAAGTAATCATAAGGAGATTTTGATGAACGTATATGACAATTCTTTATATTTAGAAGATGTGAATTATGTGGCGAATCTGAATTTGCCTTGGGAAAAATTAAATAATAAATCCATTATGATATCAGGAGCGACTGGCTTAATTGGCAGTATGCTTGTTGATATTATCATGAGGAAGAATAATGATAATCTGAATTGTACGGTTTACGCTCTCGGCAGAAGCAAAGAGAGAATGCGTAATAGATTCAAATACTGTTTTGAAAATCCGTTATTTCGCTTTATTGAATATGATGTAAACAGAAAACTATGTTTGACAGAGGATGTGACAGTAGATTATATTTTGCATCTTGCAAGTAATACACACCCTATGCAGTATTCTACAGATCCGATTGGAACTATTACGACAAATATCATAGGGGTTCAAAATTTACTTGATTTTGCGGTTGAGCATCATACAACAAGATTTGCATTTGCTTCGTCTAATGAAATATATGGTGAAAATCGTGGCGATGTTGAGAAATTTGATGAAAAGTATTGCGGATACATTGACTGTAATACAATGAGAGCTGGATATCCCGAAAGTAAAAGATGCGGAGAAGCTTTGTGCCAAGCTTATAAAGCACAAAAGGGATTAGATGTTGTTATTCCAAGATTAACAAGATCTTATGGACCTACATTATTAAAAACGGATACGAAAGCATTATCACAGTTTCTACATAAGGGCGTTGCCGGAGAGGACATTGTACTGAAAAGTGCAGGAACACAATTTTATTCATATTTATATGTTATGGATAGCGTATCTGGCTTATTGACTGTCCTTCTGAATGGCGAAAGCGGAGAGGCATATAACATTTCGGATGATGCATCTGATATTATGTTAAAAGATTTGGCAGCTATCATTGCTGATTATGCCGGAAAAAAGGTTGTGTTTGAAATTCCGGATGCAGTAGAAAGTGCTGGATACAGCAAAGCAACGAAAGCTCGCCTGGATTCTTCAAAGTTAAATAGTCTTGGTTGGAAAGCTAAATACGATATCAAAACAGGTATTGTCAGAACAATGGAAATGCTAAAAGCAATAAACTGATTGCTGAAAGGAGTTTTATGAATTTAAAAGAGACGTTTAAAAAGCAGGGCGGCATAAAGCTCCTTAAACAATATTGGCAGGGAGGAGCCTTGTTTACCGGAATAGGGCAGTTTCTGTTGTTGGGAAAAAGCAGGACTGCACTGGAAATCCTAAGACTTTCGACTACTTTAAAGACTAAGCAAAAATTAGAAAAGAAATATAAGTGGAAACTGGAAGAATTTGATAAAACCTATATTGAAAAGGAACATAAGACTTCAGATACCATATGGATCTGCTGGTTTCAAGGAATGGACAATGCTCCGGACCTGGTAAAAAAATGCTATCACTCAGTTGTGAAGAATAATCCGGAAAAAAAAGTGATAGTACTTACCGAAAAAAATATAAGCGATTACGTGACATTTCCAGAGTACATTGTGACAAAGTGGAAGCAGGGAGTTATTACGCATACGCACATGACAGACTTGCTGAGATTAGAGTTGCTGATTACTTATGGTGGCCTGTGGTTGGATGCAACGGTGCTATGCACCGGAACTGCACCGAAATATTTTTTTGACTCTGATTTATTCTTTTTCCAAACATTGAAACCTGGTAGGGACGGGCATGCCAGTTATATTAGCAGCTGGTTGATGGAAGCAAAAACAAATAATAAGATTCTTATGGCTACCAGAGAACTTTGCTATGAATATTGGAAAACAAATAATACAATGTGGGATTATTTTTTACTTCATGATTTTATGTCCATTGTATTAGAAAAATATGAAGAAGATTGGAAGAAAATTATTCCAAGAGATAATGCAACGCCGCATATATTATTGCTTAGACTCTTTGAACAGTATGATGAAAAGACATGGATTGCAATAAAGGAACAAACTCAATTTCATAAACTAACATATAAGTTTGACGAAAATAAAACAAAAAAGAAAAATACATATTATGATGTGTTGCTTGGTGAATGTATATGAAAATAATGTATTTACTCTTTTCATTTACGGTAGGTGGAACTGAGAGATTAGTTGCCAATATTTGCAATCAAATGAAAGCAAATGGGGAAGAAGTCTTTTTGTTGATTGTCAATGATTTGACGGATGATAAACTTTTAAATACCCTGGATAGTAAAATTAACGTAAAATTGCTAAAAAGAAAAGTGGGTTCAAAGGATAAGATTTCTCCATTAGTTCAGGTAGCAAAATATATAAATGAAAATAAGATAGATGTAGTTCATTGTAATTCATTTAATGCACCAGAATTGCTTGTTTTAAGTAAAATTATAAATCCTAGGTGTAAAATTGTGAGTACTATTCATGGAGTAGGGCAGTTCAAAAAGACTGGCAAATTTAGAATTGCTTTGAAAAATTGGATATGTGATCAGTTTATTGGAATATCCGATGTAGTGAAAAATGATATAGTACAAGCTGGCATAAAGGAAGGTAAGGTTCGGCGAATTTATAACGGAATAGATGTAAAAAAATATGAGTGTGCACAAAAAAAGCTGTTTGATGCAGATCATATAGTAATTGGATGTATCGCAAGAATCATGCCGTCATTAAAAGGCCAAGATATATTACTAAGAGCAGCTTATAAGTTGAAGAAGCAATTCCCTCATATAAAGGTTATATTTGCAGGAGGTGTTGCGGAAGAACAAAAAAATGAATATAAAGAACTACAGGAATATGTGAAAAATAATGATTTATCTGCAAACGTGACTTTTTTGGGGAGTGTGGATGATATTCCAGCGTTCTTAAATACGATTGATATATGCGTTGTCCCTTCTCGGTCGGAAGGATTTGGGTTGGCTTTAGTTGAGGCATTGTCTATGGGAGTTCCGTGCGTTGCTAGTAATATTGAAGGGCCAAAAGAAATAATAGATAATGAGGGAATCGGAATGATGTTTGAGTCGGAAAATTCCGATGAGTTAGCAAATGCTATTGTCGAAGTCATAAATGACTTTCAAAAGGTTAAGGATACAGTGTGGGAAAGAAGAACAGATATTAAAAATAAGTATAGTATTCAGACAATGTGTGAAAAATTGCTTCAAGCATATTCTCATTAATAAGCTATATAAATACGACCTATTGATAAAAACGCAAAATAGAGTTAATGAAAAGGATACATAACATAAGTAGCATTATGTATTCGTATGATAAGAAATAAAATTGATTGGTGTATGGTTGAATAAGAAAACCGTATCAATGAAGTTGAACTTTTGAAATTTATTGTACACTATCAAAGTGATAATTGGAGAAATACGATGTCATTGAAAATAAGAAAAAAAGAGTTGATGCGGGGCATTATTCTTTATTTTCTCTTCAATACCCCATATTGTTTTGGATATATTTCTAATAGTAAAATAATGTTCTATTTTACTATGTTTATTGGAGTTCTACTGACGGGGTTTGTATTAGTAGAGGCACAAGGAAAAGTAAAAAAAGAGTTAAAATTTGGAATTGATGCATTCATTGTGCCATATTTTTTGGTAACAGCAATGTCTTTCGTGACAGGCCTTGGAATTTATCATTTAAGTATAAAACCTTATATATCACAATCTTTTTTGCTGATGGTTGAACAGTGGACTACATTTCTTGTTGCATACTATTTATACCGAAGAGAGAAAGAAAGATCAATTAGGCTTGTTACAATAACTGGGGTGATTTCTTATACAACGGTTATAATACGCTATATTTTAGTTGCAGGTGTGGATGGGATAGTTCATCCGTTTAACCATCGAGTTAGTGGTATCGGGCTTGAAGTACATGGTTTAACATATACATTTGTTTTGATAGTGCTTTATTACTTGTTCACAAAGGGCTATAAGTATATTTTGAAAAATAAACTCCTGTGGATAGTTATCATATACATATTTCTTGGCAACAAACGTGCAGCATATTTGGGCGCAGTAATTGCGGTAGTATTATATTATTTGATAGCTTCATTTGGAAAAAGAAAAAAACTTATACTCGGAATCACAACATTTCTAATGCTATTTTGCATGTATATATATATATTTGTTATACACTCTGGCTATTTACAAGCGGTGGCGGCATATTTTGGAATTACAGACAGCTTTAGGTTTAATTTTTGGAACTATTTTAAAAATTGCTATAACATATCTCCGTTGTACAGTGGAAGAACATTGTTTTATACGGACTATTATATGACACTACCTGAAATTCACAAAATGTATAATTTTGGCGGACAAGGGCAAATGCATAACGATATATTGAGAATGTACATCGGATGGGGGTTTATTCCATTTTTTTACTATTATCTAAAGATGTTTGTTATAAATATTAAACAGCTAGAAAAGAAAAATATAATGCATGCTGGATGGAAGTTCTTCCCTATAATTTGCTTTTTTACAGTAATTGAGGGCTTTGATAATATGTTAGGAACGCTCCATTTTAATATGCTGGTTTATTTGACTTTTTTCCTGTTTATTGAATTCTACAATAAAAATTTTGAGGTAAAGAGGAAAGAGTTGTCTAATGAAAGATAAGGATTTAAAAAATAAGGTGTTTTCTGGACTTGTATGGAAATTTGCAGAAAGGATATTAGCGCAGGGCGTTTCATTTATTGTATCTGTTGTCTTGGCCAGAATTCTTATGCCATCCGACTATGGTATTGTGGCATTGATTTTAGTTTTTATTAATATAGCCAATGTGTTTGTAACAAGTGGATTTAGTACAGCTCTTGTGCAAAATAAGGATGCGAATAGCGTTGATTTTTCTACTAATTTCTATTGTAGTTTAGCAATGTCCATACTAGTCTATTGGATACTATTTGCTATAGCACCATTTTTGTCACAATTTTATGAAATGCCGGATTTAGCACTTATTTTGCGTGTGTTTGCTTTAAGGATTCCCCTTAGTGCATATAGTGCGATACAACATGCCTACGTTGAAAGGAATATGATATTTAAAAGATACTTCTTTTCTACCCTTGGAGGAACTTTAATATCCGGAGTAGTTGGAATTATGATGGCCTACAATGGATTTGGAGCTTGGGCACTTATTGCTCAGTATTTTACAAATACTATTGTTGATATTTTTGTTTTGTCAATTACAGTGCCGTGGCATCCAGAATTTCTATTTTCATGGAAATCGGCAAAAAGCATGATGAATTATGGCTGGAAAATTCTCGCGGCAGATCTTTCTGGCACTTTTTTTGATCAGCTTAGATCACTTATTGTGGGAAAAGCATATACCTCGGCAGATTTAGCATTCTATAATAAGGGAAACCAGTTACCATCTTTAATTACAACAAATATTAGTTCGTCGATTATGACGGTACTCTTTCCGGCAATTGCGAATATAAGCGATGAGAAAAAAAGAGTTAAGGAGATGACAAGAAAGGCTGTCAAAATAATGTCTTATGTAATGTTTCCAATGTTGTTTGGGCTGGCGGCAGTTTCAAAACCATTGGTAAATATTCTTTTTACGTCTAAGTGGGAAGCTGCAATACCATTTGTGCAAATTCTTAGTATTTCATCAGCAATTTCTTTGATTGGAGGTGTGAGTCTACAGGCTATAAAAGCAATCGGAAAGAGTGACATTATTCTGAAACTGGAAATATATAAAAAACCGATATATGTGCTATTATTAGTCATCGGTGTAAAGGTTAGCGTAAAAGCAGTTGCAGGTACGATGCTCATGTATTCGATATATGGTAATATTGTAAATGCTAGACCTCTAAAAAAAGAAATTGACTATAGCTATGTTGAACAACTGAAAGATTTGAGTGTTCCTTTTTTTATGTCGGCGATTATGAGTCTTGCGGTACTGATGATACTACAATTGCATATGAATGATGTAATTACACTAATTGTGCAGGTGCTGGTAGGAGCAGTACTTTACATTGGAATGTCAATGAGCTTTAAAGTTGATAGCTTTTTATATTTACAGAAATTTCTAATTGAAAAAATTCGAAGGTAATATGTCATATGATAGAAAAAATTATAGAAGCAACGAAAAATGGCACTTTGCTTTGGAAAATAAAACGTAAAATTTATGAGACCGAACGGAAAAAGCAGAAAATTTTATTTGTAAAGAATAGAGATGTGAAATCCGTTGCGTATCAATGCAAAGACTATGCAAAGTTGTATAGGCAATATAAAGCACAAATTCAAGAGGGCGTAAGCACGACGGCTGAAAGAGTAAACTCTGATAAAGTATGGGTATGTTGGTTGCAAGGATATGAAAAAGCACCAGCATTAGTTAAAGCATGCATAAATTCAATTCATGGTGTCATGCCAGAAAAAGATATTGTCATTTTAACAAATGAAAATTACAAACAATACGTTGATTTTCCTGAGTATATAGAGGAGAAGTTTCAAAAAGGTCAAATTGGAATGGCACATTTTTCTGATTTGCTAAGAATATCACTTTTGGCGCAATGGGGAGGAATGTGGATTGATGCAACTGCGTTGTGTACTGATAGAGAATTCTTTGAATATGTAAGTAAGCAGCCATTATTTGTTTTCAAACAATTGAATTTAAGTAATCAGGATGATCCACCGATTATTGCATCGAACTGGTATATTTCGTGTGAAACCAATAATCCGATTATATTACTGACAAGAAACTTGTTATATTCTTATTGGAAAGATCATGATTTTGCGGAGAATTACTTTATATTTCACTTGTTTTTTGCAATGGCTTGCAGAAGGTATAAAGAAGAGTGGAATTCTGTACCTACATTTAATAATAATTCTCCACATGTCCTTATGTTTGAATTGAGTAGCGACTATACAAATGAAAGATGGACGCAGCTAATGAAAATGAGCGGAATACATAAGTTACAAAGATATGAGGATTATAGTAATTTGAAAAATTCAAATTATTGTCACATATTAAACAAATATTTAAACGATTGAATTTGGAGCTTTCTGAATATGAGATGTTCAAGATTAAAACATATTTTTACATCAGGGAATATTATAGAAAAGGGAAAAAGAAAGATTTATAAAGTGCTTCTTGAATATCCATTTGGAAAATTAATGTATCTATTTCCAATAAAGGAAAATAGAGTTGTAATAGATAATTTTGGTGGAAAAGGATATGGAGATAGTACAAAGTATATTGCTGAGGGGCTGGTAAGGGAAAATTATCAATATGACATAATTTGGCTTGTAGATAATCTTGCGTCCTATAGCTTCCCACCACAAATAAAACCAGTGAAGATAGACTCATTGCAGGCACTTTATATGCGAGCAACGGCAAAAGTATGGATTGATAACATTAGACATCTTCACCCGGTTAGAAAAAAGAGTCAACAAGTCTATTTACAAGTGTGGCATGCTCCATTTGGGCCCAAAAGGGCAGAGGCAGATGCGGAAGCAGAACTTGGGGAAAAGTATGTAAAAGAGGCAAAGTACGACGGTCAAATAGCCGATGGAATTATATCTAATAGTAAACTATTAGATAATCAATTTCGACGAGCTTTTTGGCTAAGCAAGAATGTTGAAATCCTTAAATTCGGACTTCCAAGAAACGACTTTTTGGCACAACGAATAGGTGACGTGGAAGAATATAAGCACTTTAGAGAAAAATTTAAATTTGATAATGAGTCACTATATGTGCTATATGCACCAACCTTTAGAGATGATTATTCTTTGGATGGGTATAGGTTGGAATTTGAAAAAATTGCTGATGCATTTTCAAAAAGATTCAACAAAAAAGTGAAAATTGTCGTAAGACTGCATCCCAATGCAGCACTGCAAAGCAGCTTTATAAATTACACTGACAATATTATAAATGGAACAATCTACCAGGACATGCAAGAGCTGTCTTTGGCTTGCGATATAATTATATCGGACTATTCTTCATGCGTTTTTGACTTTGCAATTCTGAAGAAACCTGTATTTATTTGCGCGCTTGACTTAAAAACTTATGAAAAAACGAGAGGATTGCTCCCAGAGTTCTTTTGTTTTCCGTTCCCTATGGCAGAATCAAATGAGCAACTTATAAAGAATATACTACGATTTGATCCCAAAACATATTTTGATAAGGTTGACAGATATTTTGAAAAATATCCAATTTATGATCATGGAGACGCTACCGAAAAAACGGTCGCATGGATTAAAAAGAAAATTAACGAGAAATAAAGGGTAACAAAATGTTTGAAAAGGAACTTATATCGGTTGTTTTACCAATATACAATGTTGAAAAGTACTTGGAAGATTGTATAGAGTCAGTGAGGAGGCAGACGTATCGCAATTTGGAAATTATTCTTGTGGATGATGGATCAACAGATAGATCCTCTGTCATTTGTGATAATTACTTACAGATTGATTCAAGAGTTAAAGTTATTCATAAAAAAAATGGAGGATTATCAGACGCGCGCAATGTGGGGATAAAAGCATCAACTGGATTATATATAGCTTTGATAGATTCTGATGATTTAGTAGCACCAGAGTTTATTGAAGATTTATATAAGCAATGCATGCTAACTGATTCGCATGTAGCAATATGTAGATATTGCAGATTTGAAAATGAAATTGTCCAAAGAAGTGCTACAGAGAATAATATATCTGTGATAACGGGTGAAGAAGTCATTGAAAAAATATATCAGGGGATAGCGAGTGAGTATGGATTTGTTGCATGGAACAAATTGTATCATAGAAGTTTGTTTGAAAATATTAAATATCCGGTCGGGAAAATCTATGAAGATACTGTCACAACATATAAATTGCTTTTGCTCGCAGAAAGAGTGGTACTGGTAGGAAAACCATTATATTTTTACAGAGTAAGACCAGATAGCATAATGACACAAAAATATAGTTTAAACAAAGTCAAAGATGGTGTGGATGCTGATTCATCAGTTGTCACATACTTATATGATCATAAGTATATGGAATTGCTTAAATATGCAAGCCCATATTTTTGTAAGCAGACAATTTATGCATATTATAAAATTTCAAGAGAATTAGATACGACTGAAAAAAAAGAAGCTCGACAGTATTTGAGGTTGGTTTATAGAAATACCTGGATATATTGCAAAAAGAGTAATATGGGGTGCTTGAAAAAAATTGTTTATGGCGCAATTCGATATATTTTTTGGATGAAATGACATAAACAGGGAGTAACAAATTGTGAATCGTGTGATTGTTTTTGTGCCACATCAGGATGATGAAACTAATCTAGCGGGAAATATCCTTTCAGCTTTGGCTGAAAAATATGATACATATGTAGTGTATTCATCATTAGAAATGGATAAAAGTAAAGCGCGGATTAGAGAAAAAGAGGCAATTAATGCATGTTTTGTGTATGGCATTGCAGAAAGCCATATTATATTTCTAAATTATCCAGATACTCCTAACAGGGAAGGATATCATTATTATACTAGTGGGGATAAGAGTATTATAAAAAAGATAGAGAAAATACTCGTAAGCCTAAAACCCGAGATAATTATTGGAACAGATTTTGATTTCCATTCTGATCATAGAATGTTGTCATTGGCATTAGATGAAGCAGTGCATAATGTGATGATTGAAAATCAAAAGTATATGCCACTATATTTAAAAGGCTTTTGTTATGAAACAGCGTACTATGGAGTAGAAGATTACTCGGCCTCTGATTTGAAGGATACAGTTATAAAGTCAAAGTCGTTAGATAATGTGTCTTATAGATGGGAAGACAGAATTTCTATTAAAAGCGCTGAAAGTAATGGATATATTTTTAATAAAATTCCATATAAGGCATTGAAATGTCATAAAAGTCAGTATGCGACTTTACATGCAAGATCTATAATTAATTCAGATAATGTATTTTGGCAAAAAAGAACTGACAATTTATTGCTGCGTGGTTCAAAAATCGTGGCTTCGTCGGGAGATGCTTCGAAACTGACGGATCTTAAAGTGATAGATACTGACGATATAATAACATATGACCCAAGACAAATAGATTATTCAAAAGGATTATGGATTCCAGATATATCAGATAAAAAACCACATATTTCAATTGACTTTGATAAAAGTGAGAATGTTCAGAAGATTGTATTTCACGGAAATCCAATGATGAATTATCAATATTCATGTAATATAGAAATAATTATTGGGAACGTAATATATCGTGTTAGAAAGCTGAATCCATATGGTCAGCCAACAAGCGTAATACTTGATATTGTATGCAGACATATTGACATCTTTGTCCATACAAAAAATGCTTTGTCAGAAATAGAAGTTTTTGACCATTGTGATGATGGAGAAGTTGACATATTACCTGCAGAAAAAAAGAAAAAGAATTCAGTATATATAGATTTCATAGATCGAGTCGCTTTTGATATATATGTGCTTTTAATAAAGATAATAAGAAAAATTAGAAAGTTTGGAGCAATGAATAAATGAAATATATTATTTTTGGTTTTGAACATTATAATCCACTTGGTATAGTTCGTTCATTGGGCGAAAATGGGATAAAACCTTATGGAATTATTATTAGGAATAGTAGAAAAATTACATCAAAAAGTAAATTCTTCAAACGAGTTTTCTTTGTAAATTCGATTGAAGAAGGATATGATTTGTTGAAAAGTGAGTTCATTGATGATCAAAATTTTGTTTTTTCGTCTGATGATCAAGTGGAGTTTTTCTTGGATGAACACTATGATGAATTGAAAGATAGATTTATTTTCTTTAATGCTGGCCAAAAAGGTCGAGTCGCTTATTTTCAAAATAAGTATAACATTCTCAAAATGGCAGAAAAACATGGGATTCCTTTTTTAAAAACATGGACCGTTGATAAAGGAGAAATACCTGATGATATTCAATATCCAATTATAACAAAAGCAATTATTTCAACACTTGACAATTGGAAAGGGGATATGATTATTTGCCATAATGAAAATGATCTACGAAATGCGTATAAAATTATAAGAAGCCCCAAAGTGTTATTGCAAAAGTATATCGTGAAGAAAAATGAATTGTGTATGGAGGGGTGCAGTGTTAATAGAGGCGAAGACATGCTTATTTCTATAGCTTCTACATATAATTACAAATTAGATGATAGCTATAGTCCATATATGACAGTCTCAAATTTGGAAAATGATGAATTAAAGAAAAAGCTGGAAGAGATGATAGCGGATATTGGGTTTGAGGGGATTTTTGAAATAGAATTTCTGATTGATAAAGATGATAGTCTTTACTTTTTGGAAGTGAATTTTAGAAATTCGACATGGAGTTACGCTTCTACGGTGGCAGGCATGCCTCTACCAGTAATTTGGTCGAATGGAATGTTAGGAAAAGTAGAGGTGTCTAAGTGCGAGAAAAAAATTGAATGTCCGTTTAAGGCAATGGTTGAATTTGACGATTATCGGAGAAGGGTTAAGTCAGGTATGGTTTCAAAAAAAGAGTGGTTTAGAGATTTTAGAAATGCAAAGTGCAAATATTATATAGGAAAGAGGGATATTCATCCTTTCTTGTCTGTTTGCTTTCACAAGGTTGGGAAGACGCTTCATATCGTTAAGGAGTAAAAAGTAATGTCAAAAAAATTACTTTCAATACTGGCTTTATGTGGTGCATGCATTTCTTTTTATATAGGAGCAGGTTTTGCTACAATGCAAGAAGTTATGCAATACGAGGCATCATATGGTTCGAAGTTCATTGTGGTTGTAGTAGTTGCAGCGATTATATACTGCTATACAAATATTTCTTTTGCAACAAATGGAAATAAGCTGAAGATTTCTAGAGGAGGTGATATTTATAAGGTCTATTGCAGTATTTTGGGTAACAAATTTGGAAAAGCTATGGCAACCTTTTTTGATGGCTTTTCAGCACTATTCTGTTATATGAGTTTCGTTGTTATGTGCGGTGGTGCAAGTGCGACTGTAACACAACAGTGGAATCTACCGGTTGGAGTTGGTGCAGTTGGATTAACTATACTGGTTGTTGCTACGGTGATATTTGGGCTTGATGGAATATTGAAAACATTAAGCAAAATTGGACCTATAATAATAGTTATGATATTGGTAGTTGCCGTATTAACTGGGATAACAGGATTCCCCAATTTGGCCTCCAATATGAAAGCTATCGATTCGGGAACCTATTCACAAGGCATGGAGCAGGTTGGAAATGGAAACCCGTTTCTTTCTGGTGCATCATACGGGGGCTTTGTTGTTCTATGGTTTGCTGCGTTTTTGGCGGAGATTGGCGCAAAAAATAAATTGAGTGAAGTTAATTTTGGCACATTGTTATCTATGATATTCATATTTGGAACGGCGGCAATATGCTGTGTTGCGCTAATAGAGCATATAGATATTACTGCAACAGCTGATATTCCGGCTTTAATCTTAGCAGAACAGATTTCGCCGATTTTAGCACAAGCATTTGCCATTATTATTTGTGCAGGGATATATACATCAGCGGTACCATTATTATGGACGGGCATTAGAATGATATCAAAGGAGGGAACAATAAAATACGAATTTCTAACGATTTTATTTGGTATAGTTGGATGTGCGATTGCTTGTTTTGTTCCATACAAAGGTCTAATTAATGTATTGTATGGAATAAATGGATATCTTGGATTTGTTTTAATATTATTTATGATAATATATGATATTAAAACCATGATAAAAAAGTAAGCCTTGCTCTATGTATGAAAATGGTGATTTTTGTATCAAATAATAAATATCAGCATACAATAAATGAATTGGGAATTGCAAAAAAAGCGGGTGGAATTAAAATGTTAAGAGCAGAGCAGAGCAGAGCAGAGCAGAGCAGAGCAGAGCAGAGCAGAGCAGAGCAGAGCAGAGCAGAGCA
>ERZ857480.33051-NODE-51061-length-19525-cov-10.9794_pt1 | contig 19525 bp, 17 predicted proteins | sample MGYA00519767_ERZ857480 | MGnify/ENA primary metagenome ERZ857480 (study PRJEB31778, sample SAMEA3449210) | human gut metagenome | biome: human gut; feature: human-associated habitat; material: faeces | place: United Kingdom | collected 2010/2012 ...
CTGACTTTGCCTCGTTCCGTTCAACGTACCTCCAGTACGCCTCACTTCACTTGGCTTCGTCAGAACAAAAAATCTGATGCGCTCTGTTAAGCATTTTAACTGCGAATTAGTATAAGCGCGTATTCCTGTCAAACCAAAACGAACCGGGGCGGGCGTTTTCGCCCGCCCTTTCTGATAAGATGGCGTTATGAAAAAACAAAAATGGATTGTCGGCCTGATGGCGGCGCTGTCCGTCATGCTCGCCGCCGTCGGCGCTCTTTGCGGCGCAATCGAGCGGGAAGCGGTTGATCCGGCGCTCTACGGGGAAAAATCCCGCGCGGCGGTCGCGCAGGCGCACGGCATGCGCGACGACGACGCGGTGACCGCCTATATCGGCATGGACGCGGCGCGTCAGCACGACGTAGCGCAGACCATCGCGCTGTATATGGCGCTGGGCGGCGAGGATGCGCCGCTGGCCGTGGACGAGCTGAACGAGAAGGAAATCAGCCACATGAACGACGTGCGGCGGCTGATTTCGCTGTGCAGAACGATGCGCACAGGCTGTATCTCGCTGGCGGCGGGGCTGGCCGTGGCGATGGCGTGGGTCGGCGCGACGATGGAAAAGCGCCATCGCCCGGTGATGATCGGCGCGATCTGCGGGGCGCTCGTGCCGGCGGCCGCCGCGGGCGTTGTCGGCGGCATGATGAACGCCGCCGGGTTTGAGGCGGTGTTCGTCGGCCTGCATCGGCTGATTTTCACCAACTCAAACTGGCTGCTCAACCCGGCGACGGATATTCTGATTCGGATGATGCCGCAGGCGCTGTTTGAAACGGCGCTGCGCGACGTGCTCGGGCAGTTCGCGCTGGCGTTTGCGCTGGCCGTGCTGCTGCTGGCGGCGGCGTATGCCGTCGTTTCCGGCATGGTGAAGCGGCAGTTGACACAGACGGAGGAAAGACCATGAACTACGAACAGAGTGCCAGAGCGCAGACCGAACGCCTGATGGCGGACGGCCACGCGACGATTTTGGCGATTGAATCGAGCTGCGACGAAACGGCCGCCGCGATTGTGCGCGACGGGCGGCAGGTGATCTCCTCCGTGATTTCCTCGCAGATTCCGCTGCACGCGATGTATGGCGGCGTTGTGCCGGAAATCGCGTCGCGCGCGCACGTGGAGAGCGTCGATCCCGTGGTGGACGAGGCGCTCAAAAAGGCGGGCATGACGCTTTCCGATGTGGACGCGGTGGCCGTGACCTACGGCCCCGGTCTGGTCGGCGCGCTGCTCATCGGCGTTTCGGCGGCCAAGGCGCTGGCCTACGCGGCCGGCAAGCCGCTCGTCCCGGTGAACCACATCGAGGGGCACGTCAGCGCAAACTACGTGGCGCACCCCGATCTGGAGCCGCCGTTCGTCTGTCTGGTGGCCTCGGGCGGCCACAGTCATATCGTCCGCGTGGAGGATTATGGCGTGTATACCCTGCTGGGGCAGACGATGGACGACGCGGCGGGCGAGGCGTTTGACAAAGCGGCGCGCGTGCTCGGCCTGCCGTATCCGGGCGGGCCGCTGCTGGATAAGCTCAGCCGCGAGGGCAACCCGCATGCGCTGAAGCTGCCGCACGTGCAGACGCCGGGGCGCTATGATTACAGCTTCTCCGGCCTGAAAACGGCGCTGATTAACACGGTGCACAAGCTGCGCCAGAACGGGCAGGACGTGCCCGCCGCCGACATCGCCGCCAGCTTCCAGCACGCGGCGGTGGAGCTGCTGAGCGACAAGGCGATGCTGGCCGCCGTCGAAACGGGCGCGAAGACCGTCGCGCTGGCGGGCGGCGTGGCGAGCAACAGCGGCCTGCGCAACACGATGAACGACAAATGCCAAAAGGCGGGGCTTCGCTTGGTGATGCCGCCGCCGATCCTCTGCACGGACAACGCGGCGATGATCGGCAGTGCGGCGTTCTATCGGCTCATGCGCGGAGAAATCGCGGGGCTGGATTTGAACGCCTGCCCGTCGCTGAGGCTGGTATAACCTGTACAGTAAATGCGCAAATCCGAAGTTTTGCGTAAATCCGGTAACGGGGCTGTCAGGCTAACAATACCGATATTTCAGGAATAAAATCAAGTATTTGCGCCCGAAGGTTTCCAAAGGGCGACCGGAAAGCCCTTTGGTGGGGCGATGGGGCAAAGCCCCATATCCCAAAAAACGGGGCGCTGTCCCCAAGCCCATCGAAATGTTCGGCGGGTTTGGAGGCAGCGCCCTGTTGGTTTAGATCACCTTTTTCAGCCCCGGAATCCGGCTCATGGCAACCGAAATCGCGAGCGACACGAGGAACACCAGCAGCGACACGCCCACGATGCTCAGCAGCAGCGCCCCGGCGGCGACGGGATAGGCGATATCAAGCCGCTCCAGCACGAGGGCATGAACCAGATAGACGCCGAACGTGCATTTGGAAACGAGCAGCAGCGCGCGCTGCGCCTTCGCGCCGGGGGTCAGGCGCAGCCCCTTGAAGAAGACGAAGAGCGCCGCCGTCATCGTCAGCACACCCAGCGACGCGCCGGAGGTGAAGACGGAGCTGGTGGCCTGAAGCGCGGCGGAGTGCCAGCGCGTCAGCCAAATCGTCATCAGGCAGGAAAGGCAGCCCGCCGCGCAGAGCAGGCGGCGCGCCGCTTTGGGGAGCGGATAGGCCATCAGGTAATGACCCAGCACAAAGGCATACAGCGCGGTCAGGCCGCGATAGGGGTTGAGCTGCGCATAGGCGGATTGAAGGGACTGGAGAACGTCCTTGTGCGGCAGTTCAAACAGCAGCGCGAAATTCAGCGCGCGGCCGATGAGGTAGGTGAACAAAAAGCCGATGAGCAGGAAATACTCGGTCGCCTTTTTGGATTCGGTGATTTTGCGGAGCAGCGGCACGACGGCATACAGGCTGATGAGCGTGAAGACAAACCACATGTGATAATGGCCGCGGAGCAGCTCGTTGAGGAACGTCCACTTGCCCTTGCCGCGCAGCAGGCAGTACGTGAGTGCGTAGACCGCCGACCAGAACACGAAGGCGGCGGCCAGACGCGCGATGTTTTTCCGATACAGCGTTCGGGGGCTCATCGCCTTCTGCGGGGCGAGGAGGAACGCGCCGCTGAGCATGAAGAACGCCGAAACATTCCAGCAGCAAAGGCCGGTGATCGCGTTCATCACGTTCCAGGGGGCGGAGGCGATTTCCACGTCGAGATACGCCTGCGGGCTGGCGTGCAGCATGACCACCGTGAACGCGGCCAGAATACGGAGCAGATCCAAGCCCCAGTTTCTTTCAACGGTTTTGGTTTCCATAGATGTGCGCACTCTCTTTCTGGTGAAGTCGCCTTTGGGGCGCGTTATCCGACGGAATCCTCGAACGGCACGAACAGCGCCGGGTCGGGCGTCGGGGTGAAGGTGGGCAGCGGCGTGGACGTGGGCGCGGGGGTATCGGTCGGGCGCGGCGTTTCGGGCACTGGCGTCTCAGGCACCGGCGTCTCGAACGCGGGCGTTTCGGGCGTTGGCGTTTCCTCGGGCTGCGCGGCGGTCAGATTGACGGCGGCGGAGAAGAGCAGCGCCTGCGTCTGCTTGCCCGCTGCGCCGTCCACGGTCAGGCCGTAATCGCTCTGAAAATCCTTGACAGCCTGAATGGTGCCGCCGTAATAGCCGCCGGTGATCGAGCCATGGTAATAGCCCAGCTCGGTCAGCCGCATTTGCAGCATGTACACGTCCTCGCCCTTCTTCCCGCGGGAGAGCGTCCGGTATTGGGTCGGCCAGTTTTCCGGGGCATATGCCGGCGTGGCCGTCGGGGCGGGCAGCGGGTTTTCGCGCAGGGTGGAGGCGTTGAGCGTGGGCTTGAGCGTCATCGTGTATTCCGGGTCGTAGTCGCCCTCGTAGACGGTGATGATCGTGCCCTCCTTGCAGTTTTCGTAAATCCATTTCGCGTCGGAGACGAGCAGGCGGACGCAGCCGTGGGAGGCGGGCGTGCCCAGCGCGTCGAAGGATTTGACGGAGAGGGTGTTTTCGTTCGGCTCGGAATAGAGCACGGAGTGGAAGGCGTTGGCCGCGTCGATGCGCGTCAGATATTGCGCGTGGGAGCCCCATGTCGGGAAATAGCCCCAGCGGGCGCGCTTTTTCGGCATGACGGTCGTTTTGCAGGGCGTGGGGTATTTGCTCGTGCCGGTGGAGCAGATCATTTCGCGCACGAGCACGGTATATTGGCCGTCCTCGTCGTATGTATAGGCGCGGGTGATCTGGTTGACGACGTCCACCATCAGGGTGTATTTTGCCGGTTCGGGCGTGGGGGACGGTCGGGGCGTGGCCTCGGCGGGGACGGCGGCGGCGGAAAAGAGCAGCTCCTGCGTGTCGCGCCCCGCGATGCCGTCAGCGCTCAGGCCGTTGTGCGCCTGAAAGGCCTTGACGGCGGCCTTGGTCACTTTATAATAGCCGCCGGAGACCTTCGCGTTGTAAAAGCCCAGTTCGGACAGGCGGGTTTGGAGCTGCGCAACCCGCTCGCCGGAATCGCCGTATTTGAGCGTCCGCTTGAAGGTGAAGTCAATCGACTCGATTTCGGCAGGCGCTTCGATTTGGACGGGCGTTTCGGCGGGAACCGCCGTGGGCACGAAGAAATTTTCATCGGCCGTCTCGCCGTCGGGGGAGATGAACTGAACGTTGCCGTCGTCGCCCAAGACGACCTGCCCCGCCTCGTCCTCCCAGAGGATTTTTTCGCACAAACCGCAGGCGGGAACGAGCCAGAGCAGACAGAGGAAAAGCGCGAAATGTTTCATGAAAGCCTCCGAGAGATGAGCTTGCTGGATTCGGGAAATGAGTAGATTTTGATAACGGGCGCGCTTGCGCGCCTATCTGACTCCCTCAGTCACACCCATCATAGCACAAGCATGAAATAAAAACAACCGGGGCCGCTCTTCCGATGGGAAAAGCGGCCCCGGCTGTTACAAAGGAGAATGGAGAATAGAGAATGTGTATCTATATGAATGGAAGCTATGCGCTTACTTGCTGCTGGAGGTATCCACATCGGTCGGCTGCGGCACGACCAGATCAAGCGTCAGAGTCTTGCCGTTACGGTCGATCTTGACGGAAACGGTGTCGCCGGAAGTCTGCTTGGCCTTGATGGCGTTCAGGTCATCCGCGGAGGTCACGGTCTCGCCCGCAAACTCGGTGATGATGTCGCCCTTTTGCAGGCCGGCGCGCTCAGCGGCGCTCATGCTGGAAACCTCGGTGATATACACGCCGACCGGCATGGAATACTGCTTGCTCATTTCCTCGGTGATATCGCGGATGGTGATGCCCAGCATGATCTGGCTGCCCTTGGTCTGATCCTTGACGGAATCCGGGTCGTTAATCATCTGCGCGACGAGATCCTTGATGTTGTTGACCGGGATGGCGTAGCCGATGCCCTCGATGCTCACGGAAGAGCTCTTGGCATAGACGATTCCGATGACGTTGCCGTAGGAATCAAACAGCGCGCCGCCGGAGTTGCCGGGGTTGATGGCCGCATCCGTCTGAATGGCGTTGATGGTCACGTCGTCGATGGTCAGCTCCTGCTCGACGGCGGAGATGATGCCCGCAGTCACAGAGCCGTGCACCTGACCCATCGGGTTGCCGATGGCCACGGCCAGCTCGCCGACCTCAAGCTGATCGCTGTCGCCGAAGGCCGCGGCGTTCAGGCCGGTCGCGTCGATCTTGAGCACCGCGATGTCGTTGCTCTCGGAGGAACCGATGAGCGTGGCCTCGTAGCTCTTCTCTTCGCTGCCGTCGCCGGGGTTGACGTAGACGGTGATCTTGTCCGCGCCGGAGATGACGTGGTTGTTGGTCAGAACGTAGCCGTCCTCAGAGATGATGACGCCGGAACCGGCGGCCTTCTGGGTGTATTCCTGCGTGCCGCCGCGGCCGCCGCGGTTGCCGTAGCCATAGCCGAAGCCGTAGCCGAACATGCCGCCGAACGGGTTGTAATAGTCGTTGTCGTAGGTGTTATAGACCACCTTGGTCTCCGTCTCGATGGCCACGACGGAGGTGCCGCACTTCTTGGCGATCTCCGGGATGGTGAGGGAATCCTCATTCGAGGCGGCCTCGATTACGCTGAAGTGTTTTTCGTTGTTATCGGCCTGAGCCAGCGCGCTCATGCCGGCCGTAACCGTCAGCGCCAACGCGGCGGTCAGGGCAATCAGGGGACGAATGGATTTACGCATAAGAATGATCTCCTTTCGGGGTTAAATCGCGAATGGTCTCGCCGGAAGGGAGCGGCTTTCGCTTGCCCGCTTTCCCTCAGGCGATGGCTGTATTATAGGAGGACTGTATGAAGAAAAAATGGTAGACTTAAGGAAAAAACATTAAAACATTGTGACAACATTGTGTCAGGGTCAATCCGCGCCGTGAGCGCGCCAAAGCCCGTTGGCGCTTATGCGTTTCTGAGCGCGGCAAAGCCGAGCGACAGCAGGTCAAACCCGACCCGCATCAGCGGCGGCGTGCTCCGCTCGAGGGAAACGCCGTTTGTCATGATCCCCACGCCCGCGCCGGTCGCGGGATCGGCGAACAGCTCGGCGCACATGCCGTAGGCCACCCCCTGATGGCCGACGGGCGAAAAGCCGGGGAACACGTCGGACAGATACGCGACGTTCAGGCCGCGCCCGACCGCGCCCACGCCGCCCAGCCCATCCTGCGGGGCGCGCATCAGGTCGAGCGACGCGCGGGAAAGAACGCCCATTTCCCCGTGCGAGGCGAGCAGCCCCAGCAGGGCGGCCATGCCCGCGCTGTCCGTAATCAGCCGCCCGGCGGCGCAGAGGTAATCGCGCTCGGGGTCGAAGGGATCGGGCTTGCGCCGGGAAAGCGCCTGCGCGTTGTATTTGCGGATGGGGACGGGGAAGCGCATGCTGTAGCCGTTGGCCAAATCCGACCGGGGCGCGATGCGGCCGGGGACATAGCTGGCGCGGATGGCAAGCGGCGCGAAGACGAGCTCCTGCATGATATCGTCAAACGGGCGGTTTGCCGCGCGCTCCATCGCCGCGCCCGCCGCGCCCGCGCCGAGGTTGGTATAATGAAAGGCCTCGCCGGGTCTGGCGGGCAGCCAGTTATCGGCGTTTTCCAACAGCTCGCGCAGGGTGCAGCCCTTCTGCATGCCGCGCGAGCCGTAATTCCCCTCGTCGCGGATGGAGGCGGTATGGGTGAGCAGCATGCGCAGGGTGACGGGTGCATCCGGAAAGCGGGGATTGCGGACGGGGTAGCCGAGACAGGCGGAAAGATCGTCGTCCAGCCCGAGCACACCGCGCTCGACCAGCGCCAGCGCGCCGAAGGTCATCACCAGCTTGCTGACGGAGGCGACGCGGAAGCAGGTTTCCTCCGTCACGGGGACGCGCCCCAGCAGGCGCGCCGTGCCGAAGCAAAACGTCTCGTGCGCCCCGGACGGGCGGCGCAGCACGACGCACGCGCCCAGCGCGCGATTCTTTTCCAGAATGGTTTCCAGGGTCAATTCGAAGCGCAGGCGCGATTCGGGCGACATGCGCCCGTCCTCGCGGCGCGGGAGAACGGGAAAGCGGGAGAACGTGCGCTCGGCGCGCTCGCGCAGAACGGCCAGCTCCTCGGCGGTCGGGTTTTTCAAGGGTCGGTTCCTCCTTTTTGGACGGGGCTCGTTTATCCATCCATTGTAATGCGGCGCGGCAGGGCTGTCAACGCGAAAAAAATTGCGTCAACGCCTTGCGCGGATATCGGATTCACCGTATAATAACCCCACCGGATTTATCGGAAATTTTGCGCGCGGCAGCGAATGGGAGGGAAGCTCGACATGAGGGCTTTTTTTGACGGATGGACAACGCTCGGCCAGCCGCTGAGCATGGCGGCGGTGCTGATGCGCATCTGCGTGGCGGTGGTGATCGGCGCGGTGATCGGCATTGACCGCGAAATCAAAAACCGCCCGGCGGGCATGCGCACGCACGTGCTGGTGTGCGTCGGCGCGGCGCTGGTTTCGCTGATCGAATGTCACGCGGTGGCGGACACGGTGGCGCTGGGCAGCGCGGCGGTGGGCGTGAGCCTTGGGCGCATCACCACGTCGGTGGTTTCCGGCGTGGGCTTCCTCGGCGCGGGCACGATCTTTATGAGCGACCGAAAGATTTCCGGCCTGACGACGGCGGCCTCGCTCTGGTGCACGGCCTGCATCGGGCTGGCGGTCGGCTCGGGCTACATTTTGATGGCGGTCGCCGCGGGCGCAATCGTGCTGGTGATTCTGCGGCTGATGCAGCGCATTGTGCACGTCAACACGCTCAAGCGGCTGGAGGTGCAGTTTATCCACCGCGCGCAGACGCTGGCGTTCCTCAACGAGTACTTTATGAACCTGGGCGTGAAGGTGCTGGACATGGATTTTCACGCGGAGAGCAGGCCGGAGGGCAATTTGTACACCAACCTGTACACACTCTCCATGCCCGCTAAGATGAGCTACGTGGATGTGATCGGCACGCTGTCCGAGCATCCGAACATCCGCACCGTGCGGACGAGGAACCTCTAAGCCCCCGCGTCAGCGCGAGCGAAAAGCCGAGCGCGGCCAAATCGCTGGCGCTCTGGCAGGCGAGCAGCCCCCAAAGGCCGAAAAGACGCGGCAAAACCGCCAGCAGGGGGAGGAAGAAGAGCGCCTGTCGGCTGGTGGCGACGAGCGAGGCGCGGAGGGTGAGCCCCATGGCCTGCGTGAGCATGGTCATCAAAATGACGGCGCTCTGCGCGGGGAAGGCGACGCTTTGCAGGCGGAGCGCGCGGCGCGCGGCCTCGGCGGATTGCGCGTCCGGCGCGAAACGGGCGGCCAGCGCCGGGGCAAAGACGAAGAAGGCCAGACCGGCCGCCAGAGAAAACGCAATCGCGACGCGCTGACAGAAGCGATAGGCTTCCTGACAGCGCGCCGTTTGCTTTGCGCCGAAGGCCGCGCCGCAGACCGGCTGAAAGCCCTGACCGAAGCCGATGACGGCCGAGGTGAACGGCATGATCGCGCGGGCGCAGAGCCCCATGCCCGCCAGAACGGGCGCGCCGAACCCGGCGGACACGCGGGAAAGCAGCGCGGCGGACACGCTCGTTGCGCCCTGACGCAGCAGCGTCGGCAGGCCGGAGCGCATGATCTCCGAAAAGACGGCGCGCGTCAGGCGGACGCGGCGAAGCGACGGGCGGATCAGCTCGCCGTGGCGTAGGGTGTAGGCGAGCAGAACGGCCAGCGTCGCGGCCTCGCGCGCCAGCATGGCCATGCCCGCGCCGGATGCGCCCAGCCCCATGCGGCCGCAGAGAAGCAGCAGCAGCGCCGCGCCCAGCGCCGAGCCGACGAGCGCGGCGGCCATGTTCGGCAGGGTTTTCCCCTGCGCGCGCAGCAGGCTGCTCAGCACCAGCGCGCCGCACAGCGGAGGCCCGCTGACGAAGACGGCGCGCGCGTAAGGCAGACCGGCGGCGACGGCGCTTTCCGGCGCGCCGAGCAGGTGCAGAACCGGCGCGGCGAAAAGAAGCCCGGCCGCCAAAAGCAGGGCGGAAAGCCCCAGCGCGGCGAAGAACGCCGTGGAGGCGGCGCGGCGGGCGGCCTCGCGCCGTCCCTGACCGATGCAGCGGCTGACAAAGCTGCCCGCGCCCATGCCGAGCGTGAAGCCGACGGTCTGCTCCAGCAGGATCAGCGCGAGGCTCGCGCCGACAGCGGCGGAGAGCGACGCATCCCGCGCGGAGAGGACGAGCGCCTCGAGAAGCGGGCAGACGGAGGCGGCGAGCATGGCCGCGACGCTGGGCGCGGCGATTTTCAGCGTCAGCGCCCGCACGTCGCCGGTCAGCAGATCGGTTTTCGCCACAAAGCGCGCCCCCCTTTCAGAAGAGCTTTCAGAAAAGCCTTCGGGAAATCTTTCAGGAGAAACAAGGCATATCGCCAAAATATCATTTGACACGCGCGCGGGGTTAGCGTATGATGGATCAGTAAAAAGAGCGAGAAAGCGCGCGCGTACGCAATCAGTCTGCCCGCAAGGGGCGGGCGTGATGCGGCGCGCGGCGAAGGAGGAACATTATGCTCATTGGCGCATTGGAAGCGGGCGGAACCAAGATGGTCTGCTCGATCGGCAACCCGCAGGGCGGCGTGCTTCAGCGCGCCAGCTTTCCGACGCTCACGCCCGACGTCACCGTGCCGCAGATTGTCGATTTTATCGGGAAATTCGACGTGAAGGCGCTGGGCATCGGCTCCTTCGGCCCGCTGGACCTGAACCCGGCCTCGCCGACCTACGGCAGCATCACCAAGACCCCGAAGAAGGAATGGATTCAGTATCCGCTGATGACCACGCTCAAGGACGCGCTGGGTGTGCCCACGGGCATCGACACGGACGTGAACGCGGCGGCGCTGGCGGAATACACCATGGGCGCGGGCAAGGGGCGCGGCAGCCTGCTGTATGTGACGGTGGGCACGGGCATCGGCGGCGGTCTGGTGATCGACGGCAAGATGGTGCACGGGCTGGTGCACCCGGAAATGGGGCACATGCTCCTCGCGCCGCAGGAGGGCGACTCCATGCCCGACGGCGTATGCCCGTATCATCGGCACTGCCTCGAAGGGCTGGCCAGCGGCCCCGCGATTGAAAAGCGCTGGGGGCTTTCCGCCAAGCTGATGACCGAGGATCACCCCGCGTGGGAGCTGGAGGCGACGTATCTGGCGCAGATGTGCGTGAACATGATTGTCACGGTATCGCCGGAGGTAATCGTGCTCGGCGGCGGTGTGATGCAGCAGATGCACCTGTTCCCCCAAATTCGCGAAAGGGTGCTTAAACTGCTGGGCGGCTACGTCTCCTCCCCGAGCATCACGCCCGAAGGAATCGACAGCTATATCGTGCCGCCCGCGCTGGGCGTCAATTCCGGCGTGATCGGCGCGCTGCTGCTGGGCGCGCAGGCGCTGGAGAAGGAAGGGGAGCGCTGAGGCTCTGCCTCAGACTCCGGCAAGAACCTGAGGTTCTTGCATTTCCCACATATAAAAAGCCGCTCGTCGAGCGGCTTTTCTGTTGTTATTGCAGCAAAAACAATCCTCTCTATTTTATCGCGAAGCGATAAAAAGAGGGAAGTCCAGAAACCTCAGGTTTCTGGCGGGGTATGGGGCGGAGCCCCATCGTTTCCTCATTATTTGACTTCGTCCTCGGGGATGCGGTAGAGCTGGCGGTTATCCAGCCCCCAGACCTTCTCGGAGAAGCCGCCGGGGATGGCGCGGGAGAGCGCCTCGTCCATCTCATACAGGCGCGCGTCGAGGGTGTCGATGGTGTTGAGCACCTCGGCCTCCGGGAACTTCGGCGCAAGCGGGCTGCCGTATTCGGGAATGCCGTGGTGGGAGAGCACCATGTGCTGAAGCAGCAGCGCCTTGCCGGGGTTCGCCTTCGTCTTTTCGGCGGCGAGCTGGATGTTGACCACGCCGCGGACGATGTGGCCGATGAGCTTGCCATCCACGCTGTAATCGGAGACAAGGCCGAGGGTGTCGGCATCCATCTCGTCGATCTTGGCGAGGTCGTGGACGATCACGCCCGCAATCAGCAGGCTCGCGTTCAGTTGGGGATAGACGGACATGATCGCGTTGGCCGCGCGGAGCATCGTGGTGGTGTGGTGGAGCAGGCCGCTGCGCTCGGCGTGGTGCATCTGCTTGGCGGCGGGGAAGGTCAGCAGCTTGTCGCCCGCACGGTCGAGCAGCTCGCAGGTGATCCGGCGCAGATCCGGGTCGGCAATATGATCCGCCGCGCGGACGACCTCGCCGAGCATCTCGTTCGGGTCGCGCGGAGCGCAGGGGATGAGGGCGGACATATCCACCTGATCGCGGCTTTCAGCGGCGCGAATTTTTTCCACGCGAAGCTGCATGCGGCCGTTGAACTCGTTGCCCGTGGCGCGCACCTTGACGATGCTGCCCGCCAGCGGCGGCTGGACGGTGCCATCCCACATCTTCGCGTTGATCGAGCCGGATTTATCGGCCAGCGTCATATCCAGATAGTTTTTGCCGTTGGCGCTGGCGCGCTGCTCGGCGGAGCGGACGATCAGGTAGCCCTCGAAGCGGTCGTCGCGCTTGATATCAGACAAATACATATAAAAACTCCTTCCTGTGTCAATGATATTATGAACGATACGGGCGGGGTTTGCAAGGAAAAGTTTCGAATTGCGGAAAACATGGAAAAAACAGGGTATGAAATATTATACTACCCTTTTGGGCGCGGCCGGGGCGGCGGCGGATAAAACGCGGGAAAAGCCTGATATTACACCGAAACTCGATATGATGTCCATGCGAAATGACGCGCCGCGCGCGGGGAGAACTATTCAAGTCGCTAAAAAAAAGCCGTTGACATCTGGTGAAACGTTGATTATAATAAATGTACAAACGTCAAGAACGATAAAAAACAAAAAACAAAATCGTTGATTTGTTTCAAGAATTCGGCTTGATTGTTCGGTGTGGTTTCGTTACTCAGCGGGAGGATTCCCGTTGAAATAAAAAGAAGAGGTGTTTCCCATGAAAAAGTTTGTTTCCAAGGTGCTGGCTGGCGCGCTGGGTCTTTCCATGCTCTGCGGTGTCGCGGCGGCTGAAGGTGAAACCTATGTGTCTTGGTATACGTTTGGCGACGTGTATCTCTCCAGCGTGCGTACCGCTCTGGACGCCGCGATGGAAGCGAAGGGTCTGACGGTCGTTGACAAGGATTCCAACGCGAATCAGCAGACCCAGACCGACGATATCAATACCGCTCTGGTCACCGGCGCGAACGCCGTGGTCGTCAACCTCGTTGAGTCCGGCGCGATCGGCACCGCCGAAACCCTGATGAACGCCATCAAGGAAAAGGACGTTCCGGCCGTGTTCTTCAACCGTGCTGTTTCTACCGATAACGCGGAAGCCGCCGAGCTGTTCAAGGGCTATGAGAAGAGCGCCTTCATCGGCACGGACTTCACGCAGGCCGGTATCATGCAGGGCAAGATGGTCGGCCAGTATGTGCTCGACCACTATGACGAGCTGGATCTGAACAAGGACGGCAAGATTTCTTACGTCATGTTCAAGGGCGACGAAGCGAACCAGGAAGCTATCGCCCGCACCAAGTACGGCGTGGAGTGCGCTGACGAAGTGCTGACGGCGGCGGGCAAGCCGGCGCTGGAGTTCTACGATGCCGGCAACGCCAACAAGTACCTTGTTGACCTGAACGGCACCTGGTCCAACACCGCTTCCTTCGACTACATGCAGACCATCCTCGCGCAGTACAACGAGGCGAACGGCAACATGGTCGAGCTCGTGATCTGCAACAACGACGATATGGCGCTGGGCGCGATCAACGCGCTGTCCAACGCGGGCTACAACCTCGCGGGCGGCGAAGGCTGCACCGTGATTCCGGTGTTCGGCGTTGACGCGACCGATGCCGCGAAGGAACTCATCGCCAACAAGCAGATGACCGGCTCCATCAAGCAGGACGCCGAGGGCATGGCGGACGCCGTGGCCACCATCACTGCGAACCTGATCGAGGGCAAGGATAAGTTCGAAGGCCTCAACGAGAACTACGAAGTCGTTGACGGCTGGACGGTCAACATCCCGTACTCTGTCTACACCGGCGAGTAATTGCGGATCAAATTTTGAATGACTCAGTGCGGAGGGTCTCACAGCGATGAGTCCCTCCGCACGTTTCATTAATGGGTCGGCAGAACCGGGCGCAGCGCGGTCTTCTGCCGGAAAGGAGAAGCACACACATGGAAGAGAACGTACTTCTTCGTATGGAGGGCATCTGCAAGAGTTTCCCCGGTGTAAAGGCGCTGGATAATGCGCAGCTTTCCGTGAGAGCGGGAACGGTTCACGCCCTGATGGGTGAGAACGGCGCGGGAAAATCGACGCTGATGAAGTGTCTGTTCGGCATTTATTCCAAAGACGCCGGTCACATTTACCTCGACGGTAAAGAGATCGACTTCAAATCCTCCAGAGAAGCGCTGGACAACGGCGTTGCCATGGTTCACCAAGAGCTGAATCAGGCGCTCAAGCGCACGGTCATGGATAACATTTGGCTGGGACGCTATCCGCTGGTCAAAAAGGGACTGCCGTTTGTCTCCGACAAGCAGAGCTACAACGATACGAAGAAAGTCTTTGACGATTTGGGGATCAACGTCAACCCGAGAACCGTGATGAGCACGATGCCGGTTTCGCAGCGGCAGATGGTCGAAATTGCGAAGGCGGTTTCCTTCAACTCCAAGGTCATCGTCTTTGACGAACCGACCTCCTCCCTGACGGAGACGGAGGTTGAGCACCTTTTCCGCATCATCAACATGCTCAAGCAGCGCGGCTGCGGCATCGTCTACATCTCCCACAAGATGGAGGAAATTCTGCGGATTTCCGACGACGTGACCATCATGCGCGACGGCCAGTGGGTCGCCACGCGCCCGGCGAAAGAGCTGACGATGGACGAGATCATCCGTCTGATGGTCGGCCGTCCGCTGACCAACCGCTTCCCGCCGAAGGACAACGTGGTTGGTGACGAAGACATCTTGAAGGTAGAAGGGCTGACGGCTGAATATTCCCACCTCAAGGATGCGAACATCCATGTGCGCAAGGGCGAAATCCTCGGCGTTGCCGGTCTGGACAGCTCCGGACGCACCGAACTGCTGGAGAACATCTTCGGCAGCGCGACGCGCAAATCCGGCAAGATTTACAAGAACGGCAAGCTGGTGGGCAACAAGAACCCGCGCGAATCCATCAAAAACGGCTTTGCGCTGGTCACGGAGGAACGCCGCGCGACGGGCATCCTCGGTATTCTGGATATCCGCGCGAACACGGTCATCGCGAGCCTGAAAAAGTATCTGAACGGCCCGTTCCTCAGCGATAAGAAGATGGCCGAGGCGACGGACAGCATGATTAAGGCCATGCGAATCAAAACGCCGAGCCAGCAGACCAAAATCAACACGCTCTCCGGCGGCAACCAGCAGAAGGTCATCTTCGGCCGCTGGATTCTGACGCAGCCGGATGTGCTGCTGCTGGACGAGCCGACGCGCGGAATCGACGTTGGCGCGAAATACGAAATCTATCAGCTCATTCAGGACTTGGCCAAGCAGGGTAAAGCCGTGGTCATGGTCTCTTCCGAAATGCCCGAGCTTTTGGGCGTTTGCAACAGGATCGTCGTCATGTCCGGCGGGCGCGTTGCGGGCGAAGTGGACGCTGACAACACCACACAGGAAGAAATTATGACCCTTGCCGCTAAATACGCATAAGGAGGACGACATCCCATGCCCGGAAAAATGGATTCTTTCAAAGCGCTGTCCGCTCATGACAAGCGCCACGCGGTGGTCAACTGGCTGCTTGACCATGCCATGATTATCATTATCCTGCTGCTGGCCGTGTACGTTCAGATTCAGCGCCCGCAGTTCTTCGGTGTTCCCTCGCTGGTGAACATCGTCTCTCTGACGGCGGCGCGTCTGCCGATGGCGCTTGGCGTCGCTGGTTGTATCGTTCTGGCCGGTACGGACTTGACCGGCGGCCGCGTTGCAGGCCTGACCGCGTTCGTCGCGGCGATCCTGCTGCAAAAGGCCGGCGCGAACGGCCGCTTCATCGCGGACGGCGTGCCGCAGAACCTGCTGCTGGTCGTGCTGCTGGTGATGGTCATCGGCGCCTGCATCGGCTTCGTCAACGGCTTTGTTATGGCGAAGTGGAAGCTGCACCCGTACATCATCACGCTGGCGATGCAGATGATTACCTACGGCATCTACCTGACGGTTTCCAACTCCAAGCAGGTTTCCAGCCTTGACCCGAGCTACACCACCAGCTTCGTCACCAAGTCGTTCGTGAAGTTCGGAACGACCTCCGTGCCGATGTATGTGGTGCTGGCCATCTTCGTGACGGCCATCATGTGGGTGGTATGGAACAAGACGACCTTCGGCAAGAATATGTTCGCCGTCGGCTCCAACGAGGAAGCGGCGCGCGTTTCCGGCGTGAACGTCATGGCGACGATCATCGGCGTGTTCATGCTGGCTGGCGCGCTCTACGGCTACACCGGCTTTGTCGAGGCCGCGCGCCTCGGCTCCTCCACCGCGACCCTCGGCCTGAACTACGAGGCTGACGCGATCTCGGCGGCGGTTATCGGCGGCGTTTCTTTCGTCGGCGGCACCGGTAAGATCAGCGGCGTTATCCTCGGCGTGTTTATGATGCAGTTGATTATCTCCGGCATGACCTTCCTGGGCATCTCCGGCAACATCACCTACATCATCAAGGGCGCGGTCATCCTGATTGCGTGTATCCTCGATATGCGTAAGTACATGACCCGCAAGTAATTCATTCGGAAGCAAAAGAGGCTGTCAGGAATATCTTGACAGCCTCTCTTTGTACCGACACGAAACTCCTTCCGTCACGCCTGCGGCGTGTCAACCTCCGGCGTTTTTCATCGTCTGGATTCGCCACTGGCGGCGACGATTTCAAACGTCCCTCGAAGAGGGAGGCACTTGGAGCAAATACCGCTTTATCTAAAAAATGCTTTTGAAGCGTGCACCCAAAGAGCTCCCTCGTCGAGGGAGCTGTCAGCGAAGCTGACTGAGGGAGTTATGCAGCAAATTTAAGAATAACACTGAATCTGATAGGGGAGAAGTTTATGTCTGACGAAAACAAAAAGCCCGAAGAAGCAAAGAAGGACGGTGTGCGCCACAACTGGGTGACGGATATCTACGATAAGATGGATATTTCCGTGCGCACGCTGGATATCGCGCTGGTCGTGCTCTGCGCAATCGTCGTGTTTTGCTTTATCTACGGGGCGAAACATTGAAAACGAGAATAATTCTCAAAAACTTTTCAAAAAACGCTTGACAAATAGAAGAATCATAGCTATAATGATGATACAGATTCTCACTGAGCGAGGTGATAAGCGATGAAAGCCAAGATCAGCGCACAGGCGCAGACGGTTCTTGATATCTTGGCCGCAAAGCGCTGTCACCTCACCGCCGACGAGATTCTGGAAGGTCTGGACGGTATCGGAACGGCGACCGTCTACCGCGCGCTGGATCACCTGACAGAAATGGGGCTGATTCGCAGGCTCTCCCTCGGGAAGAAAAGCGCGGTATACGAATACATCCGCACCAATCACATGCATTTCGTGTGTGAACAGTGCGGAAGCGTGTACGATATCGAGGCGGATTTTACCGGCATGGCGGCGGAAGCCGCGAAATGCTGCGGGCACCGCGTCAATTGGTGCGAGGTGACGGCTCACGGCGTCTGCAAGGACTGCCTGAGCAGGCAAAAGGCGTCAACCGGCGAGGGCTGAGCGTTTAACGGCTCCCGGCGGCTCAACAGAGAACAAAAAATTAAGGAGGAAACAGGTATGAAAAAGTGGGTTTGCACGGTTTGCGGTTATGTTTGGGAAGGCGAGAACCCGCCGGAGAAGTGCCCGCAGTGCGGCGTTCCGGCCAGCAAGTTTGTCGAGCAGAAGGGTGAGCGCGCTTGGGCGGCCGAGCATGTGGTCGGCGTAGCCAAGGGCTGCCCGCAGGAGATCCTCGACGGTCTGCGCGCGAACTTCGCGGGCGAGTGCAGCGAGGTCGGCATGTATCTGGCGATGGCGCGCGTCGCGCACCGCGAGGGCTACCCGGAAATCGGCCTCTACTGGGAGAAGGCCGCGTATGAAGAGGCCGAGCATGCGGCGAAGTTCGCCGAGCTGCTGGGTGAGGTCGTGACCGACTCCACCAAGAAGAACCTTGAAATGCGCGTTGAGGCCGAGAACGGCGCGACCGAGGGCAAGTTTGAGCTGGCGAAGCTGGCCAAGCAGCATAACCTCGACGCGATCCACGACACCGTGCATGAGATGGCGCGCGACGAAGCCCGCCACGGCAAGGCGTTCGAGGGGCTGCTCAAGCGGTACTTCGGCAAGTAAGAAATTCAGATATTGTTTGAAAAATGAGGGTTGCAGCTTGAAAGAGGTGCAGCCCTCTTTTCGCGTAGAGTGGTACAAAAGTTGTACGCTGAGTTTCAAACTGCGTGAAAAAAGGGGCGAAAACAGCTCAAAGTGGTACATCGAAGAAGTGGTACATATTTCGTGGCTACAGGATGGTGCAGAACTTATAAACGAAAGCATATGGACTGAGTTTCAAATAAATAAAGCGAAAGAATCCTTCACATTCCTTCGCTTTTGTTATTTGTATCGAGCAGGCGGTTGATTAGACCTAAGAGCATCAGCAAATCGGCTTCACTTAGCTGTTTCATGCCACTGACCGCCTTTTGAATCAATTCAGGATTTTGCGTTCCTTCATCGAAGAACTGCGCGGGGGAAGGGAAAACAAAATAGATATCTGCAAAGCAGGAAGAAAACGATAATTCCTCAAAAACTTAAGATGTTATCATTGCTATGATAGAAATATAATTGGTAAGATTTTTTGTTTATATTATATAATTGGTAAGATTTTTTATTGTTGAATTTGACTATTTTATATGCTATAATTCAGATATACTTCTGAATGACAAAAAGGGGGGAAGAAAGTCGATTGCCGCAAAAGTTTGAGAGAGGAGGAAACATGCGAGAAAAAACTTATCGTTTTAATAAAGCAAGTGGAATCATTCACTATATTCCACGATGCTGCTGTTCTGGAAAAGCTAGAAATACAATTTCTTATAAGGATAACTACGAAGAAAGTTATACTTACGAGGAAGCAGTAAATGTTTTGAACTCTCGATGTGTACAAGCATTCAAATGCAAGAAATGTGACTGGCCCAAAGAAGAAAATTTGCAACATTAGTTACGGAGGAATATACAATGAAAAAGATAGTTGGTATTTGTCTGGCAGTAATGATGATGGTTTTTGCATCTTCTATTGTAATCGCTGAAGATTCAACAGACGAATATGGAATTTGGAATATTGATGAATTTGTAGATGAATTTGACATGCCGACAGGCGTATACTTTATTATTTCTGACCCTTTGCATGGAAAATTCAGTAATAGTGCTACTACAAACTCTGATGTTACGGCACGTCTTTTTTGCCAGAATTATTCTGATGTCAAAGAACCGTTTATAAGACTCAGAATGTATGAATATGATAGCATCCTTGTGAAAAATGCGTATTCTTCTAACGAGGAGTACGATATTATCATGATGGATGGTGCAGGTGTAAAACACAATTTGACTGGTTACATGTTGTCTCAGAGTTCGGATATTAGAATTATAGACGATGAAGAGATTGCGACAGTCATCAATGCGCTCAAAGAGGGCGGCACCGTTCGATTCGCCATTGTTGATTCTGAAAACAGCTTAAACAAATATAGCTTTGCCATTGATGAGGCTGATGGATTTGATAAAGCATATTCTGATTGGCTGGCAAAGTAACTACTTATTCCCGTTTAGCCCTCTTTCCACTTCGGAAAGAGGGCTTTCTTTATCCAACCATCTTCAAATATTTATAAACCGTCGGTCTGCTCAAATCACAAATCCGCGCGAGTTCGCTCACATTCATCTGCTCCGCTACATAGGCGGGGATAAGGTACAATAAATTGCGCAAAAAGAAAGAGACATAGTTTACAAACTCTGGTAGAATGAAAGTTGCTACACACCATTCAAAAAGGAGAGTAAACTATGTCCGAGAAGATTGTACA
>ERZ857480.47915-NODE-74098-length-19453-cov-17.9648_pt1 | contig 19453 bp, 13 predicted proteins | sample MGYA00519767_ERZ857480 | MGnify/ENA primary metagenome ERZ857480 (study PRJEB31778, sample SAMEA3449210) | human gut metagenome | biome: human gut; feature: human-associated habitat; material: faeces | place: United Kingdom | collected 2010/2012 ...
GTTACAACACAAAGTGATACTTTAGGTAAAGGGGAAAGCTTTAATGGTTCATCAATGGGATTAAACGGTGCTACTAGCACAACTATAGATGATTCATTCGTTGTTGTTTCTGGTGCAACTATTTCAAGCAACACAGTTAAAGATTTAATTACAATTGCATTTGATAAATTTATGAATGATAATCCAGATTTATTTCCAGTTAAAACTTTAACTGTAACTTTTGATTCTAATGGAGGTACTCTTGTAAAAGAGATTGAAGTAAAGTCTGGCTCAACATTTGTTAGACCAAATGACCCAACGCGTTCATTGTATCATTTTGTAGGGTGGTATTTCAATGATCAACCATATGATTTTACAAAACCTGTAACTTCTAATATTACTTTAGTTGCAAAATGGGTTAGTGTTTTTCAATTTGATAGTAAGACACAAACAATTGTTGATGCCACTGATTTAGCTGGTGATATCGAAATTCCTGCTAAAATTAATGGTGTAGAAGTGAAAGCTTTAGGAGAAAATTTATTTAAAAACAATAAAACGATTACAAGTGTTATTATTCCTGAGGGAATTGAAAATATTGCATTTAGTGCTTTTGAAGGTTGTAGCAATCTAAAAACAGTTACTTTTCTTGGTACTGATAGTAGTGACCCTTTAACTTTTGGAATCAATGTCTTTAAAGATTGTACTGCTTTAAATAGTATTAGTTTACCAGCGAATGCAACTGCTATTGCAACTTCAATGTTTGAAGGATGTACCTCTTTAATTCAATTACCAATTCATGGTGTTCTTGATCATATTGGTACATCAGCATTTAAAAATTGTGTTCAACTTGCGGCAATAAGTTTACCAGAAGGGGTTAAATCAATTGAATCAAATGCCTTTGAAAATTGTCAATCATTAATTGCTATATCCTTTCCGTCAACATTAACAAAAATTAGTGAAGAGGCATTTAAAAATTGTAGTCAAATCGTTTCATTATATATTCCTCAAGGTGTAACCAATATTAATTTAAATGCATTTTTAGGATGTGAGAAATTAGTTTCTATCAATGTGAGTGCTGATAATAAAAGTTATGCAAGTGTGAATGGGGCATTATATAATAAATCTTTGACAACATTATATCTTGTACCAGATAAAAATTTAACAACCTTTGAAGTCAAGAATACCGTTACATCCATTCAAGTCAATGCGTTAGCAAATTTAATAAAACTTGAAAGCATTACTGTTGAAGATGGTTCAAGCAAATATCAAGTATACAATAATGTTTTATATTCAACAACAACAACGAGTGGCAAAACGACAACTAAACTTGAATTTATTCCTGCGAAATATTCGCAAGCTGTAACACTACTTGCCAATACAAAGGATTTGGCTGCAAATGTATTTGCGAATTGTCCAAATATAACAGAAATTATAATTGAAGATGGAAATGAGTTCTTCTTTGAAATTGATCATTTAATTTATCGTAAGGCAAGTGCAACTTCAACATATTATACTTTAGTTGTTGCCAATCGTAATTTTAATGGTGTGGCTACTATTTTAAAAGATACTACGGGAACTTTGTCTTCCATTGATGCAAGTGCATTTATTGACACTACATTATCGGGCATTCGTTTTACAACATCAGCACATATTACATATGTAAGTGATACATTATTTGATAAAGTGCCTGAAGGATTTAAAGTATATATTCCAAATGGCCAAACTAATTATTTTGTTGGTATGTATAATACAAAATGGAGTGCTGCATTTAAAGCTTTAGTTTCAACTATGATTGTTGAAGATGAAGCACAATAAGTTTGAATAATTCAAAGCTTACTAGATTTCTAGTAAGCTTTTTGTTAGGAAAAATTCATTTAAATTAAATAGGATACTATATTAAATTTTGACAGTCTTCTATTTGTTTTTTTATATTTTTACAAAGAAAAATAATTTAAATAAAAGTGAATAAAAAACAAAATCATCTTCCTTTACTTTAAAAGTGCAAACGCTTGCAAAAAAAAATTCTCAGTGATATAATTAAATATCTTTTTATGAAAGGAAGAGGAGAAATGTTAAAATTAAGAAAAAGATTATTTTTAATTTTATCAATGGTTGGTGTAATTCTTTGTTTGGTATCATGTATTCCAGACGGATATATCAAGTTAAAGTTTGATGAAGAATTATACACAATTAAAGTAGGTGAAAAATTAGACTTTATGCCTACAGTTGTCAAGGATTCACATGAAAGTAATTATGAACTAGTATACGAATCATCTGAACAAACCGTTGCAACCTATATTGATGGAATATTAACAGGTTTAAAAGAGGGGACAACAGAATTAAAAGTTTTTGTTAAAGATAACCCTTCTGTATATGCAACTACAACAATTCAGGTTGTCTATACAGAGACATTAGATGTTGAATTTGATGTAAAAGATAAGATGTTAAAAGGACAGACATATAAAATTTCTTATGTTCTTCAAGAAGGTTGTATCGATCCGATTATAACATATAGATCAAATGATGATAAGATTTTAACTGTTGATAATGATGGGTATGTTTTAGCGGTATCTAAAGGTACTACACAAATTATTGCTAGAGTTACCTCAAGTGTTGATGGTATACAGTATCGTGAATATGTTTTTGATGTTACGGTTTTAGAAGAAATATATGAGATAGAATATGTATTAGATGGAGGTATCAATCATCCAAATAATCCAACATCATATACTGATTCTGATTTACCAGTTGGTTTAAATAATCCATCTAAAACAGGCTATACTTTTGATGGTTGGTATTTAGATGCTGAATGTACTGGTGATAAAATAACAGAGCTTGATGCATCCATGAGTGGTAAAGTTACTCTTTATGCCAAATGGATAGTTACAAAATATACTATTGATTATCAACTTGATGGAGGCCTCAATCATCCTGATAATCCCCAAGGATATGATATGTTGACTCTACCAATTGAGTTATTAGAACCAACAAAAGAAGATCATCAATTTTTGGGTTGGTATCTCAATGATCAATTAGTAGATAAATTAGAAGTTGGCCTAGAGGGAGATATTACTCTTTATGCCAAATGGGAACAAATTGCATATTTCATTACTTTTGAATTAGATGGTGGTGTATGCGATAACTTACCAACAAAATACTTTATTGATGAAATAACATTACTTCCAGTTCCAACAAAAGAAGGATTTAAATTTTTAGGTTGGTATTTCAATGATGCATTAATTGAACAAATCAATGGTGAGCAAAGAGGCGATATTACAGTTGTTGCAAAATGGGAACAAGAACAAGTGGTTGAAAAAGATTTAATTGTCGATCCAAATAATGAAAATGCATATGCGACAATAGAAGAAGCCCTAGATGCTGCAAAAGAAGGAGATACTATTTTGGTGGTAGCCGGTACTTATCAAGGCTTTACAATCAATAAATCAGTAACCATCAATGGTGCGAATTGGGGAATTAATCCAGTTTATGAGACTAGAAATGCAGAAACTATTTTTACTAGTGATATTTTAATCAATTCAAATAATGTTGTGATTGATGGAATCGCTTTAACTGAAAAGGGACGTATTGTTGGTTCAACTAGTGGTGTTAGCAATATTCAATTGACAAATATTTATTGCTATGAGTCAACAGTCAATTCTACTGCACAAGATAGTTTAACTGCACCTATTCATTTTGTTCCACAAACAGATGATGCAAATGCCATTTTTGAGGATATAGAATTAACAAATCTCAAATATGAAAAATCTACAGGAAGACCAATGATTTTTTATGGTATGCAAATAATCAATTTAACTATAAAGGGTTGTTCTTTTGTTGGTAATGGTGCTAACTATAATGATGGAATTAAGATTGATAATACGGCTTCCTTTGGTGTGAAGGGAAATGTTTCAATTATAAATAATCATTTTGAAAATTATTCTCAATATACAATTTGGGTTAGATCTTATAGTGAAGGAACCTATGAAATCAAAAATAATACTTTCAAAAATTGTGGTCAAACAGCAGGAAGTCATGCTGCAGCAACTTTTGTAAAATATAGTGGTGCCTCAACAGGAACTGCTAAAATTGAATTCCAATATAATAAGGTAGATAATTCATATATGCTATTTAGATTAGATCAAACAGCTGATATGAGCGAAACTACTCATGATGTGCATATCAATTATAATAAATTATTGAATTCTTTAGCTACCTATTATATTAAAAATGCATATTCTTTTAATATTGATGGTGCTAATAATTACTATGATCAAACTCCAGTAGCAAGTAAATTTATGGGTGTTGATGGCTGGGATACGTATTATGAAAATGAAACTGATGTTCCTGAATATGTTGATGAAAGTGCTGATCTTTGGGAGATTCAATATATTTTAAATGGTGGAACTTTACCAGCAAATGCTCCAACTAAATATGATAGTGAAGTTGGATTAACCAAACTTCCGGTACCAACAAATGGCAATTTCGTTTTTGTTGGATGGTATTTCAATGATGAAAAAATTACTGCTATTGAAAAAGGAACAACAGGAAATATTGTGCTTAGTGCGAAATGGCGTGAAGATGCATTATATGTAGGAGTTGGAGAGGATTGGTATTACTCTACACTTCAAGCTGCTTTAGACGATGCTAAAGAAGGAAGTAAGATTATTATTTTAGCTGGTGAGTATAATGAAAATGTTACGATTTCCTTGGCTAACTTAACAATTGTTGGACCAAATGCAGGAACCAATCCAAATACTTTCGCACGAGAAGAAGAAGCTGTTTTAACAGGCGTTATTACAGTTCTTGCTTCTGCTAATAATTTTACAATGGATGGATTGTCCTTTACAAAGGGTGCTAAAATCGTTGGAAGTGAAAACAAAGAGTATCATAACTTTAAGTTTGTAAATAATTTAGTTTATGATACAAATGCTTCTACTACTGATTGGGTTATCAATCGTTATGTGATGAAAGGATTTGTAGAATTCAATTTACCAAGTGGAGGTTCAACAAATCATTTCTATTTTGCAAATAATAGATTTACGAATGTTAGTGATGTTAACTTATTAATCAATAGAGTTGTTAATTTATCAGTAGAAGGGAATGTATTCTTAGACTTTGATCGAGATGCTATTAGATGTGAGGGTGGCTATAACCAAGGTATTATTTCATTTACGAATAATTATTTTGAACAAAGTGTTCAAAATAATGGATACAATGCAATCTTTATGTATGCTTTATCCGGACCTAGTGGATCAAATACAATAGTGTATGTGTTAAATAATACTTTTAAACAAATAGGTACTGATCAGTCTAATGCGGTTCCATATAATGGTGCAATTTCTGCTCATATTTTCCAAGAAAATAAAACAGCTTGGGAAATTACAGGCAATATTTTTGATCATTGCTATAATTATATGTGGTTAAGAAATAATGGAGCAAGTACATCTAATTGGAGTTGCAAAGTAGATAACAATCAATTTTTAGGACTTCCTACTACTCATTATTTTGGAACATATCAAGGTTCTGATACTGAAACTACAAATCCACATTTGGCAGAATTTGGTGCTAATTATTATGAAAATAATGAAGGTGAAGTGATTACTGATCTAACTTCTTATGCTAGTTTATTTAAACATTTAAAAACATCAGGTACTACTTTGGCAACTAAACCAATTGTTGATGAAGCAAAACCACTTGAATTTTATGTTATCAATTATGAACTTGATGGTGGTACTTTAAAAGGAAATTATCCAACTGCTTATAATAGTTTAATTAGTGAACCTATTGTACTACCTACTCCTACAAAATTGAATTGCGAATTTTTAGGTTGGAGTTTAAACGGAGATTATGTAACTGAAATTCCTTCAACTTCAAGAGGTGATATTGTGTTAGTAGCTGAGTGGAAAGTATTAGAAGGCGAAATTTATGATGTAACTTATATATTTAATGGTGGATATTCAGAAGAATACTTAGTTGCTCATTCTGGCAATGCTCCACATTTAACGATTAATAATTATAATTATAATAATGGTACATTCTGGGGTGGAAGATATACGAATGATATCTTTATTGGAACAAGTAGTTATGATCCTGCAGCAACTTTTTCTGATCGTATTTATATAGCTAAAAATTTAGAAACTGGTTTATATGAAATTGTTCAAATTATTTCTTCTGGTGCATCTAGTTGGCCAGAAGGTGCTGAATATGTTATTACTATTTCTAACTCTTACAACAATTATTGGGCAAGTATTAACCCAATTACAACTAAATTGACAGTTGGTCAAATGGTTGCTTTTGATCAAGCGATTGAGGATATTACCGCAGATGAACCAGCTACAGTATATTTCTTTAGTGAAGTACCTGAAGATGATACTTTAGTTGTACCTTCAAGATATAGTGATAAATTGATTGTTCCTGGTTATTTAGGATATAAATTCTTAGGATGGTATGATAGCGAGGATAATCTATATACTAGTTTAGAAACTTTGAATGGTGATCTTACTTTATATGCAAAATGGGAACAACTAAATCCTGTAACTAATATTCGAGTTGATGAAATTTGTGATGAACTAGAAACCGGTGATACTTTCCAAATTGTGGCAAGTGTAGAACCAAGTGATGCATATTTTAAAGATTTATTCTATGAATCAAGTAACACAGATATTATTACTGTATCAAGCACTGGTTTAATTACTGCTATTAATGCCGGAAAAGCAACAATCACAATTTACGATTATCTAAGAAAAGTTGCTTATGAACATGAAATTACTGTAAATTCGATTCAATCGGTTGACATTACATTTGAAGAACACTATGATGGATCAATTCATATTGATGATACATTGCAAATCATTGCTACAGCCTATGGAAAAGGTACAGAAAACGCTAAATTTATTTATGAATCAAGTGATGAGAACATCTTAACAGTGTCGGAAACAGGACTCGTAACTGCTCTTGCTAATGGTAAAGCAAATGTTTTAGTTACAATTGAAGGAACTCAAATTAATTTATCAGTTTGTATCACTGTAGGAGTATATTCAGAAGATACAGATATCGATAGATTGATTGCACTGCTTGCTAGAAACAATTTTGCTGTAGTAGAAACGGGTAACATATCTTTATATAATGATGGTGTTGAAAGAGTATATGTTTCTACTTATGGAAGTGTCAATAGATACTTATTTGATGAATTTAAGGTGGATGAAACATATTATGCAACAAGTGAGGCTAATCCAAATAACCATAAAGAACGTAGAAATGTAGATACAATTGAATTTGTTACTGTTCATGACACCGCAACACTTACAGGTACAGTTGTATCAATTGCTCAAGGTATGTCAAGCGGTGAAACCTCCATTCACTATACAGTAGGTAATGATGCCATCTATGGTGTCGTTCCTGAAAAATATATTGCATATCATGCCGGTGATGGAACATCTGCAAGCTTTACTTGGACGAAAACCAATGCGGTTGCCACTAGCAATATAGCACCTCAATTTGATGTTGTACAAAGTGGTTCTGCTTATTATCTATCATTAAATGGAACCGTTACACAAATTGAAGTGCCAACAATTAATGGTGCGGCACCTTCTGCTAGTTATTTATCAATTCTTGGCCCAACTTGGAAAGTAGAGAATGGGTATTACTATATTGGTGAACCATTATGGTATTCATCTAGTTATAATACAATTGGTTCCCGTGGTGGAAATAATAATTCAATTGGTATTGAAATGTGTTCTAATTTATCTGGTGATATCTATGATACATTCCAAAGAACTGCACAACTTGTTGCCGATATCTTATTAAGAAATGATTTAGATACAACAAGAGTGAAAATGCATAATACTTGGAGTGGTAAAAATTGTCCTCAAACAATGATTTCTGGTTCTTATTGGGATAGTTTTATGGAAATGGTTGAATTACAATATGAAATTCAAAAGAATTATAGTAATGCAAAAATTTCTATTCAATCTAATAATCCTGATATTATTGATAATACTGGCCGAGTAATCAAAGCACCAGCTATTACTACAACAGTATCTTATGATTTAACTGTTGAATTAAATGGTCAGACTAAAACGATTACTTTACATAGTATTGTTCCTGGTACAACAACTTGGGAACAATGGGATGGAACTTATCCTGCAAGTAGAATTTGGAATAATGGTGTTTTCGCAAGATAAAATAAAAATCACTTTATAAATTATAAAATAAACACTCTATGAAATGTTAAAACATTAGAATAGAGTGTTTTATTATTGAATATATAAATACGATATACTATTGACAAGATGTGACAAAGATGATATAATTATCTTCTAGTAGAAGATAATTAGGAGAAATGAAATGAATTATAAAGAATTATCATATAAATTTATGCGTATTTTTCGAAAGAGAAATCACCTTATTCATCGAGTGAAAGAATTAGATAAAGGAGAAAATGGTATTTTACAAACCCTGTTTATCTATGAAGAAATTCATCAAAAAAATTTAACACCAGGTGAACTATGTGCAATTCAACAATTAACAAGTGGTCGAATTGCATCTACGCTTAAAAATTTAGAAAAAAAGGCTTTTATTAAAAGAATGATGGCTGAAGATGATCGAAGAAAAACGATTATTAAATTAACAGAAAAAGGTAAGATTGTGGCAAAAAGAATTATTGATGATATTGCAATGAGTATCAATAAGATGATTCATAAATTAGGAGAACACGATTCACAAGAATTTCTTCGCATTCTTAACCGATTATACGAATAAAAAGGTGGTGTAATTTATGAATACTTACTTACTAATATTGAATAAAGAAACGATAATTACCATCCATTATATTTTCTTTATTATACTAGGATATGTATTAGGTAGTATTATGTTTGGGTATCTAATCCCTAAAATTTTTAAACAAGTGGATACGAAAAAAGATAGTGAGGATGGGAATCCTGGAACTGCGAATGCTTTTATTCAAGGTGGCATGCTATGCGGAATTTGTACACTTTTATTAGAATTAGGCAAAGGGTTTGTTCCCGTTTATTTAGCTAAAAATACGATTTCACCTAATCATATTTTGTTTTCATTTATTATGCTTGCACCTGTTGTAGGCCATGCTTATCCTCTTTATAGTGGGTTTAAAGGTGGTGGAAAATGTATTGCGGTTAGTTTTGGTAGTTTATTAGGCCTATTTCCTTATTTGCAAATGGGACTTTTACTTGCTTTTTGGCTTCTTTTCTTTTCATTAATCATTATTGTTAAACCACATACTTTAAGAATCTTTTTTGCTTATTTTGCTTTTATTTTAACAAGTATTTTTATTGTTAAATCATTCATCATTTTTATCGGATGTTTTAGTATTTCAATGATTGTTGGCATTAAACATCTTGCATCATTTAGAAAAATGGAGGAAACTGAAGTGCGCTTTGCCTTTAGAAAACGTTAATATGAAATTTTTAATCTTATCATGTAAAACTGGTGGAGGTCATGATGCGGCTGCAAATGCTTTAAAACTTCAATTTGAAAAAATGGGACATGAAGCCTTTGTTTTTGACTATTTAACGCTTGCAGGAGAAAAAGTAGCAAAAAGAGTTGCGAATGCTTATGTCAATACAGTCAAAACGGTTCCTTATGTTTTTGGAGAAGTGTATAAATTGGGAATGTATGTTAGTAAACATTCAAAAGAATCCCCTGTGTATAAAATAAATAAAAAGATGGCAAAATATTTAATTCCTTATTTAGAAGAACACCACTATGATGCAATTATTATGACTCATCTTTTTCCTGCTGAAACTTTAACTTATATGAAAAAAGAAAATGTCAAATTGCCACTTTTTGTAGGAGTTGCTACCGATTATACTTGTACACCATTTTGGGAGGAAACAGATTGTGATTTTTATATCATTCCTCATGAATTATTGATGAGCGATTTTACTAAACGAGGAATGCCGATTGATAAACTATACCCTTTAGGAATTCCTTTTACTCCTAAAATTTTAAACCCTATTAGCAAAGAGGAAGCAAGAGAAAAACTACAATTGAAATTAAATAAAAAAATTGCTTTACTACTTGGTGGCAGTATGGGTGCTGGTAAATTGATTCAACTTGTTAAAAACTTTAATAAAATTAAAGATAAAAATTATCTTCAAATTGTTGTTATATGTGGAAATAACAAAAGAATATATCATAAATTGCTTAAATTGTATGGCAAAAATGAAATGTTTGTTATTTTAGGGCATACCAATCAAATGGATTTATATTTGAAGGCTTGTGATATTGTTTATACAAAACCAGGAGGACTTACATCAACTGAGGCTGCCGCATCAAGATTACCCCTTGTTCATACTTTTCCTATTCCAGGGTGCGAAACTGCTAATAAAAATTTCTTTCATCATCTTGGTATGTCAATTTCAGCACCAAATACCAAAGAACTCACTGAAATAGGGTTAAAGTTACTAAATAGTGAAAATGACATGGAAAAGATGAAAAAAGCTCAAGAAAAAAATGTTAGTCTTGATGCTACTGAGAAAATTGCTCAATTGATTATTGATAAAGTTCAAAAACAAAATCAAATTTGAAGTTAAACTGGTATAGGGTCAATATTAAAATTGTATCAATATCATTGTTGATGAGAAAAAAATATTAACATAAAAAAATAAGTGGAAGATAAATGGTTTTTCCGCTTATTTTTTATAAAGAAATGATATAAATGAATGATATTATTTAGTGTAAAAATATGTCTTTTTACAATAATGTAGTATAATATACTATATAATGAATACGATTCTATTCATCGTAATAAAGTGATAATACCAGTTAAATAGTATAAGTAAAAAATTGAATCGTTTGATATTTGTAAATTGAAAGGGATATTCATAATTTATGGATAAAAATTCTAAGACAATTATAAGTGCTTGTTATATAACCAATATAATTTGTTCAGCAACTTCATGTGTTTCTCCGCTATTATTTTTAACGCTAAAAACAATGTATAATATTTCATATTCATTACTAGGGTTACTTATTGTAATTGGGTTTTTAACACAATTATTTATAGATTTGATATTTACTTTTTTTAGTAAGAAATTTAATATAAATCTATGCGTTATTTTAATGCCAATTCTATCAGTAGTTGGATTGATTATGTATGGATTAACACCATGGATTTTACCGCATCATGAATATATTGGTTTAGTTATTAGTACTTTTTTCATTTCTATTTCGAGTGGGTTAGTTGAAGTTTTGTTAAGTCCTTTGGTTGCTGCCTTACCATCTAGCAATCCAGATAAAGAAGTTAGCAAATTACACTCTGTTTTTGCTTGGGGTGTTGTGGGAATTGTAATTGTTTTTTCTTTATTTATGAGAATTTTTGGGTATGATCATTGGCAATATTTTATATTCATCATTACTATCTTTCCTATTCTTTCCATCATACTATTTAGTATCAGTAAATTACCAAATATTTATTTTGATGAAAAGCAGTCTAAAATAAAGACCTTATTGAAAAATAAATGGGTATGGCTAGGATGTATAGCAATCTTTGTAGGTGGAGCTACTGAAAATATTATGTCTCAATGGGCATCTACCTTTTTGGAATTATCAGTTGGGATTCCTAAAGTTTATGGGGATATATTTGGTGTTGCAATGTTTTCACTGATGTTAGGGCTTGGAAGAACGTTATATTCTAAATATGGAAAACACTTGTCTAAGATTATGATAATAGGTTCATTTGGCGCAACAATTTGCTATATCATTGCTGGTATTAGTATGATTCCTTTTTTGGGATTAATTTGTTGTGGATTGACAGGTTTTTGTGTCTCCATGCTTTGGCCTGGTAATTTAATAGAGTGTAATCACAAAGTGAAAAATGGTGGTGTTGTCTTATTTGCATTCATGGCTGCTGGGGGTGACTTAGGGGCTTCTGTAGGTCCACAGTTAATTGGTATTATTACGGATGCTGTTGCAAAGCATTCTAATATAATTCATACTGCTTCACAATATGGTTTAAATGCTGAACAAGTAGGAATGAAATTGGCTATATTGATATGTGCCATTTTTCCGATTATATCCACAATCATATCTATTATAAATAATAGGTATTATCGCAAAAATTCTAATAAATGATAAAAATAGTAGAGTAGTAAAAAAGAAGTAAATGCATCATTTTTGTGTTATTTATGTAACGTTGCATGTTGAATTTTTCCATTTGATTTTAGAGCTAAAATAGGCCAATTTAATGAAAAAAGAAGCATATTTTTATGAATTTGTGTTAAAATACGAGCTTTTGACCTATTATTGGAGTAATGAGAAAATAGCTGTTTGTCATCCGGATGAGAGGGGTTGAATGTTCAATTTTAATAGGTACGGATGACAAACACATAATTTATTATAATGACGTTATTGTAAAAATCATCAAACTAAATCATATAAAATATTAAAAAATTTTATCTTTTTTTTACAAAGATTTAAAAAGATGAAGTTAATCATGTGATAAATAATATTTTAACTTTTTCTAAATAAAATTGTGTAAATATTTTATTTTTGAACATAATATATAAAGGTGAAAATAATGAATTATAAAAAAAATGAAAAATATAATGCTAATATGACATTTGATAAATTATATAAAATAACAATTGAAAATAATTATTATTCTAATGAGACAGCAATAGAAAAAGATTATTTTAAAAAATTAAATGTATTATCTAAAAAAATTAATAATAAATAAGTAAATACTTTTGACTTTCCGATATTAATATGATAAAATAAAAAAGAGGTGATATTATGCCAACTTGGGGAGAATTATTAATAGAATTACAACCGCATAAAAATTCTGATGGAACAGACACACCTGGTTTATCACTAGATCAATTAAGAGGAAAATATTTAAAAAAATTATCTGAAAAAACTGGAAGAAATATTATTTCTTATTATTCAGGTTGGTTAAAACAAGGGAAAAATCAAAATATTGATATAAATGATAGCGATATTACAGGTTTCATGAATGCCATACATGGATTGGATTGTACAAAAGGTGTAGATATTATTTTGCATACTCCAGGAGGTAACCCTACGGCTACTGAAGGAATAGTAAAATATTTACATAATAAATTTGGTAAAGATATTAGAGTTATTGTTCCTCAAATGGCTATGTCTGCTGGAACTATGTTAGCTTGTGCATCTAAAGAAATATTAATGGGTGCTCACTCTTGTTTAGGTCCTATTGACCCACAATATGGTGGTATACCAGCATATAATATTATAAAAGAGTTTAAAGAAGCAAAAACTGACTTAGAAAATAATCCTTCTTCAAAAGAATATTGGAAAATACAATTTGATAAGTATCCTGCAGCATTTTTTTATTCAGTTTGTGATGCTATAAAATTATCAGAAATTTTAGTTGCTGAATGGCTAAAAGAGTATATGTTTTATGAAGAAGATAAACAAGATGTTACAAAAAAAGTAAATAGAATTATATCAAAATTGAATAGCAATAATAAATCACATTCACGTCATTTTACTTACGATTCTTGTTCGTCTATAGGTCTTAATGTTTCAAAAATTGAAGATGATCAAGAATTGCAAAATTTGATTTTAAGTGTTCATCATTCTTATATTATAACCCTTGATGCATCTAGCGCAACAAAAATTATAGAAAATCAAAATGGTCAAAGATTTATTACCAATCAGTCAAAGTGAGGTTTATATGAATAATAATATTACTTTAAAAGAAATAGAAGAATTCTTTTCAAATCTTTATGATTATGAAATAATTAATTTTAATAAAAATATAGATGAAAAATATTTTGACATGCGTAATTTTGGAAAAATTTCAGGTGAATCCTTAAATACAAATAGTATTTGTGAGTTATCAAATGATGTTTTATATTCTAATGAAACAAAAATTGAAGAATAAACTATAAATAAACAATCGTAAAAGTGTTAAGTTTTAAATAAGAATTTAACACTTTTTATTTTATCTTATCTACATAATTATTCATAATTTAATGTATTAATTTATTTTATTTTGGCCCTAAAGAAGTTGCGGTCCTGTTCATTAATAAAACTCGTATTAACGAAAAGGAAAAAATAGAGTTTAAGAAAAATTTTATTTTAATACTTGTAAAATAATGTTCTATTAATAAAAATAAGTTTGATGATGTTCTTTAATGTATAAATATTTTAGGGTGCAGAAATGTACTCTTTTCTTTATTGGTGGAATAATAAATAAAAATGTGATAAAATAGAGTTAATCTCGTTTTCGTAGAACTTTTCTCTACAAATGAGGTATGGTTAAAGTCTTTCTTTAATGATATAATTCTATTGTAAGCTTACAATATTATTAGTAAAGGAGAATAATTAGATGAACATTGGTTTAAAAATTAAACAGTTACGAAGAGAAAAAAACATTACACAAGAAGAACTAGGTGAGTTAGTTGGATTATCAGCAAAAGCCATATCTAGATGGGAAAATTCTACATCTTACCCAGATATTATGTTATTACCAATTCTTGCAAACATTTTTGATGTTACAGTGGATGAATTACTAGATGTAGATTTTTATAAAAAAGAACAACAAATTAAAGACATTCTTGAAGAAAATCATAAATACAAACATTTAGGTGAAGTGGAAAAATCAATTGAATTGTTAAGAGCAGCTTTATTGAAATATCCAACAAACTATAAAATAATGGACGAGTTAGCAAGTTCATTACATGGATTTTTCTATGCAAAATATCCTAATCGAACTGATGCATTAGATGAAATGATTTCACTTTCGGAAAAAATATTAGAAAAGTGTATTGATGATGAAATAAGACATAGTGCAATCCAAATGTTAATACATGGTTATATGGAAAAAGGTGAAACTGAAAAGGCGAAAGAACTAGCTTTAAAGATGCCTGTATTTTATTGCTGTAGAGATGTTTTATTAGAAGATGTATATAAAAGTGAAGAATTAGATAAACATATAAAACGAAATATTATTTTAATAACAGAGTGGTTTCAAGATGAAATATTAGCGTTATCAAAAAATGCTGATGAAGAAACTAATATTAAACTAAGAGCAAAATACATTGAATTAATGAAACTTGTTTTTGAGACTGATAATTGTGGATTCTATAATGAAAGAATATACAGATCATTTTTTAATATTGCATTAAGCTATGCAAAATTAGATGATGTTGATAATTCAATAGATAATTTAATTAAGTGTATTGAATCAGCTATGTTCTTTGAAAAATACGATAAGGTAAAATTAGATTCTCTACTTTTGAATGGAATAGTGATTGATAAGAATAATACAACTTCTAACACACCAATTACTACATATCAAAGAATATATGATTGGATATATTCAACTTACTTTGATAAAGTAAGAGCTAATAGTAGATTTAATCAAGTTGAACAGTTATTAAATCAATTAAAGTAATATATTAAATTGTAGGATACTAGGAAATTGAAATAGTATCCTCTTTTTTATTTAAAAAGGACAAATTTATCTTTCAACGTTATGGACTTTTTTGCCATGGGACGAACGTTGTATGTTGAATTTGTTTAGCCTCAAAATAGCCGATTTTAGCCATTTTTATTGATATTTTATCGTAAAAGTGGTTATTTTTAGTTAATCCCTTTAAAAATAGTACGTTTTGAAGTATAATATGGTTAAATTAGGAAAAAGACATTTTTAACGTACAAGGATAGGGTTGTACGTATGAAAGTATACTGTACAAAACAAAAACATTTAATTAGGCTGTAAAAAAGAAAAGATTGAGTAGGCTATTTTGTAAAACATTAATCAATTGAAAAAAAGTTGAATAAGAGGTATAATATTAGCGTGGAGTTAGTCCATAATATAAAAATATTTATTGCAAAAATAATTAATAGTAAATTAATAAAAGTGTAAATATGAATATTAATATTGAATTAACTAAAAAATATTATTCAAATTATAGAGAGTGTAAGTGTATAGCGTGCAAAAAGTTTTATAAAGAATTACCAAAGAAATATACCGATATTTGTAAATATTTAGAATCTCTAGGTATTGCCCCATTAAAGCCTTTAGAACTAATCTCTATCTATAATTCAGAATTTAAAAAAATGGAATATCACATTTGTATGTATGCTGTAGTTGGTTCATTAGATGAAGATTATAATGTTGTAATTAATGATTTAAAAATAACCGAAAATTTAAATAATCATCATTTAATTAATTATGATGATAATATGACTATATTAGAATTTGGTCCAATCTATATAGAAATGGATGATCCATATTCAAGAAAACTGTCTCGAGAAGAAATGTTAAAAGTTATTAATAATGTTCTTATTAAACACGATCCAATAGGACTTATTTCAATGGGTTCACCATTAGATGAGTATATTTCTGAGGCACGCTTAATTGAATCTGAAATTTCTAAAAAGAAAAATTATTTTGGTTTAGCTAAGATAATTAAAGATGTTTTTGGAAATCAGTTTGACGAAAAAATGCCAATTAGTTTATGTAAGCAAATAGCACTTGATTTACCGTGTTTTTTCGAATTTGAGGTGTTTAAGAAAAAATTGATGTGTATTAATGGGCTTGAAGATAAAGTGAGATTTACTGATGATTATTCTATAATAGTATAGTTCCATAAAGATTTTATTTTGAAATTTTGTAGTAATGAAAAAAATTTATATAAATGATAAATATTATACATATTGTGAATCACAAGATTTTTTAGAATATATTTATTCTATTTTGCATGACGAAAACAATGTTATTATTTAATTTTCAAAGAAAAGATCTTTTAAAAATAATTATTTTAAAAAAGTAAAAAAAAGATAAGTTCAAAATTGAAAAATATAAAAGGAGAAATAAAAATGGCAGATCAACCTAGTATAAAAATAGTAAAGAAAGATGATTCATTAAATGTATATGTGCCACTAACTAGTCAGGGAAAATTTAGATGTAAAATAAGGGATAATTTTCAAGAATATGGAACAGGTTTTGCACCTAAGTCAACTCTGATTCCAAGTAACGCATATGTTGAGTGGCAAATAGGATATGATAGATTATTAAATGATGAAAAGAAGACTACTTCATTAGGAAATTTAAAGTTCATAGGGGCTAATGGAAAAAATAAAAATCCATATGAATTATCAGAGATAATGTATATGATGTGTGAGTTAGGGTGCTTTTCAAGTTCTGAGCTAGATAGATTAATTTCTACTATTAATAATATGAACGAATTTTTACAAGAAACTTTTCAAATACAAACGAAAATCGAATCAAATGTATCAATAAATGACGAAGACTTTTTTAAATCTGTTATTACATTACCAACATTTAATAAAAAAAATGACTCTTGTGGAGTCATTACGGAAATTACGATTTCTAAACAACAATATGCAACTGGTGTTCAGCCAATGCTGTATACTATTATACCAGTTGTAGAATTTACAAACTCAAATGATATTATAGGACATACATCAGCTGAGACAAAATATGGTATTCTAAAATTAAATTCAACAAACAAAGATATAATAGAAAATATTTTTATTTGTTTTGGAATGTGCTCAGCATCGCATCATCATGATGTAATTGAAATATTAAAACTTATCAAAGACGCTATATTTAATTAAAAACATAAATTTTTGAAAATTCTTCAAATAAGATATCATATGACGAGTGAATTTCTCCATATGATATTTTTATTTTATCTTTTGAAAAGTATTTTTTTATTAATATATTATTATTGTATGCATATGAAACTAATGCAAGTTTAAATTCAGCATCTTCTATTTTTGATGTATAAAACGGTGTTAAATTACCATATAAAAAGTGATTGTTTGTTTTTTTATAATTTGTTTTAAAGAAGTATAGCCAAGCATAATGATATAAATTATCTATTGTTACATCAATTCCGTTTGGAACATTACCTTCTAAAAATGAAGTGTTTCTTAATAAGGCATTTATATCACGAATTGTATAAAATTTTAGTCCATCATTAGTATTGTTTTTAATAGGATATTTTTGAATATGTCCATCTATAGTTTGAATTTTGTTTAATATAAATTTTTTATCTGAATTTAAAATATTAAATGAGAAATTTTGTATATATTCGTAGTTCATACCTTCAGAGCTTTTTTCATAAAGAGCTGCAACAACAGGGAAATCAGAGTTGGATTTTGTAATTGATTGAAATAATTTACTAGAAAAGATTGTGGCATTAATTAATTTATAATTATTGTTAAAGTTTCCTAATGATGTAAAATTTCTTTTTTTAATCAAATACGAAAGTGGGTGAAGAACACATATAATTTTGGCTTCTAATTTATCATATGCTTTAAGGAAAGAAACTCCTAAATCTCTTGATAAAACATCGTTATCTGCAATAATATTTCCTTTGTTACTTTTTTTAAAAATACTTGTAGTATCATTATATGGAGGATTACCAATAATAATTAATTCATCTGAATATTTTAAATTATATTTTTTTCTATTAATATTAATTAAGGAATTTTCATGATAAAATTTAATTGTTGGAAATTCATTAAGTAAAAATTTATATGATAAATTATCCATTTCCGTTCCAAAACAAGGTAAATTTAATTTTCTAAAAATATTAATAAATGCTCCATATCCACAACCAAAATCACCGATTACACTCTTGGAGTTAATATATGGTGATACATAGTCAAATACCAAATTAACTAGTATGTCTGGTGTAAAAATACTACCATTTTTTATTATATCTTCTCTTGTTAAATGTTTGATTTGTGAGTATTCATTCATTGTAATAACCTCTTAATTCATAATAAAAATTTGTTATATTTTAACATATTTTATTAATTAAATCAAATCTTTTAAAATTCTTTTATTGTATCTGAACTAAATAAATAATTTATTAGAAACATTAAATATATGTTAAAAAATGTAGTTTGTTGACTTTTATTTTAATATGATTTTTGATTCTTGTTTTAACGAAGTTTGTGCCCCACTGAATAATGAAAAATCTCATTAACGAAAGGAACCACCTTACATGCTTAGTCAAAAAGAAATAGAGAAATTAAGAAAATTGTTTTATGAGAATCATTATACAGTAGTAGAAATAACAAGAATGATGAATGTTTCACGTAATACTTGTTATAAGTATCTAAAGTTTGTTGATTTTAATGCTTATGTTAAAGAAAACATTATCTAGACGATTATAAAGAAATAATGTTAGATATAATAAAAAAGAATAGCCTTCATCATCATAAACAACGATATACTGGTAGTCGAGTTTATGAATATTTAAAAGAAAATTATCCAGATTTTGATTATGCTAAAATATCAACAATTAAATACTTCACTAAACTTAAAAAAGAATTTTATTATTCACATGATGGATTTCTTCCTTTAGAACATAAACTTTGGAGTTGCACAAGTTGATTTTGGAGATTGTAGTTTTATAGAAAAAGGTATTAAAATATATGGTAAATACTGTGTATTATCATTTACTCA
>ERZ857480.26837-NODE-41295-length-19351-cov-28.9403_pt1 | contig 19351 bp, 10 predicted proteins | sample MGYA00519767_ERZ857480 | MGnify/ENA primary metagenome ERZ857480 (study PRJEB31778, sample SAMEA3449210) | human gut metagenome | biome: human gut; feature: human-associated habitat; material: faeces | place: United Kingdom | collected 2010/2012 ...
TACCTTGTATGATGTAAAGACTTCCATACCGACAATCGTACTGGTAACCAATGCTAAAGTACATGACGTAAACATGCTGGATGAGTTGAGTTATGAAAAGGGAAGTTTCTATATCATGGCACTGCTGGGCACTTAGTCCCAGCAGTGTTATCTATTCTTTCGAATAGATAACTTCAACTTTAACTCCTGTGGAGCATTTTATGGCAGGAACCTCGACCGTAGTACATCTTTTATCTTTGTCATAAACATACGATACAGCAGTATTACCGTTCACCTTTACGGATACGGGTGCGGCAGTATCAAATATCCGCAACGTATATGAACGTACAGACACGCCACCCTTATAATTACCCCGACGTGCAGAAATAATATACTTACCTCTATTTCCATCAGCTATTTGTTTCAGAGCTGTTGTAGAGTACATAGTGGCATAATCACTATTATCTCCACTGTCTTCATATAAAGAACTTTCACCATCAGAACCGGCTACAATATTCAGGATTAGATTATCCGGACGTTCGGTAACATTCATTACAGTAGGAGGGTTGTAGGGTATGATAGCCCCTTGTCTGAAAAAATAGGGTATTTGCTCGTGTGTGAAATTCATAACCTTTTTACACGGTCCCTCAATAAGTTCATTGGTAGATACGCTCCACCATTTTCCTTCAGGAAACCAGATTTCCTTGGCACTGATACCATCAACAGCAGCTTCAGTGATAGGAGCTACAAGGATATCATCACCGAAAAAATACTCGTTCTCATAAACATAAGCTTCCTCACTCTCCGGATATTCATAATACAGAGGACGGCAAACAGATATACCGGTATCATAAGCTTTACGGGCCATAGTGTAGAGATAGGGAAAAAGCGAGTAGCGAAGCCGTACCGCCTCAAGCATCGTCGGAAAATTATCAAACTTCCAAATTCGACGTTCTATGCGTGCATCGTTTGTCGCATGTGTACGGAAAATCGGTGTAAACACTCCGAATTGTATCCAACGAAGTACAAGTTCCGGATCATTTACAATACTCTCATCTGTGAATGCATGTCCGCCAAGATCGTGCCCCCAATAACCATACCCTACATTCGAAGCTGTAGCCGTAAAATAAGGTTGGAAGCCAAGAGTCTGAAAGTTTATAAGAGCATCGCCCGAAAAACCAATCTGATAACGATGGCTGCCCAAGCCTCCCCAACGGTGGAAAATTACAGGTCTGCGGTCTGTACGTTTTCTCACCATATCGTTAAAGAATATATGATTGCACCAGAATGTTTCACTCAATCCGTAAGTATTATTGCTTGTAAGATGTTGCTGCCAGTCAATCCACCAGAAGTCAACTCCCTCACTTTCGTGATTACGGATGATATTTTTAAAGAATGATTTTGTAAAGTCCGTATAGTCAATGCTCCAAGAGATATTATCTTTTTTGTCGTTAAGATACTTACCGTTAAGTTCCGAGTTCATTGCCGCGAAATAGACAGGCGATTCATTCTTGTTTATACCGTCGGCAGGATGAAGATTAAGGGCAATCTTAAAATTATTATCATGGATATCCCGGAGCAAGCCCTTAGGATTCGGAATCAGATTGGTATTCCACGACCATCCTGTCCAACCACCTTTATCTCCGGATTGTCCATTTCCTACGTTCCAGTGCCAATCCATATCCAGAATCATTACATCGGCAGGAATCTTATTATCCTTGATTTCAGACATAATCCGGCGGTAGTCATCTGCCGAATAAGCAGAGTATTTGCTATACCAATATCCGAATACATAATCGGGCGGCAATGGTATCTTACCCGCAATTTTAGTGTAGTCGGAAATAGCTTTCTTATAATCATTACCATAACCCAGATAATAGATGTCAAGAGCATCCGTATCGGAGCGTTCCGCCCACCAGTCAAACCCCATATCCGCATTGGGCCGGAGAGCATAAGAACGCCCACCGTCAGAGCGTATGGCAGCCCATGAATCGTCTATGACAGCCCATCCGGAACGTGATATCAATCCGTTCTCCATTTCGGCACGCTTATTATCTCCATTACTTCCGTCAAGAGTGCGGCAGGTACCTTTAAGATTCAACGAATCTGATTTACCGGGATACCACACCGACTCACATCCATTGTTATCGATAGTTATGGTCAGATTTTCAGGAGAGGCAGGAGTTGTCACCGGATTTGTACTTTTGCGATATTTCAACCTTACCTTATCGGTAACTATATACAAATACGTATTGTCTTCCCTCTTCCTGAAACGTGGCACCTTCAGCCTACGATTGGTTACGGTAAACGTAGCTTGGTCCTCAAATATACCTTTAGCACTGTATTCAATGCGAATCATTTCCGGTGTAAGAACAGTGAAGCGCGCTTTTCCGCAAATCACCACCGCTTCAGGGTTGGCAACCGGATTATTATCGGACGCTGAAGTCTTTGCGGTTGCCAGCATTAGTAGGGCAACCAAACAAATAATTGTTTTCCACTTTTTAAAATCCAAAAGAAACCCTTGCAACAAGGGTTTCTTTTGAGAAGAAGATTTCTTAAATCCATTCATTGGGCATCCAATGTTTCAATTAAAATATTATTTCAGATTCTTCACTCCTTTCATTGCAGCCTTATCCGTAACTTCCATGATACTGATAGCATAACCGCCACCCGGCGCTGCTTTCATTTTCAATACAGATTTGGCCGACACAATTCCTTTCCGAATGGTATAAGCTTGAGGATTAGTTCGATAATGGGCATCCTTACTGTCTTCATAGACAGTGGCAATATACTTCTTATCCTTATCAAGGAAGTCCAACTTCAATGCTGAAATATGACCGTCCTCGTTACTGGTGCAGCCTACAAACCAATTATCCGTTCCCTTAGCCTTACGGGCAACCACAATATAACGTCCCGGTTCGGCTTCAAGATAACGGCTTTCATCCCAATCTACCGCTACATCCTTGATGAACTGAAAAGCATCCATAAAACGTTCGTAATTCTCCGGAAGGTCGGCAGCCATTTGCAAAGGGCTATACATAGTGACATACAATGCCAGTTGACGCGCAAGGGTGGAGTTTACATGAGAATGACTGTTGGGATTCAATTTATTCATATCCATTTCGAAAATACCAGGGGTATAATCCATCGGGCCGCCTTGCAGACGAGTAAACGGAAGCACAGTGGTATGAAAAGGTTTGTTACCGGCAAAAGCCTCGTATTCCGTACCTCTGGCAGACTCATTACCAATCAGGTTTGGATACGTGCGGCAAAGTCCCGTAGGACGTACTGCCTCATGGGCATTAACCATGATACGATGCTTCGCAGCTTCAGTCACAGCATACAGATAATGATTATTAAGCCACTGTCCGTAATGATGTTCTCCACGGGGAATTATATTCCCCACATAACCACTCTTGACCGAGTTATATCCATATTTATTCATCAGCTGATAAGCCGCTTCCATATGCCGTTCGTAGTTACGTACAGAGGATGATGTTTCGTGGTGCATCATCAGTTTCACCCCTTTTGAATGAGCATATTCATTCAGCATTTTAATATCAAAATCGGGATAAGGAGTTTGGAAGTCGAAAACATAATCTTTAGAATTGCCAAACCAATCTTCCCAACCAATATTCCAGCCTTCCACCAATACTTGGTCGAAGCCATGTTCGGCGGCAAAATCAATATACTTCTTTACATTAGCATTGTTAGCCGGATGGACCCCGTTGGGTTTCACCCCGGTATAATCCGTTTCACCGAGTTTCACCGAAGGAATATCCCAAGTATACGCCCATGGCTTTCCACCGGCAATCATTTCCCACCACACACCGATGTACTTCACCGGCTTAATCCAAGAAGTATCTTCATATTTACAAGGCTCATTCAGGTTAAGAATAAGATTCGATGCCAATATCTTCCGTGCGTCGTCACTCACCATCACCGTACGCCAAGGAGTATGGCAAGGACTCTGCATATATGCTTTGTTTCCTACCGCATCCGGAGTCAGCCATGATTCGAATATTAAATTCTTATCATCCAGATTAAGATGCATACATGAATAATCAACCAACGCAGCCTCGTGCAAATTGATATAAAGTCCTTCGGCCGTTTTCATCTGAAGGGAAGTCTGCACACCGGTAGGCGAGAAAACAGTCTGCGAAGCATTACCGCTGACAGCGCCTTGCAGCAACCCGCGGATTTCGGAAAGTTTAGACTCCGTATAATCATATTCTTGTGTATCATAATCTCCCGGAATCCACCATGCAGTATGGTCACCGCTCATGGCAAACTGCGAATGTTCCTCCTTGACAACGAAATAGACCAAATTCCTCTGCTGAGGGAATTCGTAACGAAAGCCTATCCCATCGTCGTACACGCGGAAACGAAGATTCATAAAACGGCCGGTCGATGTTTGCTTCAGTTCCACCAGCAGTTCGTTATAATGATTACGTATATCCTTATTCTCTCCCCACACCGGTTGCCAAGTTTCATCGAACGAAGATGTAGAGGTATTTACTACTTCAAACCCCTCCTGCAAGCTTTCCTGCCCGTTCAGTTCAAGACCCAAGGTACTGGGATTGATAACCTGAGATTTCTTGTATTGTAAAGAATAAGAGGGTTTGCCTTTTTCTTGCAGTTCAAAAGAAAGATGGACATTATTGTCCGGAGAAACCTGTTGGTAAACCTTGGTAGCATTCTGCGCTTGCACCGTCAGTGCCATAAACAACGCACAAGTTACCAATACTATCATTTGAAAAGTTTGTTTCATATTCAAAAGTACCTGTTTAAGTAAATAATAAATAAATCTGTATGATTTATCTGAATTCATATCACTAACTGACAGTTTGTATAACCTATGTCTATTCCTTGATTATACCTCCCCGCCCCTTTACTATATGAGCCTTTATTAAAAGGCTTTTAATAGTACAAAAAAATATCCTCATTCATAGATTATTCCGTTAATATAGACATGTATTTATGAATGAGGATATAAGCTTTTTATAAAATCCTGAAAACTGTTATTTCACCCTAACCAATTCAGTTATTGCTGATTATAATTTCACTGCGGTTAATGTCATATTACTCGAATCGGAAACATCCAGAGTAAGTTTATAAGTACCGGTTTGGGCTTCAGTTACTTGCCATTGGACATCCTTGCTTCTATTTTGTTTGATAACTTTCATCGTTGTATCCGGAGTAAATGGAGCCCTATTGTTACTTTCCTCGACTGGCATATAACAATCCATGTCCCACCCAGCCGATGACCATAAAGGCATACTGAATGAGCACTCTGTACTAAAAGTAACAGTCAACTCGTATTTACCATCCTCTACCCTAGCAAAAGACGGAGCCGTGGCTTGGTTATAGTCTCCATTCAATCCAAGAATGAAAATCTTCTTTTCAATAGAAATCTTATTATTGTTCATATCAAGCTTCACCATATATGTTCCGCTTTCCGCAACAGTCCATTTATTATCAGGTCCATTTTCCACATATAAAACTTTATATATGTCACTTTCTGTTCCCTCTTTCAATGTCACTACACTTGTTTCATTTTGCTTGTCACTTGACATTATTTGTTCTTTACCATGATCGTAAGTTTCATCAAAAGTAAATTTAAATTCCTGATTCTCCTTTATTATACCTGTCCAAACATATATGTTATTGGGTTTCTTATCCATTTTTGAATAGGTATTCCAACCACCACCAATAGCACCTGTTATATATATATCAGGTTTTACTTCTATTTCAGGTCCTTCATTTTCAATATCCCAATTTGTAATACCTACACCTTGTATATTTACGCTACCCTCCTTTGTAAATGTAACTTTATAAGTATACTTCTTACCAGCTACAAATGTAGTAGCGTCACTAATCTTCGCACTAAATGTTTTTCCATTCAATTTAAATGTCAATTTACGCTCTACTGGACTATTGTTTCCTTCATTGGGTAACACAATAGCTTCTGTAAAACGATTATTCGAACCCCAATATTTCATAGCTATGTCTTCTGGATTACTCCCATCAACAATCAACAACTCATCATTCAAAATATCATACTGAATATCAGTATATTGATTGCTTATTGTAGCTTCTATACCTTTGGTATCGACATCACCTTCTATTTCAAATAAAAGTTTAGTCAAACGATGTTTAAATCCAAGATTAATAGTAGGATTATTTTTACTTGCACCTTCTGCTTTTGCTGACATTAAATCTATACGTGGCTGCTCATCCTGATTAGCTAAATCCAACGATAATTTATTATCAACTACATCTCCTTGCGGATAATAAGCCACTACATTCACAACATCATCACTTTCGGGAAAATAAGCCGTATTAGCTTCCCCGTCAGGAGAAAAATTACCATTGTCCTTATCAATTACTACATAACGATAATTACTTACACCACCTACTATGCTATTATCTGCACTTACCATATACACACCGATAGCGTCATTATCATCCCAATGGTCATCTGCCGCACGTGTCATCAGCATATTGATATCACCATTTATTTGCAGTGGTACCCGTCTGCTATCCATTACCTGTTCTTCTACTTCATTGCTGCAACCTGCCATCATCAAAGCAGCCAGCATAACAAAACATGTGTTCTTTTTCATTGCTTAAGTCTTTAAAGTTCTTAATTATTTTAACCAATCTAAATCTCCTTTTTCTTCCACAACCCAATTTATGACATTACCGTTGAACCCGCCTCTTCCTTCTATATCCAACGGCGTATTACCGCCTTCGTCAAGTTTAGACAATACTTCAGTAAGGTCGGTAGTTATTGTCTCAATTGTTTCATCTTCTTTAGTTATCTCCACCGTCATTATCTGCCGCTGGGCTTTTTCTTGAGATACCCCCAATAGACGCACAGTGCCTTTGAGCCGCATACTTGCCTCACCTTCTGCTACCGGTGACGCAGTAAAATTGACAGAAGCTTTAGCCACACTCAGCTGTTCACCGGTAGTCAGGTCTATACTCGAAACTACATTATCCAGCATACCTGTCACCGATTTAATACCCTCCACATCGGTATCCATTGTTATATTAACTTGACGTGTACGCTGTTGCATCTTTACAGTCAGCCGCAATGTATCTCCTGTCAAAGCAAGTAGTTCATCCTGTACTAAATCCTCCGAAACAGAAAACAAATCATCGGGATTACCTGTAACGACAGAACTTCCCTCACTCCTTGTAGTTACCGTATTCAGGGTAGCTATATTACCGTTAACAGTAACTCCTTGCGGTTCATTATACGCCACCATGTCATAATCACTTGTGGAGAGCAATAAAAAACTATTTACATTACCGGTTACTTCCTGTGTCTCATTGCCTATACGCACCATATATTTCGCCGGTGCTGGCGAAGAACATTCCGACCAATCTGCCGTAAGTTTTACCACAGTCCGCGCTTTCTTCATCGGTGCCGGTAATTCGTCTTCGGCACAACTGCCCATCACGCATAGTCCTGCCAAGAGAAGTAAAGCATTGAATTTACATAATCTTATTCGTCTCATTTTTCAATAAATATTAGTTGGTAAACTTTTCATTTTCCTTAACTCTGCTTTATCTTGCACTTCTATCAAACTGATGGCATAGCCTCCACCCGAAGCCGCCCTAAGTTTCAGTTTGGTTTTGGAAGTAGCAATCCCTTTGCGAATAACATAAGCCTGCGGATTTTTCTTCCAATCGGCATCTTTTGCATCGGCATAAACAGTAGCGATATACTTCTTACCGGGAATCAAAAAATCAAGTTTAAGATTGGATACATGCCCATTCTCATCGGCCGTACAGCCTACAAACCAATTATTTGTACCTTTGGCACGTCGTGCTACAGTGATATAATCACCCGGTTCGGCTTCCAAATACCTGCTTTCATCCCAATCTACCGCCACATCCTTGATAAACTGGAATGCATCTATAAAACGTTCGTAATTCTCAGGCAAATCCGCAGCCATTTGAAGCGGACTATACATAGTACAATACAAAGCCAATTGACGGGCCAATGTAGTACGTGCCTGCTGATCCTTTTTATAACCGTTCTCGTAATAACTCAAATCTCCCTGAAAGATACCCGGAGTATAATCCATCGGTCCGCCCATTAAACGGGTAAAAGGTAAAATAGTAGTGTGATCCACCGGATTACCGCCCATTGATTCAAATTCGGTTCCACGGGCAGATTCCTGCGCCAACCAGTTTGGATAAGTACGGCACAACCCCGTAGGACGTACAGCTTCGTGACTGTTTACCATAATATTAAAATCCGCTGCGCGCTTTGCCACATGTATATAATGATTATTCATCCATTGCGAAGCATGATATTCGCAACGCGGAATTATAGGGCCTACATAACCCGTTTTTACTGCATTATAACCATGATTCACCATAAATTTGAAAGCATCATCCAATTGTCGTTCATAATCAGCGGCATTGGCAGACGTTTCATGATGCATCATTACACGCACCCCCTTTTCATGGGCATACCGCTGCAATTCATCTACATCGAAATCCGGATAGGGAGAAGTAAAACTAAACTGGCGATTTTTAGTATAAGCCGTCCAGTCTTCCCAACCTTCGTTCCATCCCTCCACCAATACGGCGTCAAAACCATGTTTGGCAGCAAAGTCAATATATCTTTTTACATTATCGGTATTGGCCGCATGACGCCCATTAGGAGTCAGTTTGCTATAATCGGTCACTCCCGGTTTTGCACGATTATAACTGCTGTATGCCCAATCTTTCCCTGTCCCGATAAACATCTCCCACCATACACCGATATATTTCATCGGCTTAATCCAAGATGTATCTGCATATCTGCAAGGCTCATTCAGATTCAGAATCAGCTTACTGGCAAGGATATTCCTTGCGTCATCACTTACTACCACTGTGCGCCAAGGTGAGAAGCAAGGGGTTTGCAAGAAACCTTTATCACCGTTTTTATCCGGTACTAAGCAGGCAGTCAAACAAAAAGACTTATCATTTACATTCAATTCCATAGCTGCGTAATCCACCAAAGCAGCTTCATGGATATTAATGTACAATCCGTTACTCCCTTTCAGCATCAGAGGCGTCTGTACTATCAAATCACCCGCCGATTTCGCTTCATACGACTTCATGGCCACGGATTGTTTAGGCATCTCTTCACGTATCTGAGAAAGAGGAGCTGTGGTGTAGGTAAACTCATTGGTGTCATAATCACCCGGCATACAAAAAGCCGTATAATCATGTGCCAAATTGAACTGAGTCAGTTCCTCATTGATAACGAACTTATTCAAAGTAGGTTGTTCGGGAAACTCATAACGAAATCCCAAACCATCATTAAAGAGACGAAAACGTATATTCAACGTGCGCCCGCTGAAACCTTGTTCCAATGTAAGCAGCATTTCGTTATAATGGTTACGGATAAGCGATTGCTCACCCCATACCGGTTTCCACGATTCGTCCAATGAATCCGTCTGTACCGATTTCACACTGAAATCGTTCATTAATCCGCGTTCATATTTAATATCCAATCCGAGACGACTCGGTGCAAGCACAGCTTTACCTTTGTAAGAAAGCTCGTAATAGGGAATTCCCCTTTCTACTACTGTCTTCAGTAATAAATTACCGTCCGGTGAGGAAAGATTCTGCGCTTTCCCCACTGCTGCCAGAAGTAGAAATAACACTATATTAATTGTATTTTTCATATTTCTCTATCTATTCATAAGTGAGACAATCAGAGTTTTGTCAACCTCACAATCTTGCAGGCATGCGCCTCAAGTTCCACATTCAAGTTATCAGCTTCTCCTTCATCTGCATGTTTCCACAAGTCACGCACTTTCATCTTACCCTCAATACCTAAATCGGAGAATTTCACCGAACGAAACTGCTTGGAATCTTCGCGATTGAACAGGCCTATCACCCAGTCACCGTTTGTCATCTGTCCATACCATATCTGACTGTCCGTACTATTTAAAACATCGGATAAAGGTTTACCGACAAAACCATCCTTATTCAAAGCCAGCATTTCTTCGTTCTGGCAAAACTTCAAATCTGAATCGGCAAAACTATCTCCCGGCACATCGGCAATCGCTACCGGACCGCCCGCCATGAGTTGCAGAGAAATGACACTTTCCTTTTCCGCATCGGAACCGAATGTATTCAAGCGGATAAAGTCACCGTCCATAATCATTTTACCACGTCCGGAGTATTTAGACCAGTGCGTAAAGCCATCGAACATATTGCCACAACTGGGCCAATCTTCAAATACTTTGCCGCGATCGGAATTAGACACATGATGCCAGCCACCGCTCCACGTATCACCAACGATACGCGCCATATTACCATACTCACGCTCCAGAGCCGCATCCTCATGCATATTGGGCATTACCAACGAAGTAAATACACCGTATTTCTTTGCAGCCTTACAGATATATTGCAGAGCAAGTTTATAATTCTCTCGTCCGTACCCTTTACCTTTTATGGCATTCATACCGCGGTCGTACCCGTTTTCATAATAACAAAGAAAGTCCATACGGATAAAGTCCACACCAAGATTCTTATAATATTTAAAGAAGCCGTCGATGTACTCCTCAGCGCCTTTATGACTTGCTACTACCCACGAGAAGCCATCGTCGGCGTCAGGATAAAGTACATTATCTTCACCTTGCTTATAACGCAAATCCTTGAAGGTAATATTATCAGTACCCTCTATAATGGTTTCTTCCGGACCATGTATCCACAAAGGATTGTCATAGACACCCAGTTTCAGTCCCTTAGCCTTGCACATTTCCGAAAGTTTCTTCAGTTTTACCGATCCGTATTTCGTCATATATCCCGTAGGATCGGGCTCGGAAGTACCATCCATCGCCATAAAACCATCCGTACAAATCATATTGTAACCATAAGGAAGCAGATTTTCCGCCACATAGTCGATTATATCCTGCCAGGAACCTTCAGACATATCAATAGCCTGTCCTTGCCCACCGGCATTGACCAATTCTTCATTTCTGCGCTCCAATTTCCAACAGTATTCATAGACACTCCAATAGAGAGGGGCGTTATAAGTATGTATTCCTTCCGTATCAGCGTCATCACCGGGAGTTATCACGGGATCATCGGGAATCATATCCGGTGTCCAGCCTGTACCCTTATCCTCGCATCCTCCGAAAAAGAATGTCAATGCCATCAGAAACAGTTTCATATTCAAATTCTTTATCATATCATTATTTTCACCTGAATTTCTCAAACAAGACAATACTTGTTTTATTATACTTTCATTATCACTCGGATTTTGTCAGCCGTACAATCTTGCAAGAACGTCCGGGAATCTTATAACTCAAAGAAGTTTCAAATTCCCCCTCATCCTGATGTTTCCACAAATCACGCACTTTTACCTTGCCCTCAATGCCTATTTCAGAAAAAACGAGTGTACGGTCATATTCCTTATCTTCTTTATTGAAAAAACCTACGATATAGTCTCCGTCGGACATCTGTCCGTACCATATTTGATTTTTTGCATCATCCAATTTATCCGACAAAGGTTTTCCTACAAATCCGTCTTTGTTTAAAGCCAGCAATTCTTCATTCTGATAAAACTTTAAATCACCGCTGACAATCGTATTATACTGATCGGCTACGGCAATCGGACCACCCGCCATCAGTTGCAAAGAAATCACGCTCTGTTTTTCACCATCCGTATTAAATGTATTCAAACGGGTAAAATCAGCATCCAGCACTACCTTTCCCCTTCCCGCAATGTGCGACCAACTGATAAGGCCGGTAAACATATTAGAGGTAGACGGCCATCCATTGGGATTGAACCATTGAGGGCCATTGCTTGCAAAGTGTTCCCATCCGCCTTTCATTGTATCGGCATCTACCCGAATCATATTACCATATTTCTTCTCCAACTCCGCATCATTTTTCAGATTGGGCATCACAAGCGAAGTGAATACCTGATACTTTGTGGCAGCCTCGGAAATATACTTCAACGCAAGTTCGTATTCTTCACGTCCATATCCTCTACCGGGCATTTCGCCGGCACCATCTCCCGTTTCAAACAGACAGAGGAAATCCATACGGATAAATTCTACTCCTATTTTCTTATAATATTTAAAGAAGCCATCAATAAACTCCTTAGCACCTTTATGGCTGGGAACTATCCAAGTAAAGACATCCCCTTTATCCGGATGAAGAACATCATCTTTGGCGGAATCGTACACTAAACTCCCCACTGTAATACCTTCAGTACCTTTTACTACCGTTTCATACGAGCAGTGTACCCATAACGGATTATCATAAACACCCAGTTTCAAACCTTTGGCCTTACATTTAGCTACTAAATCCGTCAGTTTTATACCGGCATAATGGGTCATATACCCACCCGGTTCAATACTGGGATCGTTTGTCATTGACATAAAGCCGTCCGTACAAATCATATCGTAACCATAAGGCAGAAGATTCTCCGATACCCAATCAATATTCGCATCCCAAGTCACTTCAGGCATATTCGTATTACTACCGGCCTGTTCGGCTACCCAGGCATACTCATATACACTCCAATATAAAGGAGCGTTCAAACTGATAGGTGCATACTCCTGCTCATCGTCATCATCATCTTCAGACGGCAAATTCTCGTCAGGAATCATATCAGGCGTCCATCCGGTTCCTTCATCTTGGCATCCCCCAAAAAGGGATGCCACAATCAATAAAAATTGTATAATAAATATTTTTTTCATAATTATCTGGTATTACGGTAGTTTTTCAAATTTAACTGTCATATCTATCACATTCAGAGATATCTTATATTTCCCGGCTTCATCCACTCTCCACTTATAGTCGTTCTCATCTGTATTATCAGGATAATTTTTACGTACCATTTTCAGCGCATTGGTAACTGAAGTACCATTTACCTCAGGCATCAAATAATCACACTCAAAACCTTCAGTATTACTCAGGGGAAATTTTATTTCTCCTGGGTCGAGATGTCCTTCCCATACAAACGTACCTTTCTTTTCATCCGGATTATACTGGAAAGCTATTTTAAATGGTGTTTTCCATTTGGTTGCAGTAGCGTCACCCGTCATCCAAACAGCTTTAATAGGGAGATCATCAGGTATTTCTATTTTCGGTTTCTTTTCGAATGTTATTTCCATCAGATAAGTATCCAAAATTATTTTATAACTGCCTGCCTGAGATTCTGTAATTTTCCATTTATAATCATGAGTTCCTACTTTTTCTTTCTCTACATACTCCATAGTATTATCACCGCCAGGCTCTGTTCCTTGCGTCTTCGGCATCAAATAAGACATATTCCAATTCCCATCTAAATCTAATTCCAACGGAAACTTTAATTCTCCTGCATATAAATTCCCTTCATAAACAAACTGTATATTATTAATTTTCTTCAATTCAATGGCACTAGGAACGTTCCAGCCTGCCGGAGTAGCATCACCTATCGCCCAAACTTTTTCATATTTATTTTCCGGAAATTCACTTGCAATAGTTAATTTCTCCACATCGACAGTAATGAAATAATACCCATCCGTATCTATGTGGAACAATGTTTCCGTACCATCATCCGTTTCATTATAAACCAAAGTATTGTCATCGGCGCCTCTTGTATAAGAAGGTGTCAGACTTGTCCGGCTCTTTATGAACTTAAAGTAACCTTTCTTCAAATGTCCGCCCCATTCATATTTTTGTTCGGAAAGCACCTCGTTCATTTTAAGCGCTTTAGTTGCATCCATCCCTTCAACGGCGGTACCTACAATGAAAAGATCTCTTGCCGCAATATAATAACCTGTCACCGAAAACTGCACCTTGGATATTTCCGGTTTCATATATACACTGCCTCCTGAAACTTCAGCTATGATTTCTGCCTCTAACATGGCGGTTTCTCCCGCTGTTACCTTCCACCCGCTCAATAAAGCGTTCATTTCCTTGTGCGTATAACTGATACTTTGTACACCTTCCGGAATTTCTACTTTTGCGATGGAAGTCTCAAAGTTATTATCGGCCATATCCATCTTAAAATAATATGTGAGTTTCGTTCCTTCTCCGCGATTGGCAGCACTTCCCCATGTAAAGGATATTGCTTCTTCATTACCCAAATCCTGATTCAATACCACATCACTCGAAGAAACTTTCAGTCCCATCGTGTCTTGTGGGGAATCCAAAGTTATCCGTTCCGTTTCATCTTGACAGCCCATAATTACAAAGGGCAATGTCATTAGAATATTTCTTATCGTTTTCTTCATAATAAAAATCAATTACATTTTTAACCGTTAATTCCAATAAGGGCTTTGAACAAGTTTATCATTCTTATCCATTTCCGACTGATGAATAGGGAACCAATAATAGGCTTTCTTGTATACCCGTTTCAGATAAGGCGTACGTACATAGAAAGAAGACGGATCCTTTCCGCTGAAATTCATTCCGTAGAAATCTCCGTTCAATACATTTTCCGCTTCTTTCCAACGGCGAAGATCATCATAACGGATTCCTTCACAGCTCAATTCCACACGACGTTCGGCACGAATCAACTTGCGCATTTCCGCCTGGTCGTTCAAATCAACATGAATATAATTTTCATCCGTAGCACCCGTGGTATACTGACGAATGCCCGCACGTTCACGGATTTTATTCAGATAGACCAAAATGTCTCCATTACCCGGATCGGATTCGTTCAATGCTTCCGCATAATTCAGATAAGCCTCGCCCAAGCGATAGACAATACCCGGACGATACTTATAAGTACCCTGTTTTACATTTAAGTCCGGAGAGATTTTTTTACGTATCAAATAACCGTTTTGTGGAGCATCATGGGTATGCGGATTGTCGGCGCTTCCATTGAAAAAATTAAATAGACGCTTTTCCTGTGTGAAATAAGAGTTATTATAGCTCACCGTAATATAGAAACGAGGCTCACGATGACAATACATATTATAAGTGCCGCTTTTGGTTATCGCTCCTCCGTTCACTTCCGTATCCCACACTGTATTATCACGCGTTTCATCAGAACCAGAAAAACCGCTTTCCACATATTCGGAATCATCATTGATAGGCAGACCGTTTTCCGTAAAGAATGCATCCACCAACGACTGCGTAACGCCTAAGCCGCCGCTACCGCCACTGGCAGCCGGAGTGGCATGTTTTTCATATTCGCCATATTCCGAACCACCGGGACGTGCAAACAGAATTTCAGTATTTCCTTCGTCATATCTTGTCAGGAAAAGATTTTGATAAGACATAAACGGGTCTATTGTACCATCATCATTCTTCTCCGTATACAATTTATGTCCGGCAGCTTCAGCGGCATCAATCAGTTCTTTACAAGCCTGCGCTGCATACGCCCATTTAGTCTTGTCGGCAGTAGTACTGAAAAGATTCTCGCCGTCCTTATTCTTATGATTTGCATAATCAGGATTTCCATTTACCAACGGACTGGCGGCAAAAAGTAACATACGGGCACGTACTGCAAGACACATGATAGAAGTAGCACGGCCGTATTTACGTGCTTCGGTATATTTGGCAGGAAGAATTTCGGCCACTTCCTTCAACTCTTTATCCACCCAATCCACCACTTCATAATAGGGGCGTTGTCCTTCCATTAAATCCGCCAAATTAAAGTCTGTCGGCGCTATATAGTTCGGTTTGAAAGGAACCGGACCATACGTATTTGACAGCAGATAATAATAATAAGCGATCATAAACCGCATCTCCGCTTTCATATACGTCACTTCAGTAGCACTGATTCCCTGTTCGGGCAGCGGATGTACGTTTTCTATAAAAATATTAGCCTCGCGTATCAGCTGGGGCAACCGTGCCCAATAGTTACCGTCCCAATCCGTAGAAGGTGTCCATTCGCCCAATAGCATCGGAATTACTTTCCAATCCCATTGCCGCCACCGTTCAGAGGCTGTCATATCATCACTGAGGATATCCCATCCTAATTTCCGCGCGTATCCCCAATAAGGATCGGGAACATGAGAATATACATTGGCAAGCCAACCCTCTATACGGGTTTTATCTTCGAATACCATAGGGAGTGTCAGTTCCGTATCAGGTTCTTTATCCAGATAATCGACGCATGAAGTCAAGAGCTGCATACCCAAAACTCCGGTTATAATATATTTAAATAGTTTCATAATATGATTGTATAGTTGGTTATCATTAAAAATTCAAGTCAAATCCCACCATCAAAGAGCGCATGGACGGATATTTCAAACCGTCGACGGTATCCAGTTCAGGATCCCAAAGTTTGAATTTGGAAAGATAGAACAGATTGTTACCGCTCACAAAGAAGCGGATGCTCTTGGCATGAATTTTACGCGTAACAGACTGAGGAATACTGTAACCCAATTCTATTGATTTCAGTCGCAAGAAACTCATATCTTTCTTCCACCAGGTAGAAGCACGGCTATTATTGGTATTCGTACTCTCTGATAGACGAGGCCAGAACACATCCTGCGAAGGATTCTTTTCTGTCCAGCAATCGGTATAATTATCGTATACATTACCCAATACGCCTTGTCCGCTCCCCGGAATAAAATAATCGGAACCACCGATAACGCGATACGCATCTGCAGAGCCCTGGAAGAAGAAGCTGAAATCCCATTGCTTGTAATTCAGGTTACCACCGAAACCGTATACCATACGCGGATCTTTTGTTCCGCCTATATATCCTTCATCCGCTTCCGTAATGACCCCATCATCATTCATATCGACATATTTGATATCTCCCGGACGTACCTCCGTTCCTAATTCAGGTTTCGGTATACCGGGTTTCAGTTCCCCGTTTATAAAATCATCTTCCGTAAAAAGGCGTTCTGCCTGCAATCCCCATAGGGTATTAATGGAGCGTCCCGTAATGGAACGGTAAGTTCCTTTGACCGATTCCGGCTCGTCTTTCTCCAATATCTCATTTTTAGCATAAGTGACAGTACCTCTCAGGCTCATTGCCCAATCATCATTGAACCGTTTGTCGTAAATTACCGAAAGATCATATCCCTGATTATTCACTTTACCATAGTTGGCATACGGATTAGACACGAAACCTGCTTGGGTAGGGATGGTAGAACGTTGCATAAAAATACTGGTACGTTTTTCTTTAAAGAAATCCAGTTGTACATCCAACTCGTTCCACAACCCCAATTCAAGACCGATATTCATTTTAAAAGCTTTTTCCCAAGTCAGATCGGAAACCCCTACTTCACCTTCCTGAATACCTGTGTAATAGTTGCTATCGGTATATCCGAAATGATAACCGCTGGAATTACTGTTAATGGTAGTGATATATGCAAAACGACGACCGCCGATATTATCATTACCTACCGAACCGACAGAAGCTCTCAACTTCAATTTTGTAATGTCTTCCTGCAAATTCCTCATGAAGTTTTCCTCTGAAATCAACCAACCGATGGCTAAGGAAGGAAAGAAACCGAAACGCTTGCCTTTTGCAAAGTTCTCCGAACCGTTGTAACCGAAATTAAATTCACTGATATAACGGCGGTCGAAAGTATAAGAAAGACGACCGGCGATACCTTGTGTACGATTAGGTTGTATATCACCCCAGTCATAGCTACGCTGGTTGTATAAGAAAAGCGCATCAAGCGCATGTTTGTCAAAAGTACGGTTATATGTAACGGCAGCTTCCAGATAAGTACTTTGGTTTCCATAATTGGCATTACTTGAATGGTCTAAGAACTCACTACCATAACTCAAAATGCTGTGCACCAATTCTCCTTCATCATTACGCGACTTGGCCACACTGTAATAATCAGGCTCCTTACCGCGAGTAACAAAATTCTCATTATATGTATCGAATGCAAACGTTACTTTCATTTTCAGCCCCGGAGTAATCATCTTTAAGTTCTGTTCTAAAGAAAAAAGAGATTCCAGCTTACTTTTCCCACCGCGGTAATAACCGTTCTGCGTATTCATAGCCCACGGGTTTTTACGGGTATTGCTGACACGAGGAATGGTACCGTCCGAATAAACGGCAGGATGTACAAACGGCGGAGTCTCGAAAGCAGCTTGAAACAGTTCATCCGTACTACTTCTCGATTTACGAAGATTCTGTAAATAACCTCCCACATTGAAACGTAAAAGCGTTGTTTTCGTCAAATCCAAATCCACATTGGCACGAATATTATAACGGTTCAGTTTGCTTTGCGTATCGTAAGGCAGTGTTTTATCAGACCCCATAATTCCGTTTTCATGGTAAAGAGAAGCTGTCAATGAATAGCGAAGTATTTCCGTACCGCCGGATACCGTCAGATTTGCACGCGTAGAATTAGCGTAATCCTTGGTTATCGCATCTATCCAGTCTACATCAGGATATAAATCTTTATCATATCCATAATAAGTCTTCAAAATCTGGTCTTTCGTAAACAGCCTTTTGTTCGGGTCGGGCTGAAGCGTATTCAGCAAACTCATATATTCGGCAGCTCCTATGAACTGAGGAAGCTTTGTAGGAGCTTGAATAGATTGTTCTACACGTAAATTTACGGAAGGAGCAGATACCGAACCACGTTTGGTATTAATCAAAATAACACCGTTGGCACCACGCACACCATACATGGCACTGGCCGACGCATCTTTCAATACCGAGAACGATTCTATTTCTGCCGGATCGATGTCATTCAAACTACGTTCCACACCATCTACCAAAACCAACGGAGACGTATTTCCGCTGAATGAAGATATACCGCGAATCCAGAAATTTGAGTTATCATACCCAGGCTCTCCCGAAGGCTGTACGGCAATAATACCTGCCAGTTGTCCTGCCAGATTATTACTCATGGAACGAGACGAACCTACCTGCAATTTTGAAGGCTCTAAAGTTTGTACGGAACCGATGACGGAGAGTTTCTTCTGATTACCGTATCCCACAACTACCACTTCATCCAATGCTTCTACATCTTCCAATAAAGTAATATTAAAATTGATATTATTACCAACCGGAATTTCCTGAGTTTTAAATCCTACATAGGTGATGACAAGAATACTGCTTTTATCAGGTACTTCAATATAAAAATGACCGTCAATATCGGTAATAGTCCCCCCTGAAGAACCTTTTACCATAATATTTACACCCACTAAAGTGTTTTTTTCTTTGTCGATGACAGTACCACTGACACGGATACCTTTTTGTTGCTCGATAGTCTCACTTTCGGAATATGGAGTCTCCGCATATAACGGAAATACATATACCCCGCAAAATAAAGAACCTACAAGCAGTGTTTTCTTTAAATTCATAAGTCACTAGTGGGCACTTTAAATTAAACATCGTTCTTTGAAATCTTTGATAATCGCATAGTTAAATATCTTTTTGGAGCGTGACGATTTGAATTGAAAAGTTGTTTTAGCTTTGTCCAAA
>ERZ857480.63825-NODE-98800-length-19305-cov-6.9756_pt1 | contig 19305 bp, 16 predicted proteins | sample MGYA00519767_ERZ857480 | MGnify/ENA primary metagenome ERZ857480 (study PRJEB31778, sample SAMEA3449210) | human gut metagenome | biome: human gut; feature: human-associated habitat; material: faeces | place: United Kingdom | collected 2010/2012 ...
AGCTTTTGACCGCCTGAACGCCCTCTTCGATCGGGCGCGTAAAATCCAGCCAGTTTTCCATGAAGCGGCGAATCATCGGTTCGAGCGCCCGATCGCGCCCGGTCATATGTCCGATTGCCTGCTGGACGGTGAGCGTCCCCCGATCCATCATGTTCCAATACGGCGTTTTAATGATCTTTTCCATCAGCTTTTCATGCAGCTCGGTCTTCCCCGGAAAAAAAGCCTCCAGCTCCTCCTCCGGCGAATAGGAGAGCAGCACGTTGCCCACGTCAAAAACCACCGCGTCCAGCTCGTCCCACGGCATTGTTTCATATCGGTCGTCAAGCGTCCACATCGTCATCGCTTTTCCCCCGTTCATCGGCTGGTCAGGATCGTCCGCGCCGCGCCGCAATCCGTCTGCGCCGCGAATTCGTATGTCGTCAGGTTTGCGCGCAGGCTCGCGCGGCTCCCGTCCTTTTCCCAGATGATTTCCAGTTGGTCGTTCTGCGGCTGGCGCACGGTCATGTCCGCGTCGAAATCGAACGCCGGGCAGGTGTTGCGCATCCGAAGCAGCGCAAGCTGATCGCGCACCACATCCTTTTTCAGCGCGTCTGCCACCGCGTCCCGCGTCAGGTTCGTGCGGTTGATCTCCTTATGCGCCGCTTCGCCGCCGCGGCGAACGGCTTCCAGATCGTTTTCGCCCGCAAACAAATCCAAATACCAGACCTGCGGCTTGCCCGGCATGAACAGCTGAATCGCGCGCGCGAGCAGCATTTTCCGCTCGTCCGCGCCCAGCGCGCTGAAATACGTGCAGTTGACCTGATAATAGACGTTCTTCGCGCCGTGCAGATTCTTAATCATGCCGCCGCGGCTGACAATCAGCGCAATCAGCTTCTCAATCTCTGTGTCGCTGAGTAGCCCCTTCAAATCCAGCATCGGGATTCCGTCATGGCAGCCGAGCATGTTCACCGTGCGGATGTTTTTTTCCCTGAGTTCCTCCGCCCAGCGCATCAGCCGCGTGCCGTCATGGTTCTCAATCGCGTCAATCACCAGCCCCGGCAGGAAAAAGTCATAGGTCATATAGCCCTTTCGAGCGACCTTTTCATAGGTTCCCGCCGCATAAGGGTCATGGATCTCCGGCAAAAGGGTCAAACCATGCGAATCGGCCATTTGGCGAATGCGTTCCAGCGTGTCCCACGTGTCCGGCTCGTTCATAAAATTGCGCAGCCCCGGCGTTTTGGGCGCATAGGCAAACGCATCCAGCCGCACAATCGCCGCGCCGTATTCGGCCAGCTTGCCCAGCACGCTGTCATAATACGCCCAGACCCGCTCGCTTTTCAGGTTCAAATCCATCTGACCAAGATATTTCCGCCGCATTTCCAGCAATTGAACGCATGCCTCGCGGTAGCGCTCAAAGCCCGTGAAATCCAGCTCCTGCGGCTTCTGCCCGGCCTCCAGCCCCGCGTCAAGCCGCGCGGCCAAAACCGTCGCCTCGCCATACTGCATATCCGAAGCGCGCATCAAATCCTGCGCATCGACCGGGTCATATCGAACCTGCTGATAGAACGTGTTCCAATACGGCACATCGCGCCCATCCGGCAGGCGAACCATCAGAATCGGCAGCCCCGGCTTGCGGAAGAACATGCCTCGAATGTATTTTTCTTCCGGCTGGATGTATCCGGCGTCAGTCATTTCGCCGCACCCCGCCCAGAATTGATTCCAATCAATGAAAAAATCGCGATACGGCGATGCGTCGCCGTTTTTTAAAATATCCTGAAACTGCGGCGAAAGCACGGAAAGGTGGTTCAATATAAAATCCAGCTTGAGATCGATTCCGTTCTCTTTCAGCCGCTTCACGTCTTCCGGCGCGGCGAGCATGCGGTTCAGATCATAGCTGATGACCGAAAAACCGCGATCCAAATCCGTGTTGAACACGCTCGGCAAAATGTAAAACGACCGGAATGCATCCGCGAACGCTTCGCTTTCCAATAGCTGCGCAATATCAGATAACGTGCCGCCGAGGCTGTCCGGATATGCGTTGAGCATTGCTCCGCCATTCATGGCCTTTTCCCTCCGCTCATTCCGTCTCACGTCGATACGCCGAATAGGTGATTTTCTTGCCCTCGCGGGAGAGAATCACCTGCGCCTTCCACGCCTGGCTGTCCAGCTTACGCTGCTCGATGTTCAGCACCATCGTGGTAAAAGCACTGTCCGTCTGCGCGTCGCGGTTGCGCAGACGGCGATGCTCCAGCGTCTGCATCGGCGTGCTGTTCAGGTAAATCGAGATATCCACGCCCTTCAAAAAGTCGCTGTTCGCGTGCGTCCACTCGATCACCATCACGCGTGTCGCGGTGAAATCTACCGTCTCATACCAAATCGCGGTTTCCTCGCGTCCCATCCGCTTGAGCGGAATGTGTCTTGCGCCGCGCTTGAAGCGCGCGATGATGTCGTTGACCTCGTCAAAGTCAATTTCCTCCGGCGTGCCCAGATAGCCGCTCAGCGCCTGCGCGCCGGCCTGCTGATACGTCTGCATCCACGGCAGCTTCCGCGCCGTTTCCGGCTCCGCGTCCGCATCCGCCTGCCAGAGTTCGCGCAGAACGACGGCTTTTTCGTCGCTGTATTCGCCGCTGGCCAGCATCCCGCGCAGGCCGCCCATGCGGAACAAACGCAGCCGCTCCGCGTCGTTGGCCGCCGGGATTCGGCGGGGATAGTTGTCGCCGCTCATGATGTATGCGCCGATCCCCGCCCGGTTGAGCGCGTAGCCCAGAACGGAGGCCATGACCGTCTTTCCCGATCCGCTGCCGCCGCATACGCCGATGACCACGCGGCCGCCCGCGCTCTCCTCCAGCCGACGCTCCAGCATCCCCTGAATGGCTGAAAGCACGGTCTTTGCCCGCTCGATATTGTCCTGACCGATGGTGACGCCGTCCCCCGGCATATCGCCGTGCGGAATCTGCTCCGGCACATCGAGCGCATCGATGTCAAGCATCCTCAGCATCTGCATCGCAATTCCCCCTTATCGCACTCTTCTGTCGCTCTTTTCCGCTCATCTCGGCAGCGGTTCCCGGCTCGTCGGCGCATCGCCGAAGAAGAACATCGCATCCTGCAAGTCGGTTTCGAGCATCGTGCCCTTTTTGACATAGTCCATGGCGCGCGCCAGCATCGCGCTGCGGTCGTATTCCACCGCGCCGAATCGAATGTCGCCGTCTTCAACGAGCATGTAATGGGCGCGCTTATCCCGGTCGTCCGGCCTGCGATAGGACGCCGAACCGGGATTGAGCCACAGGCGGTCGTTATCCAGCCGATGCATGAGCCTGCGGTGCGTATGACCAAAGATCATGCGTCGCTCCGGTCTGCTCTCGCCCGCGTACCACACGCGCCAGAACGCGTCGAACGTCTGCACGCTCTCCGGCATGTCGTAGCTGTTATCCAGCATTTGATGCTGCATCAGGTAGGCGGCGCCGTCCGCCTCAAAGCTCATGTGCTGCGGCAGCGCGGCCAGAAACGCGATGTCTTCATCCGTCACCCGTTCGCAGTTGTCGTGCACCCATTTGTAGCGATTCGTCCCCCGAAACGCATCCACCTCGCCCGAAAACAGGATGTTGAGCAGATGTCTGTCGTGGTTGCCCATGACGCAGTGCGCGCCGTGTTCCCGAACCCAGCCGATCGCCTCGTGCGGATCCGTGCCGTAATCCACGTAGTCGCCCGCGCAATAGATGGCGTCCACCGCGCCTGCGTCCTTTTCAATCGCCCGGAGCGCCGCGATATTCGCATGAATATCGGAGAGAATCAATAAACGCATCGGCTTTTGTCGTCCTTTCTTATTCGTCCTTCGGCCCCGGATAGGCGCTGCCGCCCGCCGCGACATACCCGCCGGAATGTCCCTGCTCGTCCCCGGCAATCCAGAAAGCGAACAGATCCGCCGCGATCAGCTCAAACCGAATCCTGAAAACCCGTCCCCGAAGCGCGGAAAGGTCGCCGCCGCGGAAGACGAGCTGGCGCTTTGTGCTGTCGGCAATCATCGGCACGCAATCCGCAAAGGAATAGCCGGGAATCGGCCGCCCTTCCTCGTCTTCAATCTGCGCGCGGACAAAGCCCTCCGCCGCGTTCGCGTTGATGAACAGCAGCCGCCCTTCCTCAAAGCGCATCTTGCGGGTCAGCATGAACTGCCTCGTTCCGTTGGCATGGAGCGACGCGAAACCGTCCCGGCGAAGCCGCGCAAAGCCGGTCGCCGCGCCGCCGTACAGATTTCCGTTTTCCGCTGAAGACGCGCCGCTGAATCCCGCAATCGGGAAAGCCAGCTCCTCCGGCGAGACAAGGCACAGCCCGCCGCAGGCATGCAGGTAGCCGCGCGCCCACGAGCCCGGCCGATCCGTGCAGCGGATGAACGGGCTTCGGTTATCGCGGCTGAAATGGAAACCGTCGCGGCTGAAGCCTGCATGGAGATCAATGTGTTTGGGCACGCCACTGTTTTCGCAGACGGCGTTATGCGCCTGATCGAATCCCTTGATGATGGCAAACAGGCCGAGCATGACGCTCTCATAGCCTACGCAGTTCAGGTGATAGAGCTGCGGCGGCAGATTTTTGTTGTAAATCGTGCCCGGCTCGCTCTCGCGCAGGTCGCGCACGTCGCAGCGCTGCCAGAAGGCAATCTGGTCATTCGCCCACGACGCACCCTCCATGAAGCGGTCGCACTCGTAGTAACTGCGGCCGCGGCTGTACCATGGGGTCGAAGGCAGACCCGTGCGAATGGAAAACACCCATTTCTTGCGGAAGGGGTTGTAGAAAAACGACGTATTGTCGCCACAAAGCCCCGTCGTCACCGGATCGCCAAAGTGCATGCCGTCCGCGCTGACGGCCACCTGCGCCACGTCGCCCTCCGGCGTTCTGAAATAGTGGAACATCTTATAGCGTTCCTCCGGATGCTCGGTCTCCTGATCGAGCCACACGCAGGAACCGTCCCGCTGCCAGCCGGGCTTGGGCACAAAAATGCGGTTGGTGCCCACCTGATTATCCAGCATCTTCCGCGTGAAATGCCGCCCGTCGGCGGAAACCGCCAGCGCCGTTCCGTCAAACCAGCCGGCGTGGTAATACAGCCGATACACGCCGTCCGCGGGATCATACCAGCAGCCGTCGGTAAACGGCGCGGCGACGGGTGCAACGCCCTTGTTCCACTCCATCGGCGTTTCGGGCGCAAGCACGGGCGTTTCATCCAGCACAGCCTGATGAAAGCGCTTTTCCAGCCAGTTTTCCTCGATCAGAAAGTCATCGACGAACAGCTGCCGCCCCACGTCGATCAGCGCCACATCCGGCCGGTTTTCCAGATACGGAACGGGCAACTCGCTCAAAGACATGTCATCCATGTCCCTCGGCGGCCAGACGTCCGGCAGCCTGATCCCATTGTACAGTTCTTCCATCGGCTCATTCCTTTCTCATGCGCGGCGATACACGCACTCGTCCTTTTCAAGCCCCTTGAACGTGCCGAAGGTGAACCATTTATCCACGCGCACCTCGTCACCGTCAAACGTGAACATATAGCGGTTTTCCGCCTCGGATTCCACCCACAGGACGGACATTTGAAGCCGCCCCTGCTCGTCCCACCACGCGCTGCTGCTCGTCTTTGTGATGATTTCGCGATCATAGCGGTAGACCAGTTCGCCCGCCGTGCGCGCGCCCTGCAAATCCGCCGTCAGCGCGCGCTGCTCGCCGTCCTCCGTCCATGTGATTTCGAGCTTGCCGTCGCGCGTGCGCAGGCGCATTTTGTCCGCGCCGGGATACGCGATGTGCTGCTTGCGTCTGGAATAGAGCACACCGAAGGACAGCTTTCCCTCCTTCGGGACAAGCGTTATATCCAAATCGTGCGCGGAGAAATCCGCGCCGTTCGGATACGGATGCGGCACGGCCAAACGGCTCAGGCGCTCTTTCAGCATGGAAGCCGCCTTGCCCGCGGGCAGCGTTTCCACATCGGCATGAATCTGCGGCACGAGGATGTCAAACAGCGCGTTGAGCGTCGCCTGCGGCCCGTGGATCGGGTGATTCTCCCCTTCTTTGAGCAGATGCAGATCCGCATGCCCCATCAGTTCGCCGAGGAAACCTGCCTCGTTGATGGAGACGATCAAATCCAGCGACGGCACGACGACGGAGAACTGGCCGAACGCGCCATCCGCGCGGTACGAGCCTTCCGGCCTGCACATCCAGATTTGGTAGCCGTAGCCCACGCAGTTATCGTAAATATACGGCGTGTGCGCGTGCGCAGGCCACGTGTCCATCCGCTCGGTGGTCGCGTCGTGCACAAAGGTTTCGCTCAGCAGGCGCACACCGTTCCAAACGCCGCCGTTCAGATACAGCTTCATCAGGCGCAGATTGTCTTCCGTCGTGGTGAACATGCCCATGCCGCCCAGACAAGTGCCGTCCGCGCCGCGGCGGCACATGACGTTTTGCGCGTCAATGCCGATCAAATCAAACAGGTTCTTGGCCAGATAATCCAGCATGCTCCCGCCCGTCAGCCGCTCGATGATCGCGGACAGCACCGCCGTCGTGTGGGAATTATAGCGCCAGAACGTGCCGGGTTCGTGGGTAATCGGTCGGGCGAAATACCGCTCCAGCCAATCTGCCGGATAGGTCGTTTCCTCTTCCTCCGAGCCGTCGCCCATCACCAGCAAATCGCGGACGGTCAGCCTCGAAAGCCTGTCGCTCATCTGCGCGGGCATCTTATCCGGCAGGATATCGCATACCCTGTCGCTCAGCTTGAGCAGCCCCTGATACTCCGCCAGACCGATGGCCGTCGCGGTGTAGGTTTTGCTCAGGGAATGGTCGCAGTGGTGCAGGCCGGGCGCAAACGGCGCCCACCACCCCTCCGCGCAGACCTTGCCGTGACGCATAATCATCAGGCCGTGCATCTGGGTAAAGCCGCCGTTTTCCAGCTCATCCAGAAATGCGTCAATCGCTTCGCTGGGAATACCCACCTCTTCCGGCAGGCAGCGCTCAAATCGCTGAATCATGGTCTTTTTTCCTCCTCGCCCTTTGGGCCGCGCGTGCTTTCTCTCGCGCTCAACGTCACAGGAAACACCATATCAACCGGCACTTTTTCGCCGTGAATCTGTTTAATCAAACACTCTATCGCCATTTCGCACATCTCCGGAATCGGCTGGCGGATGCTGGTCAGCGGCGGGCACAGGCAGGCCGCCAGATAATTGTCGTTAAAGCCGATCACGCGGAGATCTTCCGGCACGCGCCGCCCGCTTGCCGCCGCACAGCGCACAACGGATGCCGCAATCTGGTCGCTGGTGCAGAACACGCCGTCCGCATCCGGGAACGTATCGAGCACCTGTCCGGCCAATTTGGAATAATCGCCGTGCAGGCTGTCGTTCTCCTTGGTTTCAAAAATGCGTTCCTCCAGCCCATGCTCACGCATGACGCTGCAAAAGCCCACAAATCGGTCATACGCCGGGAGCAGCTTGTCGTGCACGGCCGCGATCATCACCGGGCGCTTGCTTCCGCTGGCGAGCAGTTCCTCCGCCGCCATGCGGCCACCCATGTGGTTGTCGCAAAGCACCGTCGGCAATCGGCCGACCTTGATGCGCTCGAAGGAAACGACCGGAAGGTTGTCGTCCAGCAGCGCGTCGAGCTCGCGGGAACGCAGACTGATGATGATGCCGTCCACCTGATTGGCCTTGAGCATCCCGACATACTCCAGCGCCCGATCGTTCTGGCCGTCGGACGCATAGATCATCACCTTGTATCCGTGCCGCATGGCGGCAAGAATCAGCTGGTTGACGACCTCGCCAAAGTACGGATCATCGACAGAAGGCACCAGCAGACCGATGATTTTCGTTCTGCGCCGGGTCAACGACCGCGCGACTTCGTTGGGCTGATAGTTCAGCTCCTCCATCGTCGCGTAGATTTTGTCGTGCATCTCCTGGCTGATGTAGCCGCGTTTGTTGAGCACGCGGGAAACCGTCGTCACCGAAACGCCGGCGCGCTGCGCTACTTCTTTAATGGTCGCCATTGGCTCGTTCTCCTTTGCTGGTCATCAGGGGCGGCAGACGACCTTCATGCCGTCGTAGGCCACCTCGATTCCATGGGGCGCGGCGAACCGCTCCCATTCCGAATGGGTCATGTCGTTCATGTGGGAAAGATGGTTGAGGATATAGCGCGTATCCGCCTTCACCAGCCCCGCCTTGTTCAGCCGCTCCCGCAGGCGCAGCACCTCGGCGAAGCCCATGTGCCCGTCGCCCTTGAGCGTTCCGCGCGCGCAATCCATGCTGACCACGGAGAATGTCAGGCCGGTGGTTTTCAGATATTCGTCGTTTTCCTCGCTCAATTCGCCGGTGTCGTTCGCATACAGCATCGCCGTTTCGCCATCCGAGATGGCGTAAATCAGGCAGTCCTCCACCTGAATCGGCCGATGGTTGGCGCGCAACGGGTAGAAAGTATACCCGGCGGCCTTGAACGGCTCAAACGGCTTCACCTCGTGAAAGCGGAAGCGCTCTTCCCTCACCTGCTCCGCACCGGCGCAGGTCGAAAGGAAGCGCTTTTTCACCCACAGATTGCCGTATAGATCCAGCACGTTTTCTTCCTCCGGCACACCCGGACGAAGCGCGCGGGACGGCGTGCCGCGGTTTTGAAGCGCGTATATATCCTGATGATCCGGATGCGAATGGGTAAAGACGATGCATTTGAGGCGATCCAGCCGCAGGCCGAATCTCAGCTTCTGCGCGTGGATATCCGGCGAGAGATCGATCAGCACATCGTCGCCCAGCAGTGTGCAGGCGCGCATGCGCAGGCTCTTTCCGCCCTCCCGCATCGAGCGCAGGCAGACGGGGCAGGCGCAAAACGTGGCGGGCATGCCCTCCGCCGCACCGGTTCCCAGATATTGATACTCCACGGCCAATCGAATCTCCTTTCTTTGCGCGTTATCCCTTGATGCCGGACATCGCGACGGACTGCACGAACTGCTTTTGGAACGCGAGGAAGATGAGCAAAATCGGCAGGGTAATCATCGCGCTGAACGCGAAAATCTGCCCCCAGAAGGTATACACCGAGTCGTTCAGGCCGCGCAGCGCCTGCGGCAGCGTGCGCCACGTGTTATCGCGGGTCACGAGCGTCGGCCAGAGCAGATCGCCCCACGCGCGGATGAAGGACATGATGGCGACCGTCGCGTAAATCGGTTTGGAGAGCGGAGTCATAATCTTGAAGAACACGCCGGTGTAGCTTTCTCCGTCGATGATGGCCGCCTCCAGCAGATCCTTCGGCATGCCGCGGAAATGCTGATAAAACAGGAAGACATACATCGGCGTCGCCAGATTCGGAATGGCCAGCGCCCAGATGGTGTTGATGATACCCAGGTTAAAGGCCACCATGAAGCGGTTGATGATGACGGCCTCGGTCGGAATGATGGTCAGCGCGATCATCAGCGAAACGAGCAGCTTCTGCCCCCGAAATTCCAGCATACCCAGCGCATAACCCATCATGCCGTTGATGAACATACCGACGAACACCTGAATGATGGCGTTGACGGCCGAGTTGCGGAAGTAATGCAGAAAGTCGAGCTTTTCAAACACGGCGACATAGTTTTCGAGCGTCAGGTTGCCGTAGGGAATGAACGCCTTGAGCGTCGCCATATCCGAAACGAGCTGCGTCTCGCTCTTGACAGAGGAAACGAACAGGAACAGCAGCGGCGCCAGAAAAACGACCGCCAGCGCGATATAAAGCACGTAGAACAGGGCGGATGTGACCGTCTTTTTCGTCTTATTTTCCACTTTCATCCTCAGTCGCCCTCCGTAAGCTTATTCTGAATCAAAGAGATCACCAGCACGATCAGGAAGAACACGACAGCCATCGCGGAGGTGTAGCCCACGCGGTTGTTGGTGAAGCCCTCCTGATACATCAGGTAGACCAGCGTTGTGGTCGAGCCCGCCGGGCCGCCCTGCGTGAGCATATACACCTGCGTGAACATCTTGAGCGAGTAGATCGTGTTGGAAATAAAGACGTACACCAGCGTATTCTTGAGCTGCGGAATGGTGATATAGATGAACTGCTGCCACGTGTTCGCGCCGTCGATCGTGCCCGCCTCATACAGCTCTTCCGGGATGAACTGGAGGCCGCCGAGCATGATAATCATCTGCATGCCGACGCACTGCCAGATGGACATGATCGCGATGGACGGCATCGCCAGCGTCGTATCCTGAAGCCACTTCTGCGCCGGAACGCCGAACACGCGCAGGATCGAGTTGAACAGGCCGTCCGCCGTGCTGGAGAAGAAGAAGCCCCAGATGACGGTCACAACCGTCATGGTTACGACCTGCGGCGAGAAATAGATCATGCGGAAGAAGGTCACGCCCTTCGCCTTGCGGTTGACCAGCAGCGCCAGCAGCGTCGCCAGAATCAGCACGACCGGCACGAGGATGATCGTGTATTCAAACGTATTCCAGAACGCCTGAAGCGCGGTCTTGTTGGTGAAGGTCTTGATATAATTCGCCCAACCGACAAACTTGGTCGGCTTGTTCGGGTTGAGCACCAGTCTGCGATCCGTAAAGGAATAGAAAACAGACATGAAAAACGGCAGGATCATGAACAAAAACATGATGATGATCGCCGGCGCGGACAACCCCCACGCGGCTTTCGCCTGCGCGCGGGACATCTGGCTTCTCCGCTTCGCCCCGCTTCTCTTGACAGTGATTTCACTCATACGCAATGCTCCGTTCTATCGCCATGCCGGTTGTCCGTCAGCATGACGGCTCTCCCTGTTTTGGCTTTTTTGTTTTTCGGGTTCAAAGGGCAAAAGAAGCGCCCGGTCAGCGTTCGGTCGGCCGGGCGCGATGTGATTTTACTCGATGTTCCAGTCGTTCTCGACGATGATCTCATCGACGTACTCGGCCGCATCATGCAGCAGCTCAGCCGGATCGCCGCCAGCAAGAATGTTGGTCACGACACTCGCCATCTGGGTTTGAAGCGTCGAATGCGCCGGGGTGATCGGACGCAGGTAGCTGATGCCCGCTTCAAGCTGCTCGCGGTACAGGTACAGGCGGCCGCCCTCCTGCCACTGCTCCATGCCGTCCATGACGCTCTTGCGCGCCGGAACGCCGCCGTTCACATTGCAAACCATCTGGATGTATTCCGGGCTCATCATCGCCTGAAGAACCGTCCACGCCTGATCCGCCACGCCACGATCGACCGCCGCAGTGGTCATCACGTCCACCGTAGAGCCGGAGCAGGTGAACACGCCGTTGCCGAAATCCGGAAGCGGAACGATGATCGCGTCGTCGCCGAACGCCTCGACATGCTGGCTGTATTTCCAGTGGCCGAGCATGGAGAAGGCGGCCTCGTCGCGGCCATAGAACGCATCCTCGTAATCGCAGGCCGCGTTAATATAGCCCTCGTCGAGCATCTTCTTCATCCAGTCATACGCCGCAATGGTGTTTTCGCCATCCATCGTGCCGGTCGCAAGCATGGTATCGCGGTTCAGGTAATCGCCGCCGAAGGAAGCGATGACCGCCATCCAAGTGAAGTAGAGGGAGCTGGCCTTGTTCTGACGGATGTAGAGCGGATACTCGTAGCCGATTTCCTTGCACTTGGCGAGAATATCCTCAAACTCTTCGACCGTCCACGCATCCTTGTAAGAGGTCGGGATGCGCGCGCCGATCTTTTCGAGAATGCTCTTGCGCGTCCACATGGCCATTCCGGAGTCAAACTGCGCCACACCGTAGAGGCCGCCGTCGTAGGTCACCTCGGACCAGACGGACGGAAGAACGTCGTTCTTCATATCCTCGTCGATGTAGTCGTCCAAGCAGGCGATCATGCCCAGATCCTGGAAATACGGGATCTGCAGGCCGTCGATCACGATGAGGTCGGGGGTATCGCCGACGATCGGAGCCGTCTGCAGCTTGTTGAGCAGCTCATCCTGCGCGAAGAACTGGTAATCCACCTGAATGTCGTCATGCTTCGAATTGAAATCATCGAACATGCTGGTGTAAATCACCGTCTCAGCGCCATCGCTGATCCACGCGGTCACGGTCGTAGCGTCCGCACAGGCAATCGCCGCCAGTGCGAAGACCATGACGGCCGCCAGAAGCAGAGAAATGGACTTTTTCACTTGGGTTTCCTCCTTTAATGATCCTTGTGTATGGGGCTGAGCCTTCCCTTCCGGCTCTCCTCTGTTGCTGCGCTTAGTATATCAGCCTTTTAATTATATGTCAACCGGTTAGCATAAAAAAGTGACCATAATTTTTTCCTTATTTACAGCATATCTCCTCGTTTATGGCAAAAATCGTTTTTATTTTTCCTATTTTCAGCCAGCTTTCCCGCATCTTTTCGCGTCGAAACCGCGCCGGATATGCTATACGGTTCACATTCAAGGTGCGTCGGGCAGAACAAAAAGAGCGCGCAAAAAACTGCCCGATCAAAGCGTTCCTCGCGGACAGCATAAAAAAGCCCCATACGCCGCAGGATGGTCAAAGCATCCTGTGCGTATGAGGCTTTTGCTATGCTTCTTTTCTCGGTCGGGCGGTCGTTCCGTCAGCCGATGGGCGTCCGTCCCTCTTTTCAGACGTAAAACAGCAGATCCGCGTAGGACGGCATCGGCCAGTATTCCTTGCCGACCCTGCCCTCCAGCTCATCGGCAACCTGCCGGGCGGCTTCCATCGCGGGGATGACGGCCTCGTGCTCATACATCGCGCGCGCGTTGAGCGCCTCCGGCTCGGCAGCGACAACGGCCTTGAGCCGCTCCGTCCGCTCGATCAGCTCAGCCGTCTTCTCGGTCAGCAGCCTGACCTGCGCGGCCTCCGCGGGCGCGTCCACGCCGATGCCCGCCTTAGCGGCCACGCCCTCCGCCAGCTGCCTGGAATACGCCGCGCAGGCCGGAACGATCAGCTTGCCGAGCATGTCGATCAGGGTCAGCGCCTCGATGTGGATGATCTTGGCGTATTCCTCCATGTTGATATCCTGCCGGGACTGTATCTCCGTCCGTGTGTATACGCCGTGGCGGGCGAACAGCGCCACGTTCTTCTCGTCCGTGTAATGGATGAGCGCCTCCGGTGTGGAGCGCAGGTTGAGCAGCCCGCGGCGCGCGGCCTCGAGCGGCCATTCCTCGCTGTAGCCGTTGCCGTTGAAGAGGATGCGCCGATGCGCGGCCAGCTCGCGGCGGATGAGCTTGGAGAGCGCGGCCTCGAAATTGTCGGCCTTTTCCAGCTCGTCCGCGAACTGCATCAGCTCGTCCGCAACGGCGGTGTTGAGCATGACGTTCGTGCAGGCGATGTTGAAGGACGAGCCGGGCATGCGGAATTCAAACTTGTTGCCCGTAAACGCGAAGGGCGACGTGCGGTTGCGGTCGGAGTTATCCTGCGGGATATGCGGCAGGCTCGTCACGCCGATATCCATGCTCTTGTGCCCCGCCGCCTTGTAATCCGTGCCCTCCACCAGCGACTGGATGACGGCGGCCAGCTCGTCGCCGACATACATGGAGACGATGGCGGGCGGCGCTTCGTTCGCGCCCAGGCGGTGATCGTTGCCCGCGCTGGCGACGCTGATGCGCAGCAAATCCTGATACTCGTCCACGGCCTTGATGACCGCCGTCAGGAACAGCAGGAACTGCGCGTTCTCCATCGGCGTAGAGCCCGGATCGAGCAGATTTTCGCCCCTGTCGGTGGAAATCGACCAGTTGTTGTGCTTGCCCGATCCGTTCACGCCCTCGAACGGCTTTTCATGCAGCAGGCAGACCAGCCCGTGGCGGTCGGCGACCTTCTTCATCATCTCCATCGTGAGCTGGTTGTGGTCGGTGGCGATATTCGCGGTCGCAAAGACCGGCGCCATCTCGTGCTGGCAGGGCGCGACCTCGTTGTGCTCCGTCTTGGCGTTTACGCCCAGCTTCCAGAGCTCCTCGTCCAAATCGGCCATGAACGCCTTGACGCGCGGGCGGATAGAGCCGAAGTAGTGATCCTCCAGCTCCTGCCCCTTCGGGCTCCGCGCGCCCAGAAGCGTGCGCCCGGTCAGAATCAGGTCGGGGCGCTTCTTATAATCTTCCTTGTCGATCAGAAAATACTCCTGCTCGGGGCCGACGGTCGTCGTCACGCGGCTGACCTTCTTGCCAAAGAGCGCCAGCACGCGGCAGGCCTCCTTGCTGATGGCCTCCATCGAGCGCAGCAGCGGCGTTTTCTTATCCAGAATCTCGCCCGTGTACGAGCAGAACGCCGTCGGGATGCAGAGCGTGTCATCCTTGATGAACGCATAGCTCGTCGGGTCCCACGCGGTATAGCCGCGCGCCTCGAACGTCGCGCGCAGCCCGCCGGAGGGGAAGGACGACGCATCCGGCTCGCCCTTCATCAGCTCCTTGCCGGAAAACTCCATGATGACCGTGCCATCCGCGCAGGGCGAAATGAAGGAATCATGCTTTTCGGCGGTGATGCCCGTCATCGGCTGGAACCAATGGGTGAAGTGGGTCGCGCCCTTCTCGATCGCCCAGTCCTTCATGGCGTTGGCCACCACGCCCGCGACCTGCGGGTCCAGCGCCGTGCCCTGCCGCACGGTCTGCTTGAGCGATTTATACACGTCCTTGGGCAGTCGCTCCTTCATAACGGCCTCGTTAAAGACCATGCTTCCAAACAGCTCGGGCACTTTCTTCATTGTAATCTCTCCCATCTGCGCCGATGCGCGGCGTTGCTTTGGCGGACGGCCTTTTTGCCTGTCCGCGCCCTTGAACGTGCGTCAGTATAGCGCTTTTTTTCCCGTTCGTCAATCATTTTGACGTTGATTTTATCATTTCCTGCAATTCTTTTGAATCTGACGTTTGTTTCTGAGGATAATTAAATGAATTTGTTTCCGAACTTCATTTTTGGATTTTTCCTTGACAAGATACCCCCATGGGGTATATAATGCTCCCGCAAGCGAGGTGAACACGCATGAGTGAAGAGACGACGCCCTGCTGCTGTCATTGCCGAACAAAGCATCGGGATGACAAAGAGGAGCGCGATCTGCTCAACCGGCTCAGCCGCATCGAGGGGCAGATTCGCGGGATTCGCGGCATGGTTGAAAAGGACGCTTATTGTCCCGATATTTTGACGCAGGTTGCGGCGGCGAGCGCGGCGCTGAACAGCTTTTCCAAGGTGCTGCTGGCCAGCCACATCAAAACCTGTGTCGCGCAGGATATCCGCGCCGGGAAGGACGAGACCATCGACGAGCTGCTGACGACGCTTCAAAAGCTGATGCGGTAAGTACGGGGGACGTTGGGGCGTTGCCCCAAACCCCAGCAGGGAACTGAGTTCCCTGCACCTTCCACATGGCTTCGCGGCATGCCGCGAAGCGGAAGAGGGAAGTCCAGAAACCTCAGGTTTCTGGCGGGACTTGGGGCAGAGCCCCAACGTCACCTATGAAAGGAGTCATCTATGGAACAATATACCGTAACGGGCATGAGCTGCGCGGCTTGCAGCGCCCGTGTGGAAAAGGCCGTTTCCGCCGTGCCGGGCGTGACGAGCTGCTCGGTCAGCCTGCTCACCAACTCCATGGGCGTGGAAGGCACGGCTTCGGCGGAGGCCGTCGTTTCCGCTGTACAGGCGGCGGGCTACGGCGCGTCGCTCAAGGGCGCGTCCTGTGCGCCGACCGCCGCCGCGCAGGAGGACGCGCTGGCCGACCGCGAAACCCCGGCGCTCAAGCGCCGCCTGATCGCGTCGCTGGGCTTTTTGATTGCGCTGATGTATGTCTCGATGGGGCACATGATGTGGGGCTGGCCGCTGCCCGCCTGCCTTGCGGATAACCACGTCGCAATGGGGCTGCTCCAGATGCTGCTGACCATCGCCGTCATGGTCATCAACCAGAAATTCTTCATCAACGGCTTCCGTTCGCTCCTCCACGGCGCACCGAATATGGATACGCTCGTCGCGCTGGGCGCGGCCGCGTCCTTTGGTTACAGCACCTACGCCCTTTTCGCCATGACGGGCGCGCAGGTGCGCGGCGACGCGGCGGCCGTCATGCGGTATATGCACGAGTTCTATTTCGAATCGGCGGCGATGATTCTGGCGCTGATTACCGTCGGCAAAATGCTGGAAGCGCGCTCCAAGGGCAAAACGACCGACGCGCTCCGCAGCCTGATGAAGCTCGCCCCGCAGACCGCAACGCTCGTGCGCGGCGGGCAGGAAATCGCCGTGCCGATTGCGCAGGTGCGGCGCGGCGATGTGTTCGTCGTCCGCCCCGGCGAAAGCATCCCGGTGGACGGCGTGGTTCTGGAAGGCGAGAGCGCGGTGAACGAATCCGCGCTGACCGGCGAGAGCATCCCGGTGGATAAGGCCGTCGGGGACAGCGTTTCCGCCGCAACGACGAATCAATCCGGCTTCCTGCGCTGCGAGGCCACGCGCGTCGGCGAGGACACGACCCTCTCCCAGATCATCAGGATGGTCTCCGACGCCGCCGCGACGAAAGCGCCGATTGCGAAGGTCGCCGACCGGGTTTCCGGCGTGTTCGTGCCGACGGTGATCGCGCTCGCCATCCTGACCACCGCCGTCTGGCTGCTCTGCGGCCAATCCATCGGCTTTGCGCTCGCGCGCGGCATCTCCGTGCTGGTCATCAGCTGCCCGTGTGCGCTGGGGCTGGCCACGCCGGTGGCCATCATGGTCGGCAACGGCCTTGGCGCGAAAAACGGGATTCTGTTCAAGACCGCCGTTTCGCTCGAGGAAACCGGCAAGACCGAGATCGTCGCGCTGGATAAAACCGGCACAATCACCCAAGGCGAGCCGCGCGTGACCGACGTGCTCCCCGCCGAGGGCATGACGCAGGGCGCGCTTCTCTCCCTCGCCGCCGCGCTCGAACAGCACAGCGAGCATCCCCTCGCCCGCGCCGTGATGATGCGCGCCGAGGAAGACGGGCTGACGGCCGCGCCGGTCGGCGATTTCCGCGCGCTGCCGGGCAACGGCCTGACCGCGACGCTTTCCGGCGAAACGCTGCTGGGCGGCAGCCTCTCGTTCGTCTCCTCGCAGGTCGATGTGCCCCGCTCCATCCGCCAAAAGGCCGAGGCGCTCGCGGAGGAGGGCAAAACGCCCCTGCTCTTCGCGCAGGCCGGTCGTCTGGCGGGCGTGATCGCCGTCGCCGACGTCATCAAGGCGGACAGCCCCGCCGCCATCGCCGCGCTGCGAAACATGGGCATCCGCGTTGTGATGCTCACGGGCGACAACGAGAAAACCGCGCGCGCCATCGGTCGTCTGGCCGGTGTGGACGAGGTCATCGCGGGCGTTCTGCCGGAGGGCAAGGAGAGCATCATCCGCCGCCTGCAAGCGCAGGGTAAGGTCGCCATGGTCGGCGACGGCATCAACGACGCGCCCGCCCTCACCCGCGCGGATATCGGCGTGGCCATCGGCGCGGGAACGGACGTCGCCATCGACGCGGCGGACGTCGTGCTGATGAAAAGCCGCCTGAGCGATGTGCCCGCCGCCATCCGCCTGAGCCGCGCAACCCTGCGCAACATCCACGAGAACCTGTTCTGGGCGTTCTTTTACAACGTCATCGGGATTCCGCTGGCCGCAGGCGTGTGGATTCCCCTCTTCGGCTGGACGCTCAACCCCATGTTCGGCGCGGCGGCGATGAGCCTGTCGAGCTTCTGCGTGGTTTCAAACGCATTGAGACTGAATCTTTTCAAACTGCATGACGCAGGAAAAGATAAAAAAATCAACCGACATTCCAAACACAAGGAGGAAACAACCATGGTAAAGACGATGAAGATTGAAGGCATGATGTGCGGCCACTGCGAGGCGGCCGTCAAAAAGGCGCTGGAAGCGATTGACGGCGTCGCCTCCGCCGAGGTTAGCCACACCGACGGCACCGCCGTCGTGACCCTCAGCAAGCCGGTCGAGAACGCCGCGCTGCGTAAGGCCGTCGAGGATAAGGATTACACCGTGACCGATATCGAGGGCTAAGCGCCCGAACCCGCGCGATTTTGCGCCGTTTTCCATCATGCGAAAAGCCCCTTTGGCGCCCGAAAAGGCTGACCAAAGAGGCTTTTTTTAACGGATATCATCGAGCGCATCCAACCGGCCTTCCGCCGCCGCCACGCCCAAGTGCATGGCGCGAACCGTGCCATCCGCGTCGATCAGCACGGAAAACGGAATCCCCGGCTGCTCATAGGCTAGGAACGCATCCAGCCCGCCCGTGCCCATCGGCAGCGTGGTCAGGCCGAGCGTCTGCTTGAGTGCCTCGACGTTCGAAACGGTGTCCTCCGCCCGGTCGCCGAGCTGCACCGCCGCGCTCGCCGTCGCGCCGAGCAAAAGCAGAAACGCGAGCAGAAGCCCCGCCCATTTCTTCATCCCATCCGCACCGCCTTTCTTTCCTGCCATTGTACACGAATGTGGGGGGAAAATTCAAGATTTGTCCTCCTGTCAAAATTTTTGACGGGTAAGAAGCGCACCCTCATGTGGTATGTGCTTTTTGATTTTTTAGTATAATACCTCGGGGTTTTCTTCAATCGTGATAAAGTGACTGGCGGGTTTTCCCTCTTTCAGGCACCTTTCAAGCAACGCATTATAAAACTCGTCCGTTTGTTGTTCTATGGGCATCTGCATGCGCGGCGGCAATTCTTCTGCGCCAAACTGCATGATATATCGCATAAACAGGTTATCCGTTTCCATGCTCGACGCTTCCTTTTCCTTCTTTAATCGCATCTTCGCCCACCTCTTTGCTATTCGTTTTCATTGTATCACGGGCATCCAGTCGGATCAAGAGCGGTTTTCCGGCTCAAGCCACGAGAAACAGCGCTTCAAAACACCTGATACAAAAGGAAAGGGACGGACTTGCGCCCATCCCCGTATCGCTGCATCAGGCGGGTGTGCCAGCGTCCCGCACTTCATTTTGTAACCTCCAAGGAGGCGCGTAGCGGCACAATCTCTACTTCTGATGCAAACGATCCTATGGGTATTATACCAATGCTGTTCCTTTTTGTAAAGCAGTCGGCTTTCATTTGTCGCACGTTCATTAAAAACGGCTCGGGAAGGGGTCGTAACGGATGCACAAAGTTTCTTCCGCGCCTTTCCTCCTACTCTCCCAGGCATAGCCCCCATGCTGAATCCGGCAGCGTCCTACTCCTCCCAGGTGATTTTTTCCGCCTGAAACCCGCACAGCGGGCGGCAGAAAAAATCCTAACCAAGTACAATGTTGCACATTCGTTAAAGACGACCGGAGAGTAAGAACGTTGCAGATGGAATGAAAAAAGAACCCACCCCGTAAGGGGTGAGTCCTTTTTTCATGGAATCCGGCAACGTCCTACTCTCCCAGGTGTTCCCCCATGTGCTGGATCCGCCACCGGCGGCGCACATGGGGGAACCTAACCAGATAAGGTACAATAAATTGCGCAAA
>ERZ857480.24212-NODE-37182-length-19289-cov-15.9679_pt1 | contig 19289 bp, 18 predicted proteins | sample MGYA00519767_ERZ857480 | MGnify/ENA primary metagenome ERZ857480 (study PRJEB31778, sample SAMEA3449210) | human gut metagenome | biome: human gut; feature: human-associated habitat; material: faeces | place: United Kingdom | collected 2010/2012 ...
GGAAGTTGAAATTTTTTACCGTTTTATCGGCAAAGTCGAGTGACGCATTATAAAAGGGTGTGCAATCGAACGGTTGCACACCTAGTACATAACCAATATCTTTAAGTGAGGGATTCTCCGTTTTCCCACTTGCTCACCGCCTGCGCGCTCACGCCGAGCTGCGCGGCGAGCGCGTCCTGCGTGAGACCCTTTTCGCGCCGCAGCGCGGCGATCGTCGTTCCGATAATGTTCTGTTCCATTGTATGAACCTCCAAAAAGCATTTTATCCGGATGACCCCAGAATAGGCGCACCCGGATAAAATAGCAAGGTTTTCGTGGTTGAGTTGGCTCAACCGTTGGTTGACACGGCGTATTTTCGCTTTTTCAACCGGCGGTTGAGCAGGCTTTACGCATTATCGCCGGGGATTTCGCCGCCGGTGCGCTCGCAGAAGACGGTGACGCGCTCGCTCGTGTCCCAGTTGCAGGTGTACATCGTGAGCGCGTAGCCGCTGTTCATCACGGTGTCGGAATCGTCCGGCGTGACGGAGGCAAACTCCCGCACGGTGTAGGTGAAAACATTTCCGTCCACATCCGTGAAGGTGACCGTGTCGCCCGCCTCGAGACGGAACAGCACATCGAACTCCGTTTTATAGTTGTGACCCGCTACGACGAGATTATCGTTGTACACGCTGCCGGTGTGGCGGCAGGGGGAAATCTCCATCGCGGGGAAGCTCCACGTTGCCGCGACGGGCATCGTGAGATCGTAGCCCGGAAAATCAAGATAGCCGATGTAGTCATAGGCGCCGGAGCGCACCGTCGGCATATCGAGCGCCGGGGGGGCGGGCAGACCGCCCGAGCCGGTCTCGGTTCCGGCCGCTGCCGCGCCGGGGGATGCCGAAGCGCCGGGCGCGTTTGCCGCCGTCGCCGCGGCGTCGGGTTCGCCGTCGCCGGGCGCGGGGGTCGTGCCGGTCTCGCCGTTCGTCTCGCGCTCGGCCATCGCGGCCTCTACGAGCCGGAGCGTCTCTTCCGCGCTCTCTCCGGCGCGCCTGTCCTCGGCGCGGTTATGGGAAAACAGGAGCAGTGCGGCGATCACCAGCACTGCTCCCGCTGTCAATAAGACGATCCCGATTTTTTTAGGCTTCGTCATGCTTCTTTTTCTTCGTGAGCACAACAACGCCGCCCGCGATCAGCAGCACGCCCAGCGCGCCGAACACGGCGACGGGCCAGTTGAGCTGACCGGTGGGGATGAGGGGCTTTTCGTTGTTGAAGCCCTCGACCGTGAACACCCAGTCCACTTCGCCGACACGGTAGGCGTACTCGTTGCCGAGCCCGGCGGGAACCGTGAGCACCGCTTCGAGCTTCGCGCTCTTGCCCTTGGCGAAGGTGCCGAGAAGGACGTTATCGGTGAGCTGCGCGGTCTCGTCCGGGGAAGCGGAGAAGATGCTCTGCTTCGTGCCGTCCGCGTTCACGAGATAGACCTCCATCGTGAGCTTGGAGAGGAAGTCCGCCATGGTGACGACGCTCTCGTCTCGCATTCCCTCGATGTTGGCCTGGTCGTGGCCGTCCTCGTTCTCGAAGGGCTCGCTGTAGGTGAGCGGGTTGCCCTCTTCGTCGTGGGCCTCGGCGCGGATGTAGAGCTTCACATAGTCAAAGCCGCTGACGTTGTTTTTGATCGTGATGTCCTCGGTCAGCTCGTCGCCGGGCATGACGTTTTTGAAGTTGCCAAAAAGGTCGGTGTCCGTGTAGCCGCTGCCGGTGGTCTCGATCACAAGACCGTTGGTACCCTGACGGCTCACCACAGCGTCGGCGGCGAGAGCCGGGACGGTCAGCGCCGCAAGCGCGGCGATGACCATCACGAGGGAGAGGAGCTTCTTCATCGATTTTTTCATGTCGTTACTCCCTCCTTAGTTCCAGCTGGACGGCGTTACGCCCCATGCTTCCGTGACGGCGTTCGCCGGGGTGCTCTGAATCGCGCTCGCCAGAATTTCAACATTGAGGACGTATTCCGGGTTATCCGGATGCGTCACCGTGCAGTTAAGAAGGCTCCCGAGCGTGGAGCTTTTCTGCTCAACGGGTGTCGGGTAATAGAAATAATCGCCGATCTTCTTCCATGTGCCGTTCGGGTTCTCCGTCAGTGAGTAGGAGTAGCCTTTGGGGACAGAGGGAACGACGTTTCCGCTCATATCGCGCCACGTTACAACGTAGGTGGCGCGGATGTAGGCGTCCGTGGTTCCGGTGTTTTGGATCTGAACTTTCTCCTTTGTGGTGCCGTTGAAGCTTTCACTGACCGTGCAGGAGACGCTGGCGTAGGTGAACTTGTTTTCCACCGGGTCTGTTTGGGTCACCAGAAAGGCGACGGTAGAGCCGACCATCGCGCCGATCAGCATGACGACCGCGATGAACAGGATGGCCAGCTTGTTCATGCGGATTCTCGGTTTGTTGTTCGCTTTCGCGTGGGATCCATTATACATGATTGCCGCCTCCTTTCTCAGTTACCGGAATCTGTTTCGATGACCGTTCCGAACACGTTCTTGCAGTACGCGTTTCCGTCGAGCCACTTGTCGTTGGTGCGATCGTTCATATAGTTGACGGTGTTCGTTATTCCGGGCTGCAGCTCGATCTTCTGCACTGCGCCGCCCTTAGGCGCATAGCGCCAGCTCCAGCTTGTGTCCTCGGTGACGGTGTATTCGCCGATCTTCAGACCCTTGAGCACAACGGTGCCGTTGCCCTGAATGACGATCTTCTTGCTGAAGCCGTCCGGGCCGGTCACGGTGAAGATGAAGCTCTGCTTTCCGTCGATTTCTTGATAGCCCTGCTTGGTGATCGACAGGTCGGCAACGTCGGCCTCAAACTTGGCGTAGTACGTCGCGGCCTCGTAGCCCATGGCGGGGGTCTCTTCCGTGCCGTAGTTCTTGGTCTTGCCCGGCGTCAGCTTGTTGTCAGCGCTGACCCAGCTTGCGTCTGCAGCTTCGGTGCAGGCTTCATCCTTGAACCAGCCGACAAACTTGAAGCCGGCGCTCGCGGTAGGCGTGGAGCCTCCCGGTGTGCCAGTGCGTACATTGAGCTGCGATTCCTGATAGTTGTCCAGCGTGCCGCAGTTATCCGGGCCGACGACCTGATACTTGATATCCACCACCTGCTCGGTGTAGTAGAAGGTCTTGACGTTCTTGCTTGCCACGTTCGCCGGGTCTTCGATGGCGATGTTGATCGCCTGATTCTCCGCGCTTACGAGCGTATAGCCGGGGATGGCCTTCGCGGTCTGCGTCACCTGTGCCTGATAGCGGGCAGCGCCGGTAACAGATTCCGCGAGCACCTTATCGGTGGTTCCCTGCTCAAGGAACCGGAACTCGTAGGGATACTCGATGCGGTCGTAGTAGAGGTTCAGGACAAGACCCGCCGCGGTGAGCTCGCCGCTGGCGTTGCTCTTTGTTCCGTTGTAAGTAAAGCCGGTGATGGTCAGCGGGGTTTCGGAATATTCCGTGCCGATCACGCCGTTCAGGTTCGTGCTTTTCTGGTACTCCGCGTATCCTTCGCCCTTGATGTTCTGTACCCAGTGGATAGTCTGCACCGGCGCGTGGACATCGTCCTTGATGTACCAGAAGATGATCTCGTTGCCCTCCGCCGCAAGTACCAGCTGCTTCTGATAGGCGTCCGGGGCGTAGCCGGTGATCTGCTTGAAGGTCTCCGTCACCACCGCGTCGCGGGTCGTAAAAGTCTGGGGGGCGGCGAGCGGATTTTCCGTGCCCTTTTCGAGATACTTGACGGTGTATTCAACCTCCGGCTTGGGCACATACACAAAGGTGAAGGTATTGTTTTCGGGCTTTTCGATGTCAATGGTGATGGAATGGCTGCCCACCTTGGGGAAGTAGCCGGACTGATATCCCTCGTTCAGCTCCGTACCGTACTTTGCGTTGAAGGTCTTGGTCGTGCCCGCCAACGCGCTGCCGGTGGTGGGCGGCGCGATCTCCGTGCCGTCCTCCAGCACATACTTGACGGTATAGGTCAACAGCTTTTCCGAATTCCACTTGGCATACAGATTCAAATTACGTTTGACAGGCATTTCAAAGTTGAACGCCTGTTCTTCGCCGGTTTCAGTCATATAGAACCAGCCGATAAACGTGTATTCGCCGTTCTCCGGGTCCGCCGGCGCACTTACAGTTGTGCCGTGAGGAACTTCCTGAATCGTTGTCAGCGGCGCTTGATTGCTTTCCATTGCTTCCTTGGTCAGGTAAGTCTTAACTGTATGGGTCTCAGAAACCCAACGCGGATAAAGCGTCGCCGAATGAGCGGGCATTTTCGCCGTATCAAAGTTCAAGTATGTACCGTCCGCAAAGCTTTTGGAGGTATACCAGCCGCCGAACGTATATGCACCGGGTTCCATATTGGCCGGGTATTCCGGCTCGTAGTCCTTGCCCTTCAGCGGTTCCTCATAATACAGCTTTTTTGTTGCTTCGTCTTTACCGAAGAAATTCAGTTCATACTGGTTTCTGGTATAGTAGAAGTCCATGTCATAGGCTTGAGCGTACTTTTCGGAGTCAAAGTCTTCAATTGTGCTGTAACCCAACTCCTTGAACGTGAATCCAACAATAGAAGGGGCTGTCTGCTGCGCATAGTCTGAGTTATCAACCGTGTTATAGGAATCGCGCAGATAGTAGGTCACACCGTTTCTTGTCCTTGTATTAAGAGCGGTTGTATCCTGTCCTTCAAGAATGGGAACCCAAATATTGTACACAAACAGTTTGGGAGTGTTCCATGTAATCGGAGCTCCATTTTCCCAGAAACACAGGTAGGAAACCGTGCTGTCTTCTGGTTCGCCCGTTTTCCATAGAAGCTGATAATCCAACTCCGAATACTTGCCTTTAATGGTTTCGTTTTTATAAGTTTGACTATAGTAGACGTTATACTCGCCATTCCACGCAGAAACAACCGCGTTTTTACCAGGCCAGCCGTTTGATTGGGTACCGGTGTACTCTACGTCGTTGAGAACATCAACAGGCCACAGCTCTGTCAGATCCGCACCATACTTCGCCGTAAAAGTGAAGTAATGATAATTATATGTTGTGCCGCCTACTTCGGAAATATCCGTTCCGAGAGTGTACAATCCATCCTTTTTTAGAGTCGGAAGGCTTTTTACAGTACCTCTTTGTTTATAAGCATCGCTCGTAGCCGTATTGAACTGATCCAGCAGCGCAACTTCATTAGATCTATCTATATCCGCAGAAGCAAGTTGATAGCCAAAATAATATGTCGAGCCGCCGACTACATAGTACTGCGTGCCGGAGGACATGGCATAGTAGAATTTGAGCGTGAAGTCTTTGCGGTCGTAGTAGACTCTCAGGATGGTAGAACCGTCGCCCGCAACCGTTTCTTTGCCGGTCGTTTTCTCGTCATTGTATATCGCGTATTTCCGCTCGTACTGATCAATGGTAGAAATGCCTGTGGGTATTTCCTTGTAGTCTTTGCCATTCACCGTTGATCCGGTTGCCGCATAATGCTCTTCAAAGGCAATATAATCATACTTTGCAGGATCATCGGCGTCTTGCAGGAAATACTCAACGGTATACTTTGTTCCCTCTGCGCTATTCCAAACAGCGAAATAGGTCTTGCTCTCTGCCGGCATGACGGTAGGAAGGGTAACTTTTTCTCCGTCCGCTATCTCAGCCCAATGGTTGAAATTGTAACCGGCCTTTTTCGGCTCGCCTACGTTAATAGGCGCGCCGTAGCGGGCGTAGATTGGCTCTACGCCGTAACCGCCATTCAGATTGAACTTCATCAGGAAATAGTAGCGGTCGTACTTGACCTCTACCTCCGTGCTGCCGTCCGCTGCGATTTTGGTCGTGGTATCGTAAAGCAGTGCGGAAAAACCGGGGTAGGTCTTGGCAAGCTTATCGCCGACCGCGGATTCGGTGAAGCCCTTCTTTGTTTCGGTATCAACGAGCGTGTACTGGTCGTTGGTAACGTTCTGCTGATAATGCTTGACGGTAAACTCGACCTCGGCGGCGTGATAAGTGACAGTGTAGGTCTTTCCTTCGGAAGCATTAACTTGAACCGCTGCCTGATCCGGCGTGTAGCCTACGACGACCGGGCTGGTGATCGTCTGCGTATAGGTGCTGCCGGCGGCAACCGTGGCGCTCCACGGATTGGCGGCCTGCTTGCCGTCCTCAAACTTGTATTCGATAAGAATGGTGTAGGTTGCGGGCAGTACTTTATCGTCGTCCTCATCCTCGCCGTTGTCGGACGGGGCGGGGTCGTTTACCGGGGCGGGGTCGGCGAGAGCGGCCGGGGCGACATTCGCCGTCAGGTCATTTGCCGGAGCAGCGTCGGGAGCTGGGGCAGCGTCAGCCGCCGGAGCAGCGTCGGGCGCCGGGGCGGCGTCCGACGCCGGGGTCTCTTCCACGGTCTGCGGGGGGATGATGACCGGCTCGCCTACCGGCTCGGCCTCGGAGATGACGGTGGGGGCCTTCGGAGCCTGCGCTGGAGCGGAGACGGGCGTTTCGTCCGTGATCTGCACCGTGACGGTGTTCGTGTACTTCACAACCTCGCCCGCGGTGAGACGGCAGCGGAGATTCGCCGCGCCGCCGTACAGCAGGTTCGCCACGAGCGCGTAGCTGACGTCCAGCGTCACGCCGTTCGCGCCGGAGATGTTCGCCCACACGTCGCCGCCGACCTGGATCTGCCACTGGTAGACGCCGGAGCCGGTGGAGGCGACCGCAGTGAGCGCGAGCTTATTATTCTTTGCAAGCTCGACCGTATGCGCAACAAGCCCGTCAGAGCCGTAGACAAGGAAATCCTCGTCGGCAGCGGCGGGGGTGATGAGGGCGGCGGTCACGAGGCCGAAGGAAAGAGCGCAGCAGAGAAACAGCGCTAACAGCTTCTTTTTCATTTCACGACCTCCTTAAGGATTTCCCGGAACGGCTGTCGGCACCTGCGTCGGCTCCGGCACCTGCGTCGGCTCCGGCGGCAGCGTCGGCGCCTCCGTCGGCTCCGGCGGAGCAAAGCTCGGCCAGCCGGCGGCGGAGAACACGTCCGTGCCGTTGTTGTCCGCCTGCACCGCGCCCACTTTCACTTCCACATACGCCGTGGAGTTCTGGTACTCGTTGCCCATCTCCGGGGCAAACGTTACCGTGGTGAAGAGCGGGACGGTCGTCTCGCCGGGGGCGAGAGCGCGGTTATAATAGTAGTACCCGTCCAGATACGTCCAGTCCGTTTCGTTGAAGTCGAGCGAGACGTACTCGGGGGGCAGCGTCTCTTCGTCGGCGCCGTAGACATCGAGCTGCACCTGCGCGCGCACCCAGACCGGGGCGGTGCCGGTATTGCTGATCTCAACGATCTTCGTCACTTTCGTGCCGGGCATGACGCCGGTGCGATCCTCGAACGGCTCGGTGCGGTCCTCGTTCGCCCATTCGTTGAGCACAATGTCCACACCACCGCTGGTGATGACATTGTGTGCCTTGGTGTCTGCGGTGAAGTATGCCAGCGTGTTCGCCGCAAGTATGGCGACCAGGATGGCAAGCACCGACAGAATCAAGAATTTTCGCTTCATTGCTTTTACTCCCCTCAGGCTGTATTTGCAATTATTTCTTACGCTTTTCATGGCTCTTCAGACCATAGGAGAACATCTGCATTTGCATTAGATGCTCTCCTATGGTCTGCACCCACGGGGGGTGCAGACCATATTCGATACTTTGCGGAGGATTGACAATCCCTCCGGCGCTTCGCGCCACCTCCCTTTACACAAGGGAGGCTTTTTTCATTGGCCCCCTTGTGCAAAGGGGGCTGTCAGCCGTTCCGGCTGACTGAGGGATTGTTCCTTCGTCTTGCCGATACGGACAATCCCTCCGGCGCTTCGCGCCACCTCCCTTTACACAAGGGAGGCTTTACGGGGAATTACTGCCAGTTGGAAGCAGCGCCGCGCCACCTCCCCTTTCAGGGGAGGCATGATTTGGGCGGGAGATTACTTCGCGTCGTAAGCCGCGAAAGCAGCTTCCCAAGTGTCGAAGCCGTCAGCCTGAATGGCCTGAGCAACGACCTTCACGCCACTAAAGCTCTCCGTGTTGGCATTGTCGATGCCAGTAGGAATGGTAACAGTCTGGAACATGGCGGTGGTATCAGCACCGGCAGCCAGAGCGCCGTCAGGAGCGCCGTCATACTTCAGGATGAACTTCGCATCGAACTGGCCGAGAGTCATGGTGTCGCCAGCCGTAACGCCGACAACACTCCAACCCTCGCCAAGAGTGCCAACGAGAAGCTGCAGGGACTTCTCATAGCCTTCGTTGGGATAAGCAATGCCAAATTCGGGATAGTAAGCAGCGCACAGGTTCATCCAGTTGCTGACGTTAACGGTCGCGCGGATGTAGGCAGCGTTCTTGCCGGTATTGTGGACGATGGGGTCCTTCGTGACGACAGCGCCCGGGTAGACGTTATAAGCGTTGGAGGTCACGCGATCGCCGGTCGGATCATTGACGTTGGTCTCATCGAGCTTGATCGCGACGTTGCCCATCGTGAAGGTGTTGTCGACGGTCTTGGTATCGGTCAGATAAGCAAACGTAGCGCCGATGGCGGCAAGAGCCACAAGCGTCATGCAGAGAAGAATCGCAACAAATCTTTTCTTAGTCATGGAATTATGTCCTTCCTTTATTGGTCAGCGCTCCCGAAAGAGCGCTGACCTGTTATGTTTAGGAATTACTGCCAGTTGGTGGCGGGAGTGCCCCAGGGGTTGTACTGGGCGCCGAAGGCAGCGGTGATAGCGTCGGCAGCGTTGTCAAAGCCCTCAGCCTGAACGGCGACCGCGAACACGGGATAATGCACCGTGCCTTCCAGAATGGAGAGGTCAGCATCGGGGTGGCGAGGATCGATGTACTTGCCGTCCTTCATATCCACGTTCTTGTCCAGATACACGCCGCAGATAAACTGCACGGTGGTATCATCGGCCGCGAGGGGCTGGTAGTAGTCCGCGAAATAGACGTTGTAGCTGACGCCGTCCATGACAGTTTCAAAGTACTGCCACTTGCCGTTGTTCAGCCACTTCCACTCAACTTCGTAGGTGGTTCTGTCGCCGACATTGCCGAAGTTGCCGTGCAGAATGTTCATGCCGGCATTGAAGGTTTCGCCGAAGCCGTCGTCCAGATCGGAGGGAACGGCATAGTAGGCGCGGATCCACGCGGCGGAATTGCCGGTGTTCTTAATGGTGACGACTTTGTCAATGTAGTTCTTCGCCGCGGGCTGGCCGTTGGGGTACTTTTCGCCCTGCGCGGAGCCGACGATCGGCATCAGGACCTTGTTGCCTTCGTAGGGAACGAAGCCAGTGTGATCCTCATTGCTCTGCTGTTCGATGAGCTTGATCTTCACGCTGCCGGCGGTGAAGGTGTTGTCGGCCTGATCGTTATCGGTGAAGTAAGCAAGAGAGGCGCCCACAACGGCGACCGCCAGAAGGGCGACGCAGAGGCACAGCGCGGTAATCTTCTTCTTCATGTACTTGGTACTCCTTCTTTAAGTAATTAAGGGTCGCTATTGCTTAGGGGTTAGTAGGCTGAGGGATTTTCGACCACGCAGTAGCCGCGTCGGCGATATTCTCCTGCTGCACGGCGTAGGCCGTGATCTTCAGGGTGGGGTTCGCCGTCGGGATGTTCTCCTTGGTCAGGGTTTCGCTGACGGTGATCTCGTTGCCTTTGATAACCTCAAAAGAAGTATCAGCGGTCACAGCGTCAACCAGACGGTAGTAAACGCCGCTCTCCAGCTCTGTCCAGTCGCCAGCGATCTCGTAAGACATGCCCGTAAACGTACCTACCTTCTCAACCTTGACGAACAGGTAGCAGGCCTCGGAGCCAGCCTTAACAGTGACCTTCGGGTCCTTCTCGATGACCGTGCCGGGGATGACCTTGTAGTTCGTACCGGTGGTCTCAGCCAGAGCGATGTCGATATTGCCGTAGGTAAAGGTGTTGGTCACGGTATCGGACGTGGCGACGAGCCAGGCGACGGTACCTCCTGCCACACAGCCGATCACAAGAACAAGCGCCAGAAGAGCGATAAACGCGCGGCTGCTCACACTGCGGCGACGGTTTGCAACATGCTTCATTTTCATTCTTCCTCCTTTCTTCCGTTATTGACAGGGAAATCTGTTATTTCCATGGATAACGATTATCCTTTTCCCTTTGGTTTATGCGCGGGGTGTCAGGGCTGCGGCGCAAAAGCCGCCCACGCAGCACCGGCGTTGGCAAAGCTGCCGGCCTGAATGGCTTCGGCAACGACCGTGATCTGGAAGTTGTTGAGCTTGGCAAGCTGCTCGCCGGTAGCCCATTCGGGAACGGTGATGTTGTTGAACAGGACGGGGAGCTTCACGTCGCCATTGGGAGCGCCGACGGTCTCGTTGTAGTAGAAGTAGTAGGTCAGGGTGTCAGCCGTCTTGTCATACGCGAAGTACTTGGCGTTGCCGAGCATATCTTCGGTATCGACCATGTTGTCAGGAATGATGCCGTCCCACTTGGCGGCGTTCGCTTCCACGAAGTTCACCATGCGGATCAGAGGGAACGCGTTCTCGGCGCCGGTGACCTCATCCGCATACTCGGGATCGGTGCAGAGGGCGATGATCTTCGTCGCGTTGTTGAAGGTGACCTTCATGCGAACGTAAGAATCCTCGCTGCCTTTCAGAACGGTGACGGTCGGGTCCTTGGTGTATGTAGTGCCGGGCATCAGCTTGTAGCTGTTTGCCGTCACGCGGTTGTCGCTGACGACGTTGCCGAGCTCATCGACCTTGGCTTCGTCCAGCTTGATCTCGACCTTGCCGACGGTGAAGGTGTTCTTCACTTCCGCGGAAGAGGTCAGGTACGCCATCGTGCCCAGCACGGACGCCGCGATGAGCAACACCGCACAGAGAGTCAGGAGCAGAGCTTTGCTTTTCGTTTTCATGTTGCGAAAACCTCCTAAATTAAAGCTTTCTATAGGGAGCCTTGCGGCGTTGCCCTCATCTTTTGCGGACGTGACGGCCCGCGGCGGGATTGCCCCGTTTTTTTTCGTCCTCCCCGACGGTCTCGCTCTTGCTGTCCGGGGCGAAGATGTCCGGCAGGAACGTCAGCATCAGGAGCACGGCTCCGGCCGAGATGGCCACATACATGCCGGGGGGATGCTGGATGTAGTTTGCGACGAAGCCGAGGTACGGGATGGTGAACACCGGCGTGCCGATGACGTTCTTATAATGCACAAGACCGCCGTCTTCGGTTTCGTTCGCGTCGCCCTTCGTGCGGAAGCGGACGACGGTGGAGTCCTCCTCGTCCGGCACGACGCCGACGACGCGGTGCGTGGCGATGGTGTTTTCATCGAGCATGAAGGTGATGACCTGTCCGTCCCGAATGGTGTACGGGTCCACCTTTTTCACATAGATCAGCGAGCCGGTGTGGTACGTCGGCTCCATGGAGCCGGAGAGCACGGTGTACACCTGCAGACCGAAGAGCCTTGCGCCGACGAGAAGCAGCGCCAGCAGCACCACGAGCGCCACCAGAATGCTGCTGATGACATTCCACGTTTTTCGGATCGAGCTTTTCTTCATAATACCGCTGTTTCCTTTCCCGCTCCCTCTGTCAGCTCGGCACGGAAGTGGGGCGCGATAAAGCTGTAGATCTGCTCGAAGGTCCGTTCCGTTGTAAGGTCGTTGTTTTCCATATCGCCCGCCATGACGTGCGCGGCAAAGGCGAGCATGGTTTCAAACACCTGATGCATGAGCATATCCAGATCCGTCTCGGGGCGGAAAAGGTATGCGACGCGCTGGATCAGCGCGTGGTAGTATTGCTGCTGCCGGTCGTGCTCGTAAGCGTAGAAGTCGGGGGAGCTGTAATACCGGAGATAGAAGATGCAGTCGTCCCGCTTCCCCAGAATGAATTTCCACGTCTTTTCCCAGAGATGGAAGCAGCGATCCCGCCACGGGGAAGTTTCGGCGAGCACGTTCGGAAACTCCCGGCGCAGAAACACGGCGAGTCCCTCGTCCAAGTCATGCAGCGCTTCGGCAAGAAGCTCGTCCTTCCCCTTGAAGCATTTATAGATATATGCTTCGTTGAGGCCGGCATCGGCGGCAATGGCCTTGGTCGTTGCCTTTACAAGGCCCTTTCGGGCAATGACACGGATGGCGCTTCGGATGAATGTCTGTTGAATTTCTCTCTGTTCCAAAATGGGTACTCCTATGCAGGTTCTGCGATCGCAAAAATAAGTGGTTACTTACGGCGAGGGGGAAAAACAGCAAATCCGCCCCCATTTTGCCAAAGAACGGGACGATTTGCTAACAAAACGGCGAATTCTTATCGTGGAGTTCACCCCTCTATGATATGGGCAGTTTTTCACTATGCAGCGTCAGTATAGCATAGGGAAAGTGAAAAAAGCAAGACTTTCACCCGATTTTTTAATCATTACTCCGGTTAAATTTTTTGTTACTTCTTAACAGCTGTAAGTTTCTTTACACGTGTATATATTACTGGCATGTATTCCAGTATCTCCGGGCAGTCAAACTGGCAGTCAGGCCATTCCGGCATTTTTTGCCGCAGTCAATTTACTATATTATAAATAAGAAGGAGGCATGAAATGTGTCGAAGGGTAAAAATATTTTCCAGCGGAAGGACGGGCGCCGGGAGGCGCGGTGCAGCAAGGGGTATGAGCTGCCCGCCGTGCAGCGCCGGTTCGTCTAATACTGCGGCGGGAGGCTGCGCAGAAAGCAGCCGAAGGTGTAAGACGTGAAAAACGCCCGGCGCCGATGTTTTCCACCGGCGCCGGGCGTTTTTTACAGAGGGGCGAAATCCGCGATATGCGGAGAGCGCGGAATGGGCAGGTTTTCCGCGGTCTTGCTTTGGGCGGGGCGATCCCGCGCCCGTCGGGGTATATTGGGTGCTCCTGTATGGGCGGAGCAGAGCCCCGCCCCTACGGGGTGATCTGGTTGTCCTGTGGAGACGGGGATTCCTATATCCGGCGGGGCGATCCCGCGCCCATTGGGGTGCGTTTGGTACTCCTGTATGGGGCGGAGCAGAGCCCCGCCCCTACGGGTGATTTGGTTATCCCGCGGAGACGGGGATTCCCCGTTTATATCCGGCGGAGCGTTCCCACGCCCATCGGGGTGCGTTTGGCGTTCCCGTAGGGGCGGGGCTCTGCTCCGCCCCTTTTTATCCGAGGGCGAGCGGCTTGCCGTCCAGCTCGGCGGCGGTCAGCTCTTCGCCGCGGTAGACGAGCTTGAGCGAGAAAAACGGCGCGTCCTCCGCGAGCAGGTGAAGAAAAATTCTGTCGCCCGCCCAGAGCTTTTTTGTGAGCAGCTCGTCCTTGCCGATCCAGGCAAGCTCGCCCTCGTCGCAGGGGCGCTGCTCGCCCGTCCACGCGTCCGCGGTGAACAGGTGCATATATTCGCACGGCCACACGTCCGAGACGAACGTCACAAGGCCGCGATAGCGCCAGCGCGTGAGCGTGAGCCCCGTTTCCTCGCGCACCTCGCGGCGGAGGCAGTCCTCCGGGCTCTCCCCCGGCTCGAATTTGCCGCCGACGCCGATCCATTTATCGCGGTTCTCGTCGTTTTCCTTTTTCGTGCGGTGGAGCATCAGATACTCGCCGCCGCGCTCCATATAGCAGAGCGTTGTGAGTTTCGTTTCCATTTATAATACTTCCCCGGGAAATTCCGTCCACGGGTACGCCGCGGGCGGCTTTTTTGCAAATGTCAGCATCTCGCCGGTGAGCGGGTGCGGAAAGGCGAGAGCGCAGGAAAAAAGCGCGATATCCCCTTCCCCGCTGCCGCCGTATTTTGCGTCGCCCCAGAGCGGCGCGCCGCGCGCGGCGAGCTGACAGCGGATCTGGTGCGCGCGGCCCGTGTACAGCCGGACACGGCAGAGCGATAGCCCGGCGCGAGAGGCGAGCACTTCATAGGCAAGGCGCGCTTCGCGCACGTCCTTTCCCGGCGCTTCGGCGAGAAACGTTTTGCGCAGTTTCCGGTCGCGCCGCAGCAGATCGCGCAACTCGCCGCGCTGCTCCGGCAGCGCGCCGCAGGCGACGGCGAGATATTCCTTGCGCACATCGCCGCGCTCGATCGCGCGGCCAAGGTCGGCGGCGGCGTGGCGCGTGCGGGCGTAGACCATTACGCCGGAAACGGCGGCATCCAGCCGATGCACGGTGTAGACCGGGGCGCTGTCGTCCCCGAGCGCAACGCGCAGAAGGGACGGCATGCCGCCCGGCTCGTCCGTGGAGAGGACGCCCGCGGGCTTCACGCACACGATGATCTTGTTGTCCAGATACAATACTTCCACAGTGACGCTCCTTTTGAACACTATATATTGTATCACATACGGGGTAGCGGAGCAAGGTATTTTGTGGTATACTTCTCCGGTAAATGCAAGGAGGAGACCGGCATGACGGAAATGTATCCCGCGTATTATGAGGCGTTTCGCTGCACGGCGGGCGCGTGCCGCCACAACTGCTGCATCGGCTGGGAGATCGACATTGACGGGAAGAGCGCGGCGCGGTACGCCGCGCTGCCCGGAGCCTTCGGCGAGCGCGTGCGCGCGGCCGTCGAGCCGGGCGAGCCGCCGCACTTCCGGCTGGACGCGGCGGGGCGGTGCGCCATGCTCCGGGAAGATAATCTCTGTGAATTGCAGCGCACGCTTGGCGAAAGCGCGCTCTGCAATATCTGCCGCGATCATCCGCGCTACCGGGTGTTTCTGCCCGGGCGGACGGAGATCGGGCTGGGGCTCTGCTGCGAGGAGGCGGCGCGGCTGCTGCTTTCCCAGACGGAAAAGGTGACGCTTCGCGGCGCGGTATCGAAAGCGCCGCCGCGCGAGACCGTGGAGCTGCTGCTCTTCCGGCAGAAGCTGCTGGACGCCGCACAGGACCGGCGGCTCGCTCTCGGCGGACGGATGCGAAAAATTCTCACGCTCGCCGGCGCTTCCCTGCCCCGGCGCACGGCGCGCGCGTGGGCGGCGTTTTTCGCTTCTCTTGAACCGCTGGAGCCGGGATGGACGGAAGCGCTCGCAAAGCTGGCAAAGCCGATCGATTTTGCCGGGTTCCACGCCGTTTCCGCCGCGTGGGAGACGGAATATGAGCAGCTGCTCGTCTATTTCCTGCTGCGGCACCTGCTTGCGGACGAGGGGCGCGCGCTGCCGGCGCGCGCGGCGTTTGCCGTTTTGAGCACCGCCATGCTCTACGCGCTCGGCGCAGCCGTGCGGACGGAAAACGGCACGGTCAGCTTTGGAGAGCGCGTGGAGCTTGCGCGGCTGTGGTCGGCAAACGTGGAGTATTCCGAGGAAAATATGCGGGCGGCGCTTGATGAGTTGACGTAATTTTATTTACATAATATAGTTTTCATAATGTTACGGAGGGCTTTTCATTGGATATCTGGGAAAGGCTGTATGAGGCGGCGGCGAAAGAGTATCATCCGGAGGAGGTTTCACCGTTCGTGTACGCGCACCACGTCGTATGCGCGCTGGAAGCGGACAACGGCGAAATTTATACAGGATTCTGCATTGAAGCGTGCAGCGGCGTGATGGATCTCTGCGCCGAGCGCGTCGCGGGGCTGAACATGTACATGCAGAGCGGGCAGACGAAGGTGCGGCGAATGATCGCCTTTCGGGACAGGCCGCCCTGCGGCAAGGGCAGCGGGATGCCGTGCGGCGCGTGCCGGGAGTTCTTCTATCAGCTCAACGAGGAAAACGAGGATATGGAGATCCTAGTCGATTACGCAAAGCGCGAGACCGTGACACTCCGCGAGCTCCTGCCCAAGTGGTGGGGTGCAGAACGGTACAAACAGGCGAAAGCGTAAAAATGCCTCCCTTGTGTAAAGGGAGGTGGCAAACCCGCAGGGTTTGACGGAGGGATTGTACGTATCGGCAAGACCGAAAGACAATCCCTCCGTCAGCCTTACGGCTGACAGCTTCCCTGTTAGGGGAGCCAAGTTGATTTTCCGAAATCTTGCTTGCCTCCCTCTGACGAGGGAGGTGGATTTTGCCGAAGGCAAAAGACGGAGGGAGAGACGTCTGGCGCGGAATACTGCGGTTTTTCTCTCCCTCAGTCAGCGGCTTTGCCGCTGCCAGCTCCCTCGTCAGAGGGAGCCATATTAAGAAACCGCCCTTTCCGGGGATATTCCGGAAAGGGCGGTTTTCTGTCGCTTATTCTCTTACCACGTGCGCTTGCTCTGGAATGTGAGCCATTTGAGCTCGGTATAGTCGTCCATGGAGAACTGACCGCCTTCGCGTCCGACGCCGCTCTCCTTCCAGCCGCCGCAGGGGGCGGTCGTGGAGCTGAGGTACGTGAGATCGTTGATGTGCACCATGCCCGCCTCGATCTTCATGCCGAGCTCCATGGCGCGGTCGAGATCGTGCGTGAGCACCGCGGCGGATAGGCCGAACAGGTTGTCGTTGCACTTGGCGAGCGCTTCGTCGGCATCCTTCACGGAAATCACGCTCGTGACCGGTGCGAAGCTCTCCTCATAGAAGATGCGCATGCTCTCGTCCACGTTGCAAAGCACCGTCGGGCGGAAGAACGGCCCTTCGTGCGTGCCGCCGCAGAGGAGCGCTGCGCCCTTCGCCACGGCGTCGTCCACCTGCGACCGGACAAACGTACAGTGGCGCTCGTCGATCAGCGGGCCGATGAACACGTCCGGGTCGGTCGGGTCGCCGACCTTGAGCGAGAGCGCGTAGTCGCGCAGCTTTTCGCAGAACGCTTCGTACAGCGGCTCTTCCACAAGGATGCGCGATGTCGCCATGCAGAGCTGCCCCTGGTTGCTGAACGCGCCGAGACCCGCGGTCTTCACGGCCTCGTCGAGATCGTAGTCGCGCAGCACGAGCAGCGGGTTTTTGCCGCCAAGCTCCATCGCCGTGCGCTTGAAGTCCTGCGCCGCGGCCATGGCGATCTTCCGTCCGGCGTTTCCGCCGCCGGTGAACGACACCATGCGCACGCGCTTATCCTGCGCGAGCACCGCGGAAAGGCTCTCGTCCGCGACCGGGACAACGTTGAGCACGCCCGCCGGGAGACCGGCCTCGTGCAGCACCTCGCCGAGCAGCAGGCACACCGCCGGGGTGTGCGGCGACGGCTTGAGAATGAAGCTGTTGCCCGCGGCCAGCGCGAACGCCAGCTTTTTCACCGAGAGGATCAGCGGATAGTTGAACGGGAGTATTCCCAGAATGACGCCGAGCGGATGACGCACGGCCAGAGACATCTGCCCCGGTTTGCCCGCCGGGTACATCTCCGTCGTGTGGCGGCGGCATTCGCCCGCCGCGACGCGGAAGAGATTCACACTGCCGGCAAATTCGCCGCGCGCGATGGACTGCGCCTTGCCGCCTTCGCGGACGAGCAGCTCCACAAATTCCTCCGCGCGGCTCTCCATAACGTCTGCGGCGCGCAGCAGCACGCGCTCGCGCACGTCCGCCATCGCCGCGGCCCAGCCGGGGAACGCCGCCGCGGCGCTCGCAAGCGCGGTCTCCACATCGGCAGGGCCGGCGCGGTGCACCGTGAAGAGGGGCTTGCCCGTCGCGGGCTCGATGTCCTCGCGCACGCAGCCGTCGGTCTGCGGCGTCCATGCGCCGTTCAGATGCAGGGGATACTCGTTTCTCATTGGGTCACTCCTATTTTAAATAATAACAGAATCAGGTCACAACGCCGCGAATGAACGGCGGGCGGACGGGCGCTTCGTCGGAGAAGGTGTAGCACTTCAAAAGCTCTTCCTCCGCCGCGGCGGCGTCCGCTTCGGTTTTGGCGTGGATGGTGGCAAGCGTGTCGCCCGTATGGAGATACGCCCCGTCCTTCGCCGCGAGCACGACGCCGACGGAAAGGTCGATCACGTCCTCCTTCGTAGCGCGGCCGCCGCCGAGATGCATGGAGACAAGGCCGATGTCCTTCGCTTCCATCGCGGCGATGTAGCCGTCGCACGGGGCCTTGACCGTGCGCACGACCGGGGCCTGCGGCAGCAGGGACGTGTCGTATACGGCGGCGGGGTCGCCGCCCTGCGCGCGGACCATGGCCGCGAGCTTATCGAGCGCCGCGCCGCTCTCGATGGACTTTTCCAGCCGCGCGCGGGCTTCCTCTTCCGTTTCGGCGAGACCGCTGCGGACGAGGATGTTTGTGCCGAGCACGAGGCACAGCTCGCGCAGATCCGGCACATCCGCGCCGCGCAGGACGGAGATCGCTTCCTTGACCTCCAGCGCGTTGCCGACGGCGAAGCCGAGCGGCTGATCCATATCGGTCACGACGGCGGCCATGTTGCGCCCGGCGTGCTTGCCGACGCTCACCATCTGCCGCGCGAGCTCAAAGGCGGATTTCTCCGTTTCCATGAACGCGCCGGAGCCGGTCTTTACGTCCAGCACGATGGTGCGCGCGCCGGAGGCGAGCTTCTTGGCCATGATGCTCGAAACGATCAGCGGGATGGAGTCCACCGTCGCGGTCACGTCGCGCAGCGCGTACATTTTCTTATCCGCCGGGGCGAGATTCGCCGTCTGCCCGGCAATCACAAAACCGACGTTCTCGGCGTTTTCGAGGAATTTCTCGGGCGTCATGGCGGTGGAAAAGCCGGGGAAGGATTCGAGCTTGTCGATCGTGCCGCCGGTGTGCCCGAGACCGCGGCCGGACATTTTCGCCATTTTGCCGCCGCATGCCGCCACCATCGGGCACAGGACGAGCGATGTCTTGTCGCCGACGCCGCCGGTCGAATGCTTGTCGGCGGTGTGCTCGCCGAGCGGCGAGAGATCGACCACGTCGCCGGAGTGCTCCATTTCTATGGTGAGCTGCGCCGTTTCCTCCGGCGTCATGCCGCGGAAATAGATCGCCATCATCAGCGCGGACATCTGGTAATCCGGGATATCCCCCGCCGTGTAGCCGTGGACGATAAAATGCAGTTCCTCCTGCGTGAGAGTCTGACCCTGTTTTTTCTTTTCAATGAGATCGGTCATATGCATGATGCAACACCTCTTTGGAAGGATTTTACCATATTCTGTGCGCGGAAACAAGGCTTTCCCCCGCGGGAGAAAAATGACGGAACAGGAAATTTTTCTGTTGACAATTCTGAGCGTAAATGCTATTATAGGCAAGCTGACAGCATGCGCGAGTGGTGGAATTGGTAGACTCGCTAGATTCAGGTTCTAGTGTCCACTCCGGACGTGGGGGTTCAAGTCCCCCCTCGCGCACCATGGCGAGTGTTCTTACAGCATTTGAAAAGCTGTGAGGACACTCGCTTTTTTCTGCTCAAACAGCGGGTCTGTCGTCTGTCGTGTAGCTCACGAACACGCCTTTTCTGGTGTTGACGGTGACGGCCGGGATGGGCAGTGCCGGTTCGTTGGGAATGTTCATTTCCCCCACGCAGTTGTAGTGAA
>ERZ857480.102209-NODE-158596-length-19264-cov-6.9937_pt1 | contig 19264 bp, 18 predicted proteins | sample MGYA00519767_ERZ857480 | MGnify/ENA primary metagenome ERZ857480 (study PRJEB31778, sample SAMEA3449210) | human gut metagenome | biome: human gut; feature: human-associated habitat; material: faeces | place: United Kingdom | collected 2010/2012 ...
GATTGCACCTCATAAGCAAAGAAATCCTCGCAAAACGAGGACTTCTAAGCTGTTTGGATTATTATTTGAATTGAACCGCCGTGTGCCGAACGGCACGCACGGTGGTGTGAGAGGGGCTACAAGTTAGCCCCTACTCGATTGTATCTTCCTGCAAAATCAAGTATACTATAGGCATACAAAGTGTGCAGATGAGATGGATACCATCAGCTATTTCGGTCATGCCGAGAGCTTCTATCACAGTTTTATGGCAGGACTCCTGACGAACATCGCGGGCTGCCGCGCCAAGCCCAACCGTGAGAGTGGAAACGGCAGGCCGGATATCGTGATGGAGGAACTCAAGTTCATGGGGCGCGCGATCATCTTGGAACTTAAGATCTCCGATACCTTCCGCGGTATGGAGAAAAAGTGCGAAGAAGGACTCACGCAGATCGAAGCGCAAAACTACGCGCAGCCGCTCGACGACGGCTATCAGGAGATCCTCAAATATGCCATCTGCTTCTTCAAGAAGGGATGTATGATCAGAAAAGCTTAAAAGAAAGACGCTGCTGACTTTGCTAGATTTTTTAAGTGGAAGAACCAAATAAAAGAAAACCCAAAAAGACTCTCACCAAGTATATTGTTGATAGGATAAAGAGTCTTTTTTATTGGGATAGTACTGGAAGGGGAGCTTCAATCTTCGTTCATTATCATTCTGCCGACAATTCCGCCGGTTACATCTAAGACCGTTCCTGTTACGTATGATGACAGATCAGTTGACAAGAATTCTATTGCGTTTGCACAATCCTCTAATGTACCAAAGCGCTTCATGGCGACATTTCTTAAGAACGATTTTTCTCCAGCTTGCTTAAAGTTTTTTTCGAGACGCCCCGTTTTGATAAACCCGGGAGCAAGTGCGTTTACTGTAATATTATAAGGCCCGCATTCCTGTGCCAAGGAGCGTGTATAGTGTGCAATTGCAGCTTTTGCCGTTGCATAATGTGAATAACTCCCATCACTGTTCGCAAGCAAGCCGCCAACAGAGATAACATTAATGATTTTTCCGTAGCATCGTTCCTTCATGCCGAGTACCACGGCATTACAAGTATATACGGTACTATAAAGATTTTTTTCCATGACAGCGTAAAAATCATTCCAGTTTAGACTGCCGGCTTTATTTCCAGACGGAGCGCCAACTCCACCGCCTGCGTTGCAAACACAAATATCGATACTTCCAAACTTTTTCTCGATTGTCTCGATGGCAGAAAAAACAGCTTCTTTTTTTGTAAAATCTGCTTCGATACCGATTGCCTGAACACCCAAGGCAAGACATTCGTCAACGGTCGTATCCGCAGTCATTAAAGCAGCTTCTGCTTCATAATCAAGGTAAGAATGCAGGTTTCGGGCTGTAACTGCAACGTTGGCGCCTAATTCGGCAAGTCTGATTGCGTATGCACGGCCTAACCCACGTGAAGCGCCGGTAATGAGTGCAGTCTTTCCAATCAGTGGTTTATTGCGATCATACATAAATTTTCTCCTTTCATTTCTTAGAGGGCATATAAAAAACTTTTGGACTTTGAACAAATTCTATCACATAGAAATACTGATAGAAAGTAAAAAAGACTTTTAGAAAAAATATGCGACGCGTTACGTAACGGAAATGCTTGAAAATCGAGATTGTCACAAATGATACTTTTAACCATCAAAAGCCGCAATTTTAAAGGAGGCTTTTTTTGATGGTTTTTAGCCTGTAAAGCGATGAAATGCCTTTTTTTTGACAAAGATGTCTTGAATTACGATTTTTAGTAAAGTAATCTACTAAGAAAGTTTTCAAAAAGTCGCCGCGGTCAAGCTGATTAATAAAAGCTTTGCCACGCCCACTTTCTGAATCATCAAAAAAGGAGAGGTGAATGAAATGTTAATGACAGGTGCGCAGTATATTGAGAGCTTGAGAAAATTAAAAACAAGAGTATACATGTTTGGCGAAGAAATTGAAAATTGGGTAGATCACCCGATCATCAGACCATCCATTAATTGTGTTGCTATGACTTATGACTTGGCAAATGATCCGCAATATGCGGATATCATGACCGCAAAATCTAATTTAACCGGTGAAGTGATCAACCGATTTGGACATTTACATCAAAGTACAGAAGACTTAAAGAAGAAAGTAAAAATGCAGAGACTTTGCGGTCAGAAAACAGCAAGCTGCTTCCAGCGCTGCGTGGGTATGGATGCCTTCAATGCAGTATATTCCACGACCTTTGAAGTAGATGAAAAATATCATACAAATTATCACCAGAATTTTATTAATTTCTTGAAGATGGTACAAGCTGAAGACTTAGTTGTGGACGGCGCGATGACAGATCCAAAAGGGGATAGATCGCTTTCACCGTCGGCACAAAGAGATCCGGATATGTTTGTCCATGTTGTTGAAAAAAGAGAAGACGGAATTGTTGTTCGCGGCGCAAAGTGCCATCAGACGGGATCCATCAATTCTCACTGGCATATTATTATGCCGACGCAGGCAATGAAGCCTGAAGATAAAGACTATGCTGTTTCCTTTGCATGTCCGTCAGATGCGGAAGGATTGTATATGATCTACGGGAGACAGTCCTGTGATACAAGAAAACTTGAAGAAAGCGCAGATGTGGATCTTGGAAATAAGCAATTTGGCGGACAAGAGGCATTGGTTGTTTTTGATAATGTGTTTATTCCGAATGAATATGTATTCTTAAACGGAGAAGCTGAATTTGCGGGTATGCTGGTAGAAAGATTCGCAGGGTATCACAGACAAAGCTACGGCGGATGCAAAGTAGGCGTAGGAGACGTTATTATTGGTGCGGCTGCACTTGCTGCTGACTATAATGGAGCAAATAAAGCATCACACATTAAAGATAAACTGATTGAAATGACACATCTGAACGAGACTTTATACTGCTGCGGCATTGCCTGCTCGACAGAAGGCTATGAGACCAAAGCCGGAAACTATCAAATCGACCTGCTTTTAGCGAATGTTTGCAAGCAGAATGTAACGAGATTCCCTTATGAGATTGTGAGACTTGCAGAGGATATCGCAGGTGGATTAATGGTAACAATGCCGAGCGAAAAAGACTTTAAGTCCGATAAAGTTGTAGGGCGAAACGGTGAAACAATTGGTGAGATTTGTAACAAGTATTTTGCAGCATCTCCAACCTGTACAACGGAAGAACGTATGAGAATCTTAAGATTCTTGGAGAATATCTGTCTGGGTGCATCCGCAGTCGGTTACAGAACCGAATCCATGCATGGCGCAGGTTCTCCGCAGGCACAGAGGATCATGATCAGCCGCCAAGGAAATATCGAGGCAAAGAAAGAGCTTGCCAAAGCCATTGCCGGGATCAAATAACATTAGCATTCTAGGAGAAAAAATGGATTGGAAAAAATATTATCAAGAACATTTAATGAGCGCAGAAGAAGCAGTCAATTTGATCAAATCCGGAGATAAACTGGTTCTTGCGCATGATGTCGGTGAACCGAAAATTCTCGTAGAGGCAATGGTGAAAAATGCAGCAAACTATAAAAATGTAGAAATTTCACATATGTTTTCTCTGGGAAGCGGAGCGTATTCTCATCCGGAATATAAAGAAAACTTCCATATGAATTTGTGGTTCTTGAGCACGAATACACGCAAGTGCGTCGATGACGGATATGGTGATTACACGCCAATGTTTTTTCATGAAACGCCACGTTTTATTCGTGAAGGAAAAATAAAAATTGATGTAGCGATGATCATGGTTACACCACCGAATGAGGACGGAAAGGTCTCCACGGGTGTTTCAGGAGATTATACCGTGGAAGCTGTGAAAAAAGCGAAGATCGTGATCGCGCAGGTGAATGATCAAGTTCCGTTTACTTATGGCGATGCAGTGTTTGACGTTCAAGAAATCGATGCTTTCGTAGAAGCAAATCATTCATTGCCGACGCTGCCGGATGCAGTTATCGGCGAAACTGAGAGTCTGATAGGAAAACACTGCGCAGAATTGATCCACGACGGAGACTGCTTGCAGCTTGGAATCGGCTCTATTCCGGATGCAGTATGCCATGAACTGATCCATAAAAAGCATTTGGGTATTCATTCCGAAATGCTTGGGGATGGCATTGTGAAACTCTACGAAGAAGGAGCTGTAGATAATAGTTTAAAACAGATTGATAAAGGTAAATTTGTCTTTAATTTCGTAATGGGTTCGCAGAAGCTTTATGATTTTTGCAATAAAAACCCAGACTGTTTATTAAAAGCTGTCGATTATGTAAACCATCCGTTTATTATTGCGCAAAACGAGAACGTTGTGAGCATTAACGGCGGTCTGGCAGTCGATTTCTACGGGCAAGTAGCATCTGACACAATGGGCTATCGGCAATTCTCCGGTGTAGGCGGTCAAGTTGATTTTATCCGCGGCGCAGCGATGAGTAAAGGCGGAAGAGCGATTATCGCGATGCCTTCTGTAGCCGTGAAAAAGGATGGGACAAAGATATCGAAGATCACGCCGCTCTTATCGGAAGGGACGGTTGTGACTGCATCCAGACAGGATACGGATTATGTTGTAACTGAATACGGAATTGCAGAACTGAGGGGAAAAACCGTAAAAAACAGGGCGAGAGCGCTGATCAATATTGCACATCCGGACTTTAGACCGGAACTGCAAGACAGCTTTGAACGCATCTTCCAAGAAGAATTTTAAGTAATAGAAAATGGAAAGAGAAAGGAAAAAGATATGCAAGCGTTAAGAATTGTGCCGAAAGTATATTATTTTGACACTTTTAAAGACTTTAATCAGGACTTTCAATTAGGCAAAGGCGACATTCTGGTTACAAATCAGTGGATGTATGACCCGTACGTAAAACCGCTGGGAATTGATGTTCCGGTTATTTTCCAAGAAAAATACGGAAAAGGGGAACCATCCGACGAAATGATGGATGCCATGAAAAAGGATATGGACCAATACGAATATGATCGTATTATCGCTTTTGGCGGTGGGACGATCGTGGATATTTGTAAGATTTTGGCTTTAGAAATTCCAAATAAGGTCATTGACATCTATACTGGAAAGACCAAACCGAAGAGAGTGAAAAAGCTGATTGTTGTTCCGACGACTTGCGGAACCGGGTCGGAAGTAACGAACGTGGCAATTGCAGAATTAAAGGAGCTGCATACGAAGAAAGGTGTTGCCGACGAGGAAACCTATGCGGAAGCGGCGGTTTTGATTCCGGAATCACTGCAAGGACTTCCGGACTATGTATTTGCAACATCCTCTGTAGATGCTTTGATTCATGCGTTGGAAAGCTACCTTTCGCCAAAAGCGTCACCGTTTACCGAAATGTATTCTTTGAAAGCGATCGAAATGATCATGCATGGCTATAAAAAAATTCTTGAGGCCGGCGGGAATACAGCAGCGAACAGGGAGGCATATTTAAAAGATTTCCTTCTTGCATCAAATTATGCAGGGATTGCCTTTGGAAATGCAGGCTGCGCAGCCGTACATGCATTGTCTTATTCTATCGGAGCAGCTTTTCATGTTCCACATGGAGAAGCTAATTTTCAGTTCTTCACAGAGGTTTTTAAGGTGTACATGAAAAAACAACCGAACGGGAAGATCAAAAAGGCTAACCAAATTTTGGCAGTTGCTCTTGGGTGTGATTTCGATATAGTATATAAGAAGATGGATGAATTCTTAAGTAATTTTTTGGCCAAAAAACCACTTCACGAGTTTGGAATGTGCGAAGAACAAATTGAAGAATTTACAAAATCAACAATCGAAAATCAACAGAGACTGTTAGGAAACAATTATGTTTTCTTGACAGAAGAAGAAATTAAAGAAATATTTACAAACCTATTTTAAGCTAATAAGAATTGCATAGTGGCAGCGCATGAATTTTCACACATATCCAATCACATCACGAATAAATCTATACATCTAAATACATCATTTGTTGCCTTGCATTCGATGCACTTTATTTTAACCGCTGCAATGCTGCCACTTGCAGGGCGACAAAAAGAAATAACGGAGGGAAAATATGAAACTTGAAGGAAAAGTTGCAATTGTAACCGGTGGTTCTCAGAATCTTGGAAAAGGAATTGTAAAAGAGTTAGTCAATGAAGGGGCAAAGGTTGTCATCGCAGATTTAGAGACATCCTGCGGGGCTGAAACTGCTGCTGAATTTAATACGGAAAAAGGTGAAGACGTTGTAGCTTTTGTTGCTACCGATGTTTCATCAGAGGAAATGATGATTCATCTGATGGAGGAAACGGTAGAAAAATTCGGACGCTTAGATATTCTGGTTAATAACGCAGGTATTTTGGTGCCTCAGATCCCGATCGAGGAAATGTCGGTAGCCTTTTGGGATAAAGTCATGGCAGTCAATCTCAAAGGAGTCTTTTTGGGCATTAAAGAAGCCGGAAAAATTATGGTCAATAATGAGACAGGCGGTTCGATTATCACGATTTCTTCCGCTGGCGGAATCAGACCGAGAGATGGTATGATCTCTTATGCGGCATCCAAGTCCGGTGCCATTTTAGCAACACAGGTCGCAGCAAGAGAATATGCAACCCGAGGCGTAAGATGCAATATCGTTGCGCCTGGACCGACCGATGCGGGAAACAACATTGCACCTGAACTGGTGCCTGTATTTCTGGCAGATGTCCCTATGAAAAAATTCGGAACTCCGGAAGACATCGGAAAGGCTGTTGTCTTCTTAGCTTCTGATGATGCAAAACAAATCACAGGTGTGGTTCTCCCTGTTGACGGCGGTAGAGTCCTTTAATATGCGCAGGTTGCTTTGTCGGCAATAAACGGCTGATGAGGCAACCTATTTTTTCACTTTTTTTTTAGAGAGGAAACCATATATGAAAGCATTGGTAAAATTTAAGCCCGGTTTAGACGGCATTGAACTTAGAGATATTCCGGAGCCTGTTCCGATGAAGCACGAAATAAAGGTTAAGGTCGTAGCAGCAGGCTTGTGCGGATCAGATCTGCATATAATTCATGACATGATCAAGGTAAATATGCCGATTGCGATCGGTCACGAGTTTGTAGGAATTGTAGAAGAAGTTGGGGAGATGGTTACGAAGTTTAAGCCGGGAGATTGGATCACGTCGTTGACTACATTTCGTTCCTGCGGACAATGCAGATACTGCAAAGAGGGAAAAGTGATGTTCTGCAAGGAGCGAAAAGGGCTGGGGTTTCATGTGAATGGGGCGATTGCGGAATATGTACTGATAGCAGAAGAAAATGCGATTTTAATTCCTGAAAAAATAGAAGACAAGATCACCGCAGCCGTTGGGGAACCATTCGGCTGTGCCGCACGAGGGGCCATGGAGCGAAATCATGTTTGCAAGGACGATCTTGTGATCATATGCGGGCCTGGGATGCTCGGGCTCAGTGCGGTTCAAATCGCAAAACGCTGCGGAGCGACTGTGTTTGTGTATGGATTGGAGCGGGACCGAGAACGACTGCAGACAGCCTTGAATATAGGTGCTGACGCGATATTTACGGATAGAGCGTCTCTGGAAAAAGAGGTTTTTCGATGTTCCGAATACGGAGCAGATGTTGCTTTTGAAGTGACCGGCGCAGAAGCTTGCTTAAACATGTGTATTGATCTCCTTCGAAAAGGAGGCTCGATAGCACAAATGGGACTGTACAGAGAGCCGCCTAAAATCAACCTGAACAAAATGACAGATAATGAAATTCAGTTGACGAATAATTTTGGATGTCATAGGAGCACTTGGGAGATCGTATTGAATTTGATGGAGGAAAAACAAGTTGATTTCGATATTTATATGGAGAACCGTTTTCAGTTGGAACAGTGGAGAGAGGCAATTCAAAAAGCGGAGTCCAAAGAAGCATTAAAAGTCCTGTTTATTCCAAATCGGATTTAAAACTTTAGGAGGAGAACGACATGGGTGTTGTAAATACAGTCCTTGGACCTATAAAGAGCAATGATCTGGGTCTAACAATGATGCACGAGCATCTTATATTCGGATATCCGGGATATCAGGGGGATGTGCAATATGCAGAACCAGAAGAAGTCAGGATTCTGGACAAACTTTGTCCGATCGTTGAAAAACTGATGCAGTACGGTGTACGCACCATTGTAGATGCAACGCCGAATGATTGCGGAAGGTGGCCGCAGTTATATCAACGAGTTTCAAAGATGACCGGCATAAATATCATTTGCGCATCAGGATATTACAATGAGGAACTCGGCGGTTCGGCATATTTTAAACTGAGAGCCCTGCACCATGATGCGGAAGAAGAAATTTATGAATTGTTAAAAAAGGAAACTACGACAGGAATCGGACGAACGGGTATAAAAGCGGGAGTTATAAAATTAGCCAGCGGAAAGGATAAAATATCCGATTACGAAAAAATGTTTTTTAAAGCAGCGGCAAAAGTGCAGCAGGAATTCCATATACCGATCATTACCCATACGGAAGAAGGTAAGCTTGGATGTGAGCAATTAGACTTTTTACTTGAGAATGGCGCAGATGCGAACAAAGTGCTGATCGGACATATGTGTGATGACTTATACATACAACATCATCGGTATATTATGGATAAAGGCGCTTATGTCGGTTTTGATCGCTTCAGCGTGCAAGGATTCTTAGGCGTGAAAGAAAATACCGATCGATTCAGCTTATTGAAAAGATTAGTCGACCATGGATATGCAGACAGGATCTTGTTTAGCCAGGATTTTGTAATGCATCAATTAGGGAGAGAACAAAGAGGGGATTCTCATATTGTACGAATGCATGCAGAATTTCCATGTGATTGCCTTTTTAAAAAGATTCTTCCGCAAGTAAAAGAAACAGGTATCTCAGAGGACGGAGTGAATGAAATTCTTGTTAAAAATCCGCAGATATTTTTGGACACAGATATTTTTTGATTCCGTTTATCAGAGTACAAGTTTCTGTTGTAATGGATACAACACCCAACAGTTTTACACCGTATTTCGCAGATGTTATTCTGACGGTGGGGAAAAGAATATTGCTGTGTAGGGGATAAGGATTTGAGAAAAGCAATTATTTCAATCATAAAGAAAGAGGAGAAGAAAAATGAAAAAGAACCTTGAAAAACTTTTCGCAGTCATTTTAGTACTTACGTTAGTTTTCACTATGGCAGCTTGCGGAAATTCAGATGACAACGGCGATGCCGGTGACTCTGAAGTCTATACTCTGAGCGCAACCTGGTGCGCAGGTGAAGCAACTGCAATCGTACAGTCTTGGTATAAGGCTGCAGAAAAAATCGAACAGGATTCGAACGGCAGAATTCAGGTAAAAACTTACCACACCGGACAGATCAGTGGATCCGACAGAGAAAATGCGGAAAAAGTATCTACAAATGTTTGTCAGTTCACTACAATTCCGTGTGCAACCATGGCAGAGTTCTCCGGAATCAAAGAATACAATCTTTCAACGATTCCGTATATCTGCACAAGCGATGCACAGTTAGACTACCTTTATGATCAGGGTGTATATGATGATATCAACACAGCCTTTACAGCACAGACCGGATTAGTTCCGAACGGAAGCTTTTCTACCGGTTGGGTCGCACTTGGTATGAAGAAGGGCGAAGTAAGATCGGCGGCTGATATCAAGGGTATGAAAATCAGATCAATGACGACCGAAGGCCAGTTATCCACATTAGAGGCTTGGGGAGCAGCGCCGACTCCGATGGCGATCGGTGAATTATTTACGGCCTTACAGCAGGGAACCGTTGACGGTGCTTTAGCGGCGGAGCAGTTATTCGACTCGGAAGGCTACGGGGAAATCCTTGCGTCCGTTACTAACATCAATCCGTTCTCTACGTACCATATCGGTATTTACAATCAGGAATGGTACAATGCACTTCCGGATGATCTGAAGACTGTATTTGATGAAGGTATGGCATATTTTTACGAAGTATGCAGACCGGCACAGCTTCAGGCAACACAAGATGCATATAAGAATCTTGAAGCAGACGGCTGCAAATTTGTAGAACTGACGGCAGATGAATTACAGGGCTTTGCAGATGCAGCAGCGGCGGTAACTGAAAAAATGTCCGCAGACCTTGACGCAGACTTTGTTCAGAAAGCAAAAGATTGTTTAGCAACCATGTAAGCATAGAACACGTTATATTGTGACAACAGGCAGCTGAAAATTTTCAGCTGCCTGTTGGAAAGAAAGGTATATTTCTGTTGGAAAGAAAGGTATATTTCTGTTGGAAAGAAAGGTATATTTCCTATGAAGAAGAAACTTTTGTATGTTGTGGATAATTTGGAAAAATATATTTGCATGCTGATCCTTGCAATTATGTTTGTCATTATCCTGGAGCAAGTGGTACTTCGATTCGTATTTCATAATCCGAATGCGTGGTCTGAAGAACTTGCGAGATATCTGCACATCGGACTTATTTATTTTGGCGCAGGCTTTGCGACAAGAAAAGACCAGCATATCCGAATTGATTCTGTTTTAAACATCTATCCGGAAAAGATCCGACCGTACATTAAACATTTGGGTGATTTAATGTTTGTGATTTTTGCGATCTTTATCGTGATTATCGGCGCGCAAACAGCAATGCATGTATATAGCCTTGGACAAACGTCCACCGCGTTGAAAATCCCTATGGCGATCGTATATACCCTTTGTCCTATCGGATATGCATTGATCGCGATCAGACAGATCCAGCTTTGGATTATAGAATTGATCAATTTAAGACACCAAAAAGCGGAAGGAGGATGTAACTAATGCCTGCTACATTATATATTTTTATTGCTCTGTTCGCATGCTTGCTGATAGGCATTCCAATCGCATTCTCTATTGGAATTGCAACATTATCAACTCTTTTAATTTATGACATTGTACCACTGTCGCTGATGGCGCAGAAATTAACTGTAGCCGGTGACTCATTCCCGCTTCTTGCGATACCGTACTTCATGCTTGCCGGTGAGATTATGGCTAGAGGAGGGATTTCCGAAAAACTTGTAGGGTTTGGGAAAAGTATTGTAGGAAGTGCGACGGGGTCCTTAGGCATTGTTACGGTCGTTTGCTGCGCGATCTTTGCGGCAATTTCCGGATCCGGTCCGGCAACCGTTGCAGCGATCGGCGGCATTATGGTTCCGTACATGGTCAAAGACGGATATGAAGAAGGTTACGCGTCTACGCTTGCTGCGGTAGGCGGCACGCTTGGTCCGATCATTCCGCCAAGTGTTTGCTTTATTATGTACGGTGTAGTAGCATCCGTATCCATTACTGATCTGTTTTTATCCGGTGTTATTCCCGGAGTTTTGATTATGGCCTCGTTATGTATTCTCACCTATTGTATTTCCAGAAAATACGGATATGGTGTAGTATCAAAGGAAGAAAAGGTGAAACCAACGTTATCAAACATTGCAAAATCTTTCTGGGATGCAAAGTGGGCTGTTTTAATGCCGGTTATCATCCTCGGCGGTATTTACGGCGGGTTCTTTACACCAACAGAAGCGGCGGTTGTTGCATGCGCTTACGGCTTAATTATTTCCCTGTTTGTGACAAAAGAAATGAGTTGGAGAGAACTTCCTGAAGTTCTCGGCGGCGTTGCACTTACAATGGGATCCTGCGTTATCATGGTAGGCTGCGCGGTTGCATTTGGTGAAGTTATGACGATCATGGGAATTCCGAAGATTATCGCGGATTTCTTGACCGGAATCACATCCAGCAAGCTTGTAGCATTGATCCTGATCGACATTTTATTACTGATCGTAGGATGTTTCTTTGAAACCTTATCTGCAATCCTGATTCTGGCACCGATCCTTTTGAATGTTGTAACAACTTTCGGCGTGGACAAAATTCATTTCGGATTGATCATGGTAACCGCAATGGTTATCGGACAGGTAACTCCGCCGGTTGGAATTAACCTGTTTGTTGGATCCAGAATTTTGGGGATCAAGGTAGAAAAAATGTTTAAATGGCTGCCGATCTTCTTGGCAGTAATGGTATTGGATCTTCTGATCGTAACATTTATTCCGCAGCTTTCCTTGTTCCTCTTAGGTTAATCAGATAGGGGAGGTAAAGAATTATGAATTATGATTACGATGTTGCGGTGATTGGCGGAGGCCCCGGCGGTTATGTTGCGGCAATTGCGGCAGCAAAGGAAGGCAAGAAGACCTGTCTGTTCGAAGAACGGCGGGTTGGAGGTGTATGCTTAAATGAAGGATGCATCCCGACGAAAGCACTTCTTAAAAGCGCTGCGGTTTTTAGAACCATGAAAGAAGCAAAAAACTTCGGCGTTTGCGCAAGTTTGTCAGATGAAATTCAAATTGACATGATCGCAGTACAAAATAGAAAAAATGCGGTCATAAACCAGCTGGTTGGCGGAATCGAATTTTTACTGAAAGCAAATAAAGTTGAGGTATTTAGCAGCAGTGCATCTTTTTCCGACGACCATACATTAAAGTATGACAGAGGAGAAGTATCTGCAGACAGTATCATTATCGCATCCGGATCAGAGGTCTTTCGACTGCCGATTGAAATTGCAGAAGACGCAAAAGTACTTACTAGCAGAGAGCTGTTGGGTCTTGACTACCTGCCCAAACAGGTGGCCATTATCGGCGGCGGAGTTGTCGGTGTTGAATTTGCGTTTTTCCTTGCGGAAGCAGGCGTGAAAGTAACTATTCTCGAACTGATGAATGAAATCCTGCCGATGGTCGATGCGGAAGTGATCTCCCAAGTAAGAAACGTATTGAAACGAAACGGCATTCAAGTTATCACGGGCGCAGCGGTAAAAAGAATCGAGCGCGATCACGTGATTTATATCGAGAAAGATGAAGAAATGACGGTAGCCGCAGACTTTACGGTTATGGCAGCCGGAAGAGTACCTCGAACGATAGGCTTAAATCTGGAGGCTGCAGGCATTGAAATGAACAAGCGTGCAGTCGCGGCAGATAAATATTTACGGACGAATGTTCCGCACATTTATGCAATCGGCGATGTAAACGGAAAATCGATGCTTGCGCATACGGCGTCGAAAGAAGCAGAAGTTGCAGTGCATAATATTTGCGGACAGAAAGAAGAAATGGATTATCGTTTTATTCCATCGTGTATTTACTTGAGTCCGGAGATCGCCTGTGTCGGCATTACTGAGATTGAGGCACAAAAGCAAGGAAAAAATGTGCGGATCGGAAAGTTTCCGCTTTCTGCGAACGGAAAGGCTTTGATCGAAGGCGAACCGGCTGGTATCATTAAAGTGATTATCGATAAAGACACCGATGAGATCCTTGGCGCCCATATCTTTGGCGTACACAGTACGGATATGGTAAGTGGCTTAACGATTGCAATGACAAACGGATTAAAAGCGACGGATATTATTGCGAGTGTTTTCCCGCATCCAACGGTTTCTGAGATTATTCATGAAGCCTGCTTGGCAGCCTACGGAAAAGCAATACATATAAAATAAAAATAAACCGGTTCGATTATGGTATGGTTCCATAATTCGACCGGTTTTCATTTTGCAAGGAAATAACGGAGATGACTTATTCCGATTGCATGCTGAATTGCGGTAAATTCTTAAATTCATCCATATGACGAGTTAAAAAATCAATTAAAAGGCCAATGGTGTATTTTTGTACTTTTTGCTTGCTGTTTAATATAAATCCAGCCTCATAGCGAAAATCATCAAGGCTGCTGATGGGAACGATCGCAGTCTCAGCGCTAACGTAGGTTTTGGCAACCGGCTCAATAAAAATCGTGACACCTTGGTTGAAGCGTACCAGGCGCGCAAGCAGGTCTACCTGCGCGGAAGATTGTGTAATTTTAGGTTCAATACCATAGGAGCGGAACTTGTCCGGGATCGTATAGTGCCATTTGAACCGATCTGAGATCAGCAGGATATTTTCGTTTTTTAAATCTTGAAAAGAGATGGTCGCTTTTCTGGATAACGGACTGCATTTATTGATAAATGCATAGGCGCAGTAACTGAACAATGGAATGAAATCAAAATCGTTTTTGTCCACAGGGAGAACACTGAACGCTAAATCAACTTGACCGGTTTTGAGCAGTTCCTCACAATCCAGATCAGGAACTTCCAGAATGGATAAATGAACTTCCGGATATGCAACAGAAAAGCCGTTTAGCATGGGAGGCAGTACGGAGGGGGCAATCCCCGGCGGCACCGCGATCTTTAAGGAACCTTTTAGAGACTGTGTATTATGCTGAATTCGGTTTACAAGATTTTCATATTCATGAATAAATTTTTCAACATCATTTTTAACCAAGACACCCAGTTCCGTCAAGACGATGCCATGATTGTTGCGTGTGAACAGAATTGCGTCAAGCTCGTCCTCCATATTTTTCATAGACTGACTTAAAGCCTGCTGCGTTATAAACAAATGGTTTGCAGCCTTAGAAAGATTGAGATCTTTGCAAACCTGCAGATAATATTTTAATTGTCTGATTTCCATCTTAACCTCCTGCTGATCCAAAAGCAAATGCTTATTATCCTGTGAAAATTATATCATAGATAAGGCTTCAAGTCCAGTTAGATCGGATACCAATTCTACTTGTAAGCACCACCGATTATATGTGTTTTACGATTCCGCGCTAAAAGGATAAGATTAAACACAGAGAGGGGGAAAAGAAGATGAAATACATTATAAATGATTCTGTGGATCCTTGGTTTAACTTGGCGCTTGAAGAATATTTCTTGAGGCAGAAGACAAGAGAAGATCTTGTTTGCCTTTGGCAAAATGATAATTCCGTGATTATCGGGAGACATCAAAACACTGCAAACGAAGTTAACCAGGAAGTTGCAGACCAAGAACATGTAAAGATTGCTAGAAGAACGACTGGTGGCGGAGCGGTCTATCATGATCTTGGGAATCTGAACTACACCTTTATCACAAATTTCAACTTGGAGGCTCCTCAAAACGTTAATTTCAAAGTTTTTGCACAGCCGGTGATCGATGCGCTTGCATCGTATGGACTTCAAGCTGAATTGTCCGGAAGAAATGACATCTTGCTTGATGGAAAGAAGATATCTGGAACCGCACAGGCCTGTATCGGAAACCGCTTTATGTTTCATGGGACATTACTTTACGATTTAAATTCAGATATGGCACAAAAAGTGCTGTCTGTCAGCAAGGAGAAGATTGAGTCAAAGGGCGTAAAGTCCGTAAAAAGCAGGATCGGAAATATCAAGCCCTATTTGCCGGAGGGGACTGGAATTTTAGAATTAAAAGAAAAGATTGCATCTGCCTTTGCAAAAAATGAAGGCTTTGAACGATATACCCTGTCAGAAAAAGATCTATACGAAATTCAAAAGCTTCGAAAGGAAAAATATGCAACAAAAGAATGGATCTTTGGCGAATCCAGAATAGCGGGAATCCGTAATAAAGCACGATATCCCGGTGGAGAACTGGAGTGCATGATCGAACTTGATCATGGCAGCATCAAGAACATAAAGTTCTATGGGGATTTCCTCGGGATATACGATACAGATGAGATTGAAAAGATATTGCAAAATACTCTCTATGAAGTCAGCGAAGTCAGACAAAAGATAGAGCAAAAGAAATTAAACCTGTTTTTCGGAGATATTACTACGGATAACGTACTCGAGTGTATGTTTATGACCGATTGATATTTCTAGAGATAATAAAACCAAATCAAGAAAAGGAGTGAAAAATATGAAAGTTATTATGCCGCAGATCGGAATGACAATGCAGGAAGGTGCTATTACCAAATGGTTGAAAGCAGACGGAGATAAGGTCGAGAAGGGTGAACCGCTTTTTGAAATTATGACAGAAAAACTTGAAAATCAGATTGAGTCAGTTGCAACCGGAACTTTAAAAATCTATAGAGAAGCAGATCCGGATGAATTTATCACATGCGGAGAAGAAATCGCTGAAATTATTGAAGAATAAGACGGAGAGAAAAAATGGGAGAAAAGATTGTAAAACTGACACCGGCCCAGCGATTTATTGCTAAAAAAATGAAGGAAACCGTTGTTAACAGTCCGCAGGCAACCACCTGCTTCGATGTCGATATGGGTCCTGTAGTGGCATTGAAAGAAAAACTGAAAGCAGAGGGGAAGAATGTAACCGTTGCAGCGTTCTTGGTAAAGGCAGTCGCACTTGCGGTAAAAGAAAATCCAAAGATGAATTCGAGATTCATCAATGGAGAGATCCATATGTACGATGAAGTAAATGTTGCAATGGCAATGGCAGTTCCAAATGGCTTAATTGTTCCGGTTATAAAAAACGCAGATTCAAAAGATTTAGTGGCGATTTCACAAGACATTAAGGCATTAAAAGAAAAAGTAGATGCCGGCAAATTAGGGCCGGAAGATATGCAAGGCGGGACATGCTCCCTTACCAGCTTGGGAAACGGAAGAAACGACATTGTGCTTCCGATTGTAAATGACGATATTACCCTATTGTTAGGAGCAGGGAGTACGCATAAGAAACCCGTTGTCTTGGACGATGATACGATTGGAATCAAGAACATCGCAAACTTTAGCTGCAACACAAATCACTGTGTAATGTATGGCGCGGAAGTAGGAAAGTTCTGCACGGATTTTGCAGAAATTTTAGAAAATGCTGAAGAGAAATTAAAGTAAAAGCAAAGGAGAAACGTAATGGATTACAACAAGGAAGAAATGCTTGACCTGTATGAGCGCATGGCAAAAGGCAGAAGCTTCGCTTTACAAATGAAAGAAGCGGTTAATAAGGGTTATTGTCGTATTGCTTTCCATACCCCTTGGGGCGAAGAAGCCGTTGGTGTCGGAATTGCAGCTGCGATGACAGACAAAGAGTGGTATGCAGGCACACACAGATCCCAGAACACTTACATGCAGATTTTTGATCATTTTGAGTTTATCAGTGAGATCTTCTGCAGGAAAACAGGGGTTAGAAAAGGTGTGACTTTTGATGCGCATATCAATGATATGAAGAGAAAAGTTCTGACTCAAGTTGCTTTGATCGGCGCGCAGGGACCTATTTATACAGGTTTTGCATGGGCATTAAAGCACAGCGGCAAGGATGAAGCGGTTGTAATTGAAATGGGTGATGGAGCCGCATCCGAAGGTGCAACTTACGAAGCATGGAATTTAGCGCAGCTGTATAAAGTTCCGGTTTGCTATGTTGTTGTAAATAATCAGTGGGCAATGTCTGTTTACCAGCCGGACGAAACCCCGAATCCGGATATTTCCGAAAAAGCGAAGGGAATCGGACTTCACACACAGATTGTTGATGGGAACGACGTTTTGGCCGTAAAAGCAGCAGTGGAAAAAGGCATCGCGCTTGCGCATCAGAATATTCCGAATGTTGTTGAGCTGAAAACCTTAAGATGGGGACCACATCTGATCGGGCAGAGAGAGTACGTAAGACCGGACGCTGAAAAGCTTGCGGCTGCAATGGTAAACGATGATCCGGTAAAGAGATTTGCAAACTATCTGCTTGTAAACGGCTATACTGACGAAGCATGGATCACGGAAACAAACGAAAGAGTTGACAAAGAAATCTATGAAGTGATCGAAAAAGCAGGTGCGCAGGAATTTGCAAGCTTTGATGAAATTTATGGAAAAAATATGATCTATGGAACACCGGAAACAGGAGGAGATCTGTAATGAAAAAGAAAATGTTTTTAAACAGAGCAATTGCTCAGGCGGTTCATGAAGAAATGGAACGTGATGACAAAGTCATTTTGCTTGGCGAAGATATGAAGCACCTTAACGGAGGACTGTCCGTATATTTAGGTGTACCCGGAGATTTTCCTGACAGATGCTTGGAAATGCCGATCGCGGAATTAGGATATTCCCATTTTGCAGGCGGAGCTGCTGCTGCCGGATATAGACCGGTTGTTGACTTAATGTTTTCTGACTTTATGGCAATTGCGAGTGACAGCATCATAAACTTTGCAGCAAAATACAGATATGTTACGTTAGGCGAGGAAATTATGCCGATCGTATATGTTGCAGGAAACGGAAGCAGAGGAACCTACGGCGGATGGTCATCCGGCTGTAATCATGACCAGTGTATGGAAGCTTTATTCATGAATATTCCTGGATTAAAGGTAGTAGCGCCATATTATCCTGAGGATGCCAAGGGATTACTGAAAGCTTCGATTAGAGATGATGATCCGGTAGTATTTTTCTATCAGTTAGGTTCTGTCGGTGTTCAGGGCGAAGTTGAGCAGGACGCAGACTTTATCATTCCGTTAAATCATGCGGCAAAAGTCAGAAGAGAAGGTACGGATGTAACGATTATCGGTATCCAAGGGGTTCTTCCTTTCTGCGAAAGCGCTGCAGAAAAGCTTGCAGGAGAAGGTGTCTCTGTTGAGGTTATCGATCCTAGAGTTTTGGCACCGCTGGATGTAGAAGCACTGGCGGCCTCTGCTGCAAAGACCGGAAGAGTTCTGATCGTTCAGGAAGGTCCGGTAAGAGGCGGAGTCGGCGGTGAAATCGCAGCTCAGCTTGCAAAAGAATGTCATGGAAAGCTGAAGGCTCCAATTGAAAGACTTGGACAGTTACATACTCCGGGACCTTGCGGACCGACAGAAGCCATGATGCATGTAAACCCGGATCAGATTTATGAAAAAGTTAAAGAATTAATGAAATATTAATGGGTAAATTTATGAAAAAATTAGTCATTATAAACTTAGGCTCAACATCAACAAAAGTTGCGTACTATGAAGATCGAAACTGCGTCTACAATGAAAATATCAAGCATAGCGCGGCAGATTTGTCACCGTTCCCGGACATTATGGATCAATATGAGTATCGCTACGAAGAAGTCATCAAGTTTCTGGAAAGAAAAAAAATAGATCCGAAAACGATCGATGCTTTTGTATCAAGATGCGGGAATATGGCACCGGCAGAGGGTGGAGTTTATGAGATTACCTCGCCGATGGTCGAACAAATAAAGACCTGCAGATATGGAAAGCATGCGTCAAATTTAGGAGTACAGATTGCACAGAAATTCTGTGAAACATACGGTGCTATGCCGCTGACAGTGGATCCACCGACGACTGATGAATTTGAAGCACTCGCCAGATACAGCGGGCACGCTGCAATCAGCAGAAAAAGTTCTTTTCAGGCACTGAACCAACGTGCAGTCGGAAAAAAATATGCGGCTGATGTAAATAAAAAATATGAAGATTTAAATCTTATCATCGTTCATCTGGGAGGCGGCATCAGCATTGTTGCACATAAACAAGGCAGAATGGTCGACGGGAACAATGCCTTAGACGGCGATGGTCCATTCTCAACAAACAGAACCGGTGATTTGCCGGTTGGCTCTTTGA
>ERZ857480.97374-NODE-151222-length-19198-cov-9.9470_pt1 | contig 19198 bp, 14 predicted proteins | sample MGYA00519767_ERZ857480 | MGnify/ENA primary metagenome ERZ857480 (study PRJEB31778, sample SAMEA3449210) | human gut metagenome | biome: human gut; feature: human-associated habitat; material: faeces | place: United Kingdom | collected 2010/2012 ...
GAGATTGCCGTCGATGATGGATACGACTATGCTTTTTCTCATCTTATCATATTTTTCGCCGCCCTGCAACGAAGAATCCGTTTCATGTTTCCTGAAACGCTCTTAAATACCAATAACTGTTTGTTCGAGCTGTTTCTACCTTAACACATTTTAATTTCCAGTTCAAGTGCTTTTTGGAAATTTTTTTAAAGTTTTCATGTCATGAAGTTGTTCTATGTATGGGCACTTATGCGTGCCTCTTTTTGTGCTTATCGTTATCCTTATTTACGCGCGTAAAGCGCTTTTTCGCAAGCAACAAAAGTCTGCAAAAGAAATCATAGACTCCTTTGCGTGCACGCCGTTTAAGCCGCATCTCTTCACAAGCTGCTTTTGTCTTGATTCCGGAAATACCGCGCAGCGATATTTCCTGCATAACAAAAAATAAAAGGGGCTGTCGCACAGTTGATGGAATCCACCGATCAGAGCGACAGCCCGTTTATTGTCGCTAAAGCACCAAGAAAAATGGATGTAACATAAAATACGTTACATCCACTCGATATGGTTGCGGGGACAGGACTTGAACCTGCGACCTCCGGGTTATGAGCCCGACGAGCTACCAACTGCTCTACCCCGCGGCATCTGTTATTATATTATGCAGTTTTCAGTAAAATATGACGAAAACCTGCAACTTATCAAAAAATGATTGGTGCCGGAGACCGGGGTCGAACCGGTACGATCGGTAAGGATCGCAGGATTTTAAGTCCTGTGCGTCTGCCAATTCCGCCACTCCGGCAAGCTCACTCGCATTTTGTGATAAAAATGGCTCCGAGGGAGGGGCTCGAACCCTCGACCTTGCGGTTAACAGCCGCCTGCTCCACCATTGAGCTACCTCGGAACACCTATTATCAGCAACGTGTTTATCACCGACAACATAAATTATTATACCCATATCAAGGCAAAATGTCAAGCATATTTTTTAAATATTTTACGTCCATTTTGTTCTTTATTTCGTACAATTCATGCGGCTCATCACAAAGCGTATACATCTCCGGCGCGTGCAAAATGTATGTCAGGGAAAACCTCTTGCGCCTGTGCTTCCAGTGCCAGAAGTTCCTCATCGGTTCGCTCTGGAAGATGATGCGTGATGATCAATTTCGACACATGATTTTGGGTGGCGGCTTTGACCCCCTCCTGCCACGTCGAATGCCCCCAGCCCTTACGCGAGGGATACTCCTCCTCCGTGTACATGCCGTCATAAAGCATCAGCGCGCAGCCGCGAAGCGCTTCTTTCAGCGTAAGCGTGGCATGCGAAAGTCCGCAGTCCTTCTCATAAGATAATTCGTGATCTTCGTCGTAAGAAAATATGCGGCTCTCGGTCTTCGTTTCTTCGCGCGCTAAAATCGTATCTCGCGGAGCTGGTACAGACAAATCAGCATCAGAGTTTGTGAAATCATGTTCCCAGTCGCATACAAGACAGACAGAGCCGTTGTCAGTATCCACACGGATAATGGTCGCGTCATTAGGATGGTTCGCCGAAAAAAATCTCGCGGAAACACGTTCTGTCAAGCGCAGGACCTGTCCGCAGTCCAACACAAGCGCGTGTTTTTCCGCGCGCAGGATGTAGCAGCTGGTCGCGCCGCCAAACCGCAAGAATTGGGAACCGGACACAGGGTGGCTTATACTATACCCATATACTCGAGTAGGGGCTTAGTTCTAGCCCCTCTCACACCATCTTGCGTACCGTTCGGCAGACGGCGGTTCAATTCAAATAATAATCCAAACGGCTTAGAAGTCCTCGTTTTGCGAGGACTTCTTTGCTTATGAAACGCAATCCCGCGTTCTTTATAGCCGCTTGATCGTGATCTGCAAATCCCGCAGAGTGTTTCGCCATCCATAGAGGTGCTCCTAGTTTTCCCTGTCTTCCACTGTTTCCATATGACAATCCGCATTCTGTTCCGCAGAGGTCCATCTATCCGCTTGTGGTTTTCGTTCATGCTTCCCATTCGGAAGTAGTTGTTCCATCCACGGATCACTTGATTTAATCTTTTGATTCGTTCGTCCATTGTCACGGACCAGCTTCGCTTTGTCAGCTGCTTCAGCTCCCTCTCGAATCTTTTGATGAAATCTTGATGGGGGTCTTTCACCACAGACGAACTGCATGTCCGTCATACTAGAAAAAGCCGGATGCATAAACTAAGCTGTGCACCCGACTTTTTTGGTGTAGTTTTTACATTTGCAAATCTATTAGCAGACTACCTCTCCTTTGCAGTTATGCACTACAGATTTTCCCTTGCTGCCTATTTTATTTGCTAACACTATTTAGATTCTTTTTTTGTAATTTTTCTCATTGCCATCGCAGCGCTTGCTGCAAGGAATGCGTAAAATACAAGATTCATCGGCAGGTTATCGCCGGTCTTCGGAACTTCATGCGGATTAGCCTGATCGTTCGCTCCTGTCTTTCCATCATCCGGATCTTCTGGTACTACAGGTTCAGTCGGATTGGTCGGAGCAACTGGTGTTACCGTGCCGCCGTTACCGTCGTCGCCACCCGGGATTGTTCCACCACCAGCGTTTCCACCGGTATTGCCACCAGTATTTCCTCCGGTATTGTCGCCATCGCCAGGGTTATCTCCACCACCAGTTTGACAAACTGCATAGAAGATTGCATTCGCCTTATCACTGACTGTCCAAGCACCGTCTTCGTAAACTAAGGTGATCTTGCGGTCTGCAGGGTCTCCGGACGCCTGTGTATGCGTTCCGAAATCTTTGCTGAATTCTGCAATATAGGCTGCGGCTGTTACGTTAACGTTAACATAGTAGCCGGTACTTGCGTTACCTTTTACTTTTTCGATTTCATAACCGCCTTCCAACGGACCGTAACTTTTATCCGGATGCGCGGTCGTTGTATTGCAGTGAACGATGATTCTTCCGAAAAGCAGTTCTTCTACTTGATTTTTCGTCGGACCGTCCGGAGTGATGATTGGCTCATCGCCGCCGGTTTCGCATTTTGCATAAATATGTGCCGGTGTCTTGATTGTCCATTTCACGCCATCATGTTCAAGTTCAACTGTTAATTTGGATTCAGTTGCATCTTTCGTGTGCGCTTCTGTAATATCTGTGCTGTACTTTTGGATATACTCCGTTTCATTTACATTTTGAAGCGTAACGGTGCACTTTCCATCTTGAACAGGGCTATATGCAAATTCTCCCTCATATCCATAGAGCTTATCCGCATGCATAGCGTTTGTTGTACAATCTACACATATTGCATTACTATAAAGTAAAAATTCAATATCGTCCTTTTTAATTTCCGGTTCAGTGCTTGTTTCTTCGCATTCTACATAAAGGTGTGCCGGTTCTGCCACAGTCCATTTTCCATTTTCATAAGAAAGCTGTACCGCATAGTTCTGCTTTTGATCTTTTAGTTGATGCGTTCCGGCAACATCTGTATTATATTTTTCGATATACGGCTTAGCATCCCATATTGAAACAGTACATTCGTTTCCTTGAACTTGACCTACAAGATAGGAATCTTGCACGAGCTTATAAGTTTTATCCGGATGCGTGTCCTGTTTCGTACAATCAACGATAACTGCACCTTCTAATGCAATGATATCCGCATCGCTTGGAGCCGGAGTTTCTTTACAGACAACGTCAAACTTTATCGGTTTCTGCGATGCAGGATCTACACTCCATGTCTTGCTTGTGCTATTGTACTTGAGCGTAATGTTCTTGCTTTCATTTGCCGGCGTGTGTGGTTTTCCTGTAATTGTGTCAAAGTCCGAAACATAGTTTGCAGATTTAACCGTTACTTCTACCGTATATCCAGTGCTTGCATCGCCCTGAACCATTCCAACGGTGTAACTCCCTGTGCGCAGACCATAGATCTTGGTTTTCGGAGTATGCGTTGCCATCGTTGCAGTACACTTAACCTCTACTGCGTTTTCACCAAGAATCTCCCGTATCTCATCATCTTTTGGTGCATCTGGCTGCCAAGTGGCTTCATAGGTAGCATCTTCGGTTACTGTATCGGCTACTTCAGGGTTCCAACCCGTGAACTTATACCCTTCTCTCATCGGGGTACCGTCTCTGAAAGCAGGTGTCAGATTGCCAACTTTCAAACCTGATGTAACTTGATCTTCAAAGACTGTTTCATCATCTACACCGTCTGTGTAAATGACTGTATAAGTGGTCTGGTTCGCCACAGTCTGCGTAATTGTGAAATGTAAAGTACGTCCACCCCAGTTATTATCGAGATAACCAATAGACGAATTCAATCTGCTAAACTGATAAACCAAATCGATATCAAACGTAGCGGTTCCGTTTGTTTGACCATTAGTTGTCACCATCGTCTGATAACACTTGTACGTCCCCGGCCATCCCCATTGCTGAAGTGTGTCTGTTCCTACACCGCCTTCAATTTTTTTGAGGATATTATTTGGATCTTTAATGTTGTAAACGTAGTATTGATAGGTAGAAGGAATTACATGGTAGTTCTTCCACTCAACAAGCGGTAACACCGTATGGGTCAACTGTGTCTTGCTTTCTGTTGCGTTACCCTTGACATTGACTTCACCATAGTAGAGCCTAGGATTGCAAGTTGGTTCAGAATTAATCTTGCTAACCGTCACATTGCCGCTAACATCAATAATGCCGCCGTTTGCTGCAAATGCAGCCGTCGGCATCATAGCCATGACCACTAAAATTGCCATTAAAAGAACAAGTAGTTTTCTTTTCATTACTAAATTAACGCTCCTTTCATTAATTTTTTTCATGCATTTTTCATCTTCGCAAGTAGGAGAGGTTTGTTCGTTACATGGTAACGAACAAAGGGATATCCCTTTGTTCGTTACATGGTAACGAACAAAGGGATATCCCTTTGCGTTTTTGATAAAATGTCTTTTTGCCCCTATATTTTATATTCTTTTTCCTGTTGCGTCAACCCATTTTCCAGTTTTTTTACCTGTATCTTTATTCCAGTTGCTATTCACACTCCAAGAAAAAAACAGAGTCAAGGCTGACCCTGTCCGGTTTGCGTTGATACGTTCAACACCCGCCGGATGGCGGCAGGTATGAAAGCAGGCGGTGCTGATTATGCGTCGTTTGTTTTTCCTTTTTGCAGCGGCAAGTTCTGAAATTTATCTCCGTAAATTGTAATAACAGGTTGAACACTGATAACAAAAAGACAAAAAAACAAGTGCCGCGCTCTTGTTTTTTCTTTGTTACTATGCACACTGCATAGTATTTTTCTTTGTTTTATCGAACAAGTTTTTTGCCGTTTCGCATGCGGAATTCTTGCGAAATATGAGGAATCATGTTATAATAATCCCCGACCATCTTTACCTTCTACGCCGCGGCGCTGCCGCGAGGTGAAAACTATGGATACATTTGGAGGCATTATAAACCATGAAACTCATGCATACACTGAAACAAGATACACTTTCGCTCTCCTTTGAGGTCTTCCCGCCGAAGCAGGACGCCGCGTTCGACAGCGTCAAAAAGGCAACCGAGGAAATCGCCAAGCTGCGTCCCGCCTTTATCAGCGTCACCTACGGCGCGGGCGGCGGCACCAGTAAATATACACTTGATATTGCAAAGAACATCAAGGACCAATATAATGTGCAGACCCTTGCGCATCTGACCTGCGTGTCCTCTACCAGAGAGACGGTACATCAGAAGATCAAAGAGATCAAAGCTGCCGGCATCGAGAACATCATGGCGCTGCGCGGTGACATCCCTGCCGATATGGATCTCTCACATCAGGAAACCTGGGCTTATCACCACGCCATCGACCTCATCCGCGAGCTTAAGGAAAGCGGCGCGGACTTTTGCATCGGCGGCGCCTGCTATCCGGAGAAGCATCCTGAGAGCGCGAATCAGAAAGAGGACATTCGTTTCCTTAAGGAAAAGGTTGACGCCGGCTGTGAATTTCTGACCACGCAGATGTTCTTTGACAATAATCTTTTATACAATTTCCTGTACAAGATTCGCGAGGCCGGCATTACGGTGCCTGTGGTCGCGGGCATCATGCCGATCACAAACGCGAATCAAATCGACCGCGCGCTGAAGCTTTCCGGTTCTCACGTCCCGCAGCGGTTCAAGGCGCTCGTGGACAAGTTCGGCAGCGACCCTGCGGCCATGAAGCAGGCGGGCATCGCCTACGCGACCGATCAGATCATCGACCTGTTCGCGAACAACGTCACCAATGTACATGTTTACTCCATGAACAAGCCCGATGTCGCGCGGAAGATTCAGTCGAACCTGTCCGATATGCTCGGCAAGTAACTGCTTCGCATCCGCGCAAATCTCGCTCGATCATTAGACCGGACGTAAATGTAAAGGACATCACCAATGGAATCCATCATCCATACCAAAACTTTCGCGCAGCCGCCCGTCAACCGGCGCGAGATCCTGCGCTATATGCGCTGCGGTGACGAGTCAGAACACGCTTTCGACAAGCTGCTTGCGGACTGTCTTGCCGAACTGCTGCCGCAGCTTGTTTATAAGGTCTGCTGGCGTGCAGCAACGCTTCGAACAGCAGTACGAGAGAATCCAGCCGAAACGGCAGCCGCTTCCGCGCGCATCGCTGCCGGCAAAAATGCGCCGTCTGCATGTGATCTCATACAGGCGAACACGCAGCCGTCCGCCGAAACGCTGCTGGATCTAGGCTTTCTCCAAACCGACAGTCAGGGGCTCTGCCGTAATCTGCAGGGCTGCGACAAGGTGATCTTGTTCGCGGCCACAGTCGGTTTGGCGCCGGATCGTCTCATCGCGAAATACGGCCGGCTTTCCCCGACGAAGGCGCTGTGTATGCAGGCGATCGGCGCGGAACGCATCGAGAGTCTTTGTGACGCGTTTTGCGATGAACTTGCCGCGGACTATGCCGCAGAGGGCTATCAAACCCGTCCGCGCTTCAGCCCGGGCTACGGAGACTTTCCGCTCGACGCACAGAAGGCGTTCTTTCGGGCGTTGGACTGTCCCCGCAAAATCGGACTTTCGCTCAATGACAGTCTCTTGATGTCGCCGAGCAAATCTGTAACCGCGCTCATCGGACTTTTGCCGCGGACTTCTCAGATAAGCGGCACAGAGGCAAAAACGCATGCGAACTGTACGGCCTGCGGCAAAACGGACTGCCTGTTTCGGCAGCCATGATGATGAATCGCTTCGCAGCAGCCTTTGGAAACCGGTTCGCAAAACGGACTGCCCGTTTCGGCAGCCATGATGACCGCCTCTTATGACCGGAGGCGCGGAAACACGCATATATTCGCGGCAGCGCTGCTGATTGCTGCCGTGTTTCCATCTACAAACACGATAATCGGAGGGATCGCGTATGAATACCATGAATATCTTAGACTATATGCAGGAACATCTGCTTTATCTGGACGGCGGCATGGGTACGCTGCTGCAGGAAGCCGGACTCGTGCCCGGAGAATACCCGGAACGTTGGAATCTCGCGCATCCGGAAATCATTCAAAAAATTCAAAAATCGTATTTTGAGGCCGGAAGCCACGTCGTCGCGACAAACACCTTCGGCGCGAATGCGCTGAAGTTCACACACGAAGAACTTGCAGAGATCATCGCTGCCGCTGTTCAGAACGCCAAAATCGCCCGCGACAAAGCCGCTGCTCCGCAGCCAAAATATATCGCGCTGGATATCGGCCCCTGCGGCAAGTTGCTTAAGCCTTACGGTGATCTTGCCTTTGAGGACGCAGTCAGCCTATTCGCGGAGGTTGTGCGCCTCGGCGCGGCAAACGGAGTTGATCTCATCTATATCGAAACCATGAGTGACAGCTACGAGACCAAGGCTGCCCTGCTCGCCGCCAAAGAAAACTGCAAGCTTCCGGTTTTTGTCTCCAATGCTTACGGTGAGGACGGCAAGCTGATGACCGGCGCGTCTCCGGCAGCTATGGTCGCCATGGCGGAAGGCATGGGTGCGGATGCCATCGGCGCGAATTGTTCGTTGGAACCAAAGCAGATGCAAGACGTTGTCGCGGAGCTCTTAGCTAACGCTTCGATTCCGGTGCTGCTCAAGCCGAACGCCGGTCTGCCGCAGGAAACCGACGGGAAAGCGGTCTATGGGACACTGCCGGACGAATTCGCCGCCGATATGGCTGCCTATATCCGGCAAGGCGTGCGTATCGTGGGCGGATGCTGCGGCACGACACCGGCCTATATCCAAAAAATCGTTGCGCTTTCTCGTGCGCTTACCCCTGTCCCGCTGACGGACAAAGGGATCACCTGCGTGTCCTCCTACACCCACGCGATCAAGTTTGACAGGCAGCCGCTGCTGATCGGCGAGCGCATCAATCCGACCGGCAAAAAGCGCTTCAAGCAGGCACTCAAGGAGCATGATATCGACTATATCCTGCAGGAGGGCATCCGTCAGCAGGAATGCGGCGTGCATATCTTAGATGTCAATGTGGGTCTTCCGGAAATTGATGAGCCCGCCATGCTCAAGGAGACCGTAGAGGAACTGCAAGCGGTCATCGATCTGCCGCTGCAAATCGATACCTCTGACACGGCCGCGATGGAAGCCGCGCTTCGTACCTACAACGGGAAAGCGATGATCAACTCTGTAAACGGCAAGGAGGAATCCATGCGCGCAATCTTCCCGCTGGTCAAAAAATACGGTGGTTTGGTCGTCGCGCTGACACTCGACGACAGCGGAATCCCAAAGACTGCGGAAGGCCGCGTCGCAATCGCCGAAAAAATCCTCGCTTGTGCCGAAGCCTACGGCATCAGCAAAAAAGATATCATTTTTGACACTCTGGCCATGACCGTCAGCGCGGAACCGGACGCTGCCATGGAAACCCTCAAGGCGCTCCGCCTGATCAAAGAAAAGCTCCGCTGTCATACCTCTCTCGGTGTGTCAAATGTTTCGTTTGGTCTGCCGAAGCGGGACGCCATTAACGCGGCCTTCTATACCTGTGCGCTGGAGAACGGGCTCTCGGCGGCGATCATGAACCCTTACGCGCAGGATATGATGAAGTCCTATTACGCGTTTCGCGCCCTGCATCAGATGGACGAAAACTGCAGTGACTATATTGACTTCGTATCCTCACTGCCGGAAGCCGCGGCAGCGCAGACAGCGCTGTCTGCCGGAGGGAGCAGTTCCACGGATTCCGCGCAGACCGGAAACCGCACAGGATCACAATCAGCAGTTACGCCTGCCGCTGCCGCCTCCGGCGCTTACGCTTCCGCTCTGCAGCGGGCGATTGCCAAGGGGCTCAAGGAACAGGCTGCAGAACTCACCGAGCAGATGCTTGCAGATGTCGAGCCGCTGCAAATCATTCAAGATGAAATCATCCCTGCTCTTGATATCGTCGGGCAGGGATTCGAGGAGAAGCGTGTCTATCTGCCGCAGCTCTTGATGGCGGCAGAGGCAGCCAAGGCATCGTTTGAAAAAATCAAGGCGCGGATGTCTGACGAGCATACCGCGAGCAAATGCCCTGTCGTCATCGCGACCGTACATGGCGATATTCATGATATCGGTAAAAACATCGTGCGTCTGCTGCTCGAGAACTACGGCTTTGAAGTCATCGACCTCGGCAAGGATGTCGCGCCGCAGGAGATTTTAGATGCGGTTCTCCGCCATCACGCGCCGGCGGCCGGTTTGAGCGCGCTGATGACGACAACCGTTCCGGCCATGCAGGAAACGATCGCCCTGCTCAAGGAGCAGGCTCCTTGGTGCAAAGTCGTGGTAGGCGGCGCGGTCCTCAATCAGGAATACGCCGACCGCATCGGCGCGGACCGTTACGCCAAGGACGCCATGGAAACCATCCGCTATGCGGACAAGGTGGACGGCGCGCGGTAGACGCAGTACGGCTGTCCTCTTGATTTTCTCTTAGATATGCAAAAGCGCGGCTTTTTTCGCCGCGCTTTTTTCTTTCATAAAGTTGATATTGCTGCGCAAATAGCTTATACTCTATTTACAATCGTAATGAAAGGAGAAGCAGTCAAACAGTCTGATTGCAAAAAAAAAAATGGTAAAAGTAATTATAACAGCGCCGAAAGGCAAGATGAATTCGTTGATCTTAGAAGAAGCCGTAAAGTGTCCGGACATTGAAGTGGTCGGCACCATAGGCCCGAAAGGCAGAGATTACATCGGCACAGAGATCTGCGGCGTTAAGGTGTATGACGACCTGGACGCAGTGATCGACAAATGCGATCTGGTCGTGGATTTTTCCGGAGCAAACATCGCAATGGATGTGCTTGATGTTTGCCTTGCTCACAACAAAGCGCTCCTGGAGGGCAGCACCGGTTTCACATCGGAGATGAATCAAAAAATCGAGGACGCGAGCAAAAAGATCCCGCTCCTCAAGGCAGCGAACACATCCTTCATGGTCAATGTTTTGATGAAGATGCTGGAGTTCGCGGCGAAGAACCTGCACACGACCTGCGATATTGAAATCATGGATATCCACGACAGAGATAAGCTTGACGCACCCAGCGGAACCGCTCTCGAGATGGGAGAAGCGATGGCACAGGCTGCGGGAATTGATCTTTCTCAGATCCAATTTCACTCCGGACGCATGGGCGATTCTCCTAGCACGCACACCATATACTTCGGCGGCATAGATGAGCGGATCGAGATCAGGCACCAATCCTACACCGGAAGATGCTTCGCGATCGGCGCTTGCAGAGCTATTGAATTTATGGAAGGCAAGGGTCCGGGCATGTACACCATGGCCAACGTAGTGAAATAAACCGTCGAGGAAATGATCGAAACTTCCGTCGATAACAACGCGCAAAGAGGGCTGCTCGCATGAACGGAAAATAACCGTTCACACGAGCAGCCCCTTGTTTTTTCGACATCTTCTGCCTGCGAACTGCCGCGGTCTAGCGTACCGTCTGCGGTTCGTCGCCTACGTGGCTGAATTCCTCTTTGATGGCCGCCAGTTTTTCCGGTTGGGTCATCAGGTCAACGGCTGTCATGACCAGTCCTTTGACAAAATTCAGACCGTTGTCTATACCGTATTCAGACCCTGCGGCTGCTACCATCTCCGGTGTGTGCGCGCCGCCCATCGGGTTCGCGTTTTCACCGACCTTAAAAACGACCTGGATCGCCGGGGCCTCATAGCTGACATCCCCCAGATCTGAGGAACCCGGCACGTAAATGTTGCCCAGACGCAGAATCGGTTCGCTGACAAAGTTCTGGATGTTTTCGACCGCCAGATCGTTCAATGCGCGGTTGGTACAGGTATCTTTGAAGTTTTCCTCATTATACTCCATTTTGTAAGTACAGCCGGTTCCGAGCGCCGCGCCTGCCGCGCAGCTACGGACCCGTTCCGCGAGCTTCTTGACGTCCGCCACGCGATTGGCGCGGATATAGAAGCTAGCAGAGGTATAGTCCGGAATGATATTGGCCGCCTTGCCGCCATCGGTGATGATGCCGTGGATGCGGGCATCCGGTTTGGTCTCCTGCCTCATGGCGTTAATGAGATTGAAAAAATTGATCATTGCGTCCAACGCGTTGATTCCCTCATGCGGCGCGCTTGCGGCATGTGCCGGTTTGCCAAAAAACTCGATTTTGTAAGCGTCCATAGCGATGGTATTCATCGATTCAGCATTGGCGAACGCGGGATGTGCCATCATAACTGCGTCATAATCCTTAAATACTCCCATCGCGCTCATCGGTACCTTCGTACCGGCGGTTTCCTCTGCCGGCGTTCCGATCACATCAATCTCCGCGCCGTACTCGTCTGCGAATTCCCGGCAGGCAATCCCGCAGCCGACCGCAACCATCGCGATCAGATTGTGTCCGCAGCCGTGTCCTAACCCCGGCAGCGCGTCGTATTCTGCAAGGAACGCAATCTTCGGTCCCTGTTTTTTGCCTTTATACACTGCCTTATAGGCGGTTTCCAAATTGCAGAAATGATCCTCAATTTGAAAGCCGTATTTCGTGAGCAGTTCCTTCTGCCACGCGCAGGCTTTAAACTCCTGCAATCCCAGCTCCGGATTGTCATGAATATTTAATGCCAGTGTTTTTAACTCCGTTGCCAACGCATCGACGATTTTCGAAACTCTTTCCTGATCCTTCATTTTGAATCTTCCCCCTTATCCTACAGTTCTTCCTTGTTTTCCTCACCTGCAAGCTCCGCTTCAAAGACCTCTGCTGCAGCCTCCATGCTGTCGCTTTCCGGAAGAATGACCTCGATCTTTCCGGCCTTATACATTTTCTTTGTGATCAGATAGACCATGCCGATGCCGATGATCATCAGGAACCCTTCAAATGCTTCATAAAGATCCGAGATCAGCAGGTACAGGACAATAAAGAAAATAAACGGTACGATAGCTGCTTTCAGTCTTCCTTTAATGGTGATGCCTCCGCCGACATCGTTGCCGATAAAGCCAAGCACCAGACAGCCAAACAGCGCCGGAAGCACATTGGAAGCCGCGATGCCAATCGCTTCGGAAGTCATGAATGATTCCAACGGCATCAGCAAGATAACGCCGAGCGCCAGAATTACCAGAGTGATCAGAGAAGAGACTGCGATCGCGATACCGACGACCACGTCTGCTTCTTTCGTTCCCTGTTTGAAGCCGGAAACCTTGATTGCGTTGATCGCGGATGGCAGTTTCAGGTTCAGAATGTTGCCGGTCAAGCAGGCAAGATAGTAGGAACTACCCATGATCGGCACTTCGCCGAACATCTCCGCGATTCCTGTCGGAACGAAGATGGCGATCAGACCAATGCCGGTTGCGATCACTGTGCCGAAATTTGGCATGATGTCATAGACGATACAGGTGATCGTTGGTACGCCCACGAACAAGATCAGCGAAATAATGGTCAAAATGATGCCTTTCCGGTGCATTTCTTCAAAATACGGTTCTACGTATGGCTTTGTCTTCTTTTCTTTTTTCATTTTCGTCTCCTCCTATCCCAACAAATTCGTGTAAACGATCGACATACCCATCGCGCCAATCAGACAGATGGCAAGTATGAAATCGTTCATCCACTTTGCACCGGTCTTCTTTGCCAGCATGGACACCACAACTGCGATCAGTGCGCTGGTGACAAAGGTCAGCAGTCCAACCAATCCGCCGAATATCATCGGCACGATCAGTACGACCAGCAAAGCTGTCATAAAAGTCGTTTGGGAAAGTGCGCCCCACTTCTTGTCGCCGCTTCCGACGCGCATGGTTCCCAGGTGCATCGGCTTGCAGACAAAGATGTTTGCCAGAACGGTGGAGGTGATCGGTACGCACATCACCCACATAATCAATCCGAACGCGTCGGCGTCCGCATTGGCAAGGTCGAGTTTTAAAGCGCTGAGCGCCATATTGGAGGCCATCAGTTCATAGGATACCGATCCGATCACAGACAGGCGGAACCACGCATACGGGATACCGATGACGATGACTAGCGTTACCAGGCCGATTGCGATCGCGATGGACGGCACAATGGAAAAAATAGCGGTGGATTTGATAATTTCGTTGACTTTCTGCTTGGAGATTCCCATTTCCTTTGCCTTTCGCATGCAGAGAAGCAAATAATATACGCAGATTGCTGCGATGATCAATAAGGATACAATAACCAGCACATAGAGCAAACTGCTTTCGGACACTTCTTGATAACTCATATTTCTTCATCCTTTCTTTCCGCTCCGGCAGGTTCTGTATCGGAGCGATAATGGTTTCTTTACTTTATTTTAAGCCTTGCACTTGGTATAAGGTCAAGAAAAAACTCTGCGAAAAGGCAGAGTTCGTTCATAATTTTATTTTTTCCTATTCTTCCTGCTTTTTAACAGGAGCCCAGATTTCAACATATTCGGTGCTTTCTCTGTCGCAGTAGCAGTTGGCGATCGTGCGTGCCAGCACGTTTCCGCAGATCTCATAACGCTCTTCGCGCAGGAAATCAAAGATCTCTTCCACCCGGTCGTAATCTTTGTTGGTCGCGATGCGCACGACCGTATAAAGTGCAGTACACGGGGCGATGACCCGAAAGGTTTCAAAGTCAAAATCCGGTGCGGCACTGAGGTTTTTCTCGTCGATCAGAGAAAGTTTGTAGTCGCCGTTCATGCGGTTTTCCCGATTGGTGAAAAAGGCCCCGATCTTTTCTTTCTCCATGCAGGCTTTTGCTTCTTCCGCCGCAGTCTCCACCGTCAAAAACGGGATCAGATTGGAATCCAACCTGCGAAAGCTCTCCATCGCCTCGTCCATATTCGTGGTGATCTCTCGGATGATAAAAGGCGGAGCATCGACAATTTCGATCTTGGCCGTCTGTTCTTCCTCTCGGTTTTTTTCGTATGCCAGCACTTGCTCGAGTTTCTCATGATAATCCGCTAAATAACCGATCAAATGCTGCAGTTCCCGAACTTCTTCCTCCAGCCGCCGCTGCTGCTCGGCTGCCATTTCGGCGACCTGTTCCAGCGGCTCTTCGTTCATGATGCGCCGGATCTCCTCCAGTGAAAAGTGCATTTTTTTTAAACGGCAGATATAGTCCATCGTGACCACATCTTCCCGTGTATAGGTCCGATAGCCGTTGACTTCATTCTTATCCGACGGCAGCAGACCCTTTTTATCGTAAAGCCGCACAGCCTGTGCCGATATTCCGTAATAGTCCGCAAGTTCTTTTACATAGTAGTCTTTTACCTGATATTTCATCTTCCTGATTCTTTCTGCGTGATCCTGCTACATCTGCGGTTCGTCGCCTACGTGGCTGAATTCCTCTTTGATCGCCGCGACCAGCTCCGGCTTTTTCATCAGTTCAATAGCCGTCATCACCAGTCCTTTGACAAAGTTCAGTCCATTGTTCATACCGTATTCAGATCCCGCCGCTGCTGTCATCTCCGGTGTATGTGCGCCGCCCATCGGATTCGGATAATCCCCGATTTTGAACTGCATCTGTACCGCCGGTGCCTCATAGCTGACATCTCCTATATCAGAAGATCCTGGGATATAGGTATCACCCAGTCGGATCAGCGGTGTATCGGTAAACGAATCGAGGTAGTCCGCTGCCAAATCATTGAGTACGTGATTTCTCACGGTATCCTTAAAGTTTTCTTCGTTATATTCCATCCGGTAGGTACAGCCGGTCGCCAGCGCCGCGCCGGCCGCGCAGTTACGCACACGTTCCGCCAACTGCTTTACGTCCGCCACGCGATTGGCGCGGATATAGAAGCTAGCAGAGGTATAGTCCGGAATGATATTCGCTGCCTTGCCGCCGTCGGTGATGACGCCGTGGATACGGGCATCCGGTTTGGTTTCCTGCCGCATGGCGTTGATGAGATTGAAAAAATTGATCATCGCGTCCAACGCGTTGATTCCCTCATACGGCGTGTTCGCTGCGTGCGCCGGTTTCCCAAAAAACTCGATTTGATAGGCATCCATCGCGATACTGTTAAAACAATCCGTGTTGGAGAACATCGGATGCGCCATCATAACCGCGTCATAATCCTTAAATACTCCCATCGCGCTCATCGGTACCTTCGTACCGGCGGTTTCCTCTGCCGGTGTTCCGATCACATCAATCTCCGCGCCGTACTTATCCGCGAATTCCCGGCAGGCAATCCCGCAGCCGACCGCAACCATCGCGATCAGGTTGTGCCCGCAGCCGTGTCCTAACCCCGGCAGCGCATCGTATTCGGCGAGAAATGCGATCTTCGGCCCCTGTTTTTTGCCTTTATACACTGCCTTATAGGCGGTTTCCAAATTGCAGAAATCATCCTTAATTTGAAAGCCGTATTTCGCGAGCAGTTCCTTTTGCCATGCGCAGGCTTTAAACTCCTGTAATCCCAGCTCCGGATTGTCGTGAATATTTAATGCCAGTGTTTTTAATTCCGGTGCCAACGCATCTACAATCTGAATCACTCTTTCCCGCTCTGTCATCCTGTGTTCCTCCTCATCTTTGCTTCTCATCTCTGTTCTCTCAAAACTGCAGTTCATTCTGTCGTTGTTCCCATTACTTTCTTTTGTACGGTCAAAATGACTTCCACTCGGCTGGCGGCATCCATTTTGCTGAGCAGATTGTGGATATGTGCTTTGACGGTCGCCTCACTGATATTCAGATCCCCTGCGATCTGGGAATTGCTTTTACCCAAATAAAGCTCACGCAGAATGTCTTCCTCCCATAAGGTGAGTCCATACTTTTTTTTAATCTCATCGTATGCGGACTCAAAATCAAACACTGGTTGTTTTTGGTCTTCTGCTTGCGGTAATTTTCTCTGTGTATTCAATTCATATAAAAGGTATAAGAACGTCGATACCGCGATCCCAATCCAAGTGAAGATATAGAGGTTATTCGCGATAATGTCCGGTCCAAGTGTCACAACATCTATGCTGTAAGAAAATGCGTTCAGGAGCGCGACCAAGACAGCGTAGAGCACCGCGATCCTGCTGCGGCTCGTCTTTTGCACCAGAGCGATCAGGCACGCTACTGCCCCAAGCAGACAGAGTGCGATCACGATATTGTCACAGATTTTAATGACTTCCCAGTAATGTTCCGGCGCTATAAACACGGAAATCACCCATGCGGTCCCGTAGATAAATAAGAAGTAGTGGTTCATCTTATCAAACAGAATACCGATCCAATTTTGGCAAATGCAGCAGAGAATCGCTAAATATGCCGATACTTTGAGGAAGCAAAGCAGTTCCCATCCAAACTGATAAGCCAGTTCATCCAAATGCAGGTCTGCTATTTCATAATCATAACAAAGCACGACATTGAACAGGGCTACAAGGACAAGTATGATCAAAAAGACCTTAAGTCTTTGAAAAAGCATCCCCATCCCTTTTAAACTTTGTGTACGTGCAAAAAGCAGGACCAGCGGAACGACTGCAAGAGATATCATCAAAATATTCATAAAAAAAACAATATGCTGCATTTTTTCACCTCTATCTTTATCTTAGCACAACTCCCAAGACCCCGCAACCGCGTTTTTTCTTTCTCCCAATCAAAATGCCGGATCAATGTCCGGCATTTTGACCTTTATTTTATTTAACTTTATATAAGAAGGACTTTTATCGTCCGACCTATCGTTTTAGACTTGCTTTTGTGCGAGGTGCAATCGGCTTAAGCCTGCATCGCCGCTAATGCTACAGCTTTTTCTTCTTCTCTTACCTTCAAAAGATGTTGGTATTCTTCTTCTGTCATCTTTGTCATGGTGATACCAGTGTATCCGAAGAAAATGGAAACGACCGGATTCAGCCAATTCAGGATCGCGTACGGAATATAGGAAGAGTCGATGCCGAGGAATTTTCTCATGGTTGCGCCGCAGGTGTTCCAAGGGAAAAAGTTTGATGTGATCGTTCCGCAGTCTTCCAGACATCTGGAAAGATTCTCCGGACGAAGACGCATATCTTCGAATTTTTCCTTAAACATTCTGCCTGGAAGTACCAGTGATAAGTATTGGTCACAGCAGATCGCATTGGTGATCAGGCACATTAATTCTGTAGCCAGAACCAATCCGCCTCTGCCCTTCGCAATAGCCAGGATCTTTTCCGCAAACTGCGCCATCATGCCGGTTACATCCAGAATACCGCCAAAACACATTGCCGCAAGAATGATCGCGATCGTATCGAACATACCGATCATACCGCTGGATGATAACAGTGAGGATAATTTCTGCAGGATCAAAGATGCATCATCCGGTACATTTCCGAGGGAAATACCATAGTCTAAGATGTTGAAAATGTTGTGCATCATCGGATCGCCCATTGCCTTTTCGATGAATGCACTGTTCATGAAAAAGAATGGAATACCCAGCAGCGCCGCAACAACCAACGCCGGGATCGCCGGAAGTTTTAAGGCTACTGCCACGATAACGAACAGCGGCGGAAGGAGCGTCAGCGGATTAACAATGGACGCTTCTTTGATGAATCCAAGGATCATGTCCATCGTGCTTAGATCTGCCTCATTGTTGGAAGCGAACATAAAGCCCATGATTGCGTATGCGATCAACGCGATGATCAAAGATGTGCCTGTCGTGTAGATCATGTGCTTGATGTGTTTGAACAGGGTCGCGCCTGCCATTGCCGGCGCCAGGTTTGTCGTATCAGACAACGGGGACATCTTGTCGCCGAAGTACGCACCGGATACGATCGCACCTGCCGTCATAGCCGGTGGGAATCCCAATGCTGCACCGACACCCATCAGCGCTACACCCATGGAGCCTGCAGTGGACCATGAAGAACCGGTCGCAAGGGATACGATGCTGCACAGCAGACAAGCGGTAACTAAGAAAATTTTAGGGTTGATGATCTTAATCCCATAGTACATCATGGTTGGGATTGTACCTGCTGCCATCCAGGACGAGATGATCGCACCCAATATAGCAAGAATCAGGCAAGCCTGCATAGATCTTTGGATTGCTGCGATCATTCCTTGCTCCAAATATGCCCATTTCCATCCATTGGAACAAGCAATGAAGCCTGCGAATAAAGCAGAAATCATCAGTGCAATATGTGGTTTTTCGCCCGCGTCCTTTACAATGGACCAGTACAGGGTCGCGACCATGACAAGCATGACCAGAATGCATTGCCAAAACGGAATCTTTTTACCCATAATAAAGACCTCCTAATTAAATCTTCGCGGGAACATTTTTTCATGTGATCTTCCCGCATAAATAAAAGAAAAAAAAGTTCAGCACGCACCATGCGGAAGAATCTGCTGCCGATGAGGTATCCCTGCCTCTCATCGTTTTCGATTTCTTTCGATCATTTTGTGCCTGCGTAGATCATCTTACAAGATCCCGCTTTGCAATTCCATTACCCATAGGTTTAGTTTTTAACAAATTCTACGTATTATTTTAGTCTAAACCGAAAGGTTTAGATGCAGAAAACCGCTGTTTGCAAGCTTTTTGGCGGCCATGAAGCACTTTTTCACTGCAGAAAAAAAATGGCTCCGTTGGGAGCCATTTTTTATTCAAACGAGGTTTCGTTATTTCGTTGTTGCGTCGTACAGTGCTTCCGCGTTATCCCATTCCTTGATGATCTCAGGAATTACCTTGTACAGGTCGCCTACGATCGCGTAGTCTGCGATTTCCATGATTGGAGCGTCAGCATCCTTGTTGATCGCTACGATGCAATCGGAGTTCTGCATACCTGCCAGGTGCTGGATAGCGCCGGAGATACCACATGCGAAGTAAATCTTCGGCTTAACAGTGGTACCAGTCTGACCTACCTGGTGGGAGTGATCGATCCAACCGGCATCAACTGCCGCTCTGGAGGAACCAACAACGCCGCCAACCTTGTCAGCGAACTGCTTGATCAGTTCGAA
>ERZ857480.13613-NODE-20872-length-19177-cov-8.0000_pt1 | contig 19177 bp, 25 predicted proteins | sample MGYA00519767_ERZ857480 | MGnify/ENA primary metagenome ERZ857480 (study PRJEB31778, sample SAMEA3449210) | human gut metagenome | biome: human gut; feature: human-associated habitat; material: faeces | place: United Kingdom | collected 2010/2012 ...
AATTTATTCTGGAATGAATCCAACTGGCAGGCACTCTGCAAATCATGCCATGACAGGAAAACCTGGACGGAAGATAACAATCCGGAGTACAAATACTAACCCCGGGGGATAAAAACCTCTAAATGTGAACTTTCTAAAGACCGGCGCCCCCTCTCACGCACAAAAACGGGTATTCAAAGGGTGTATTGCCCCTGGGTCTTAAAAGTAACGAAAAACACCGATAGCAACTACATTTGCCGACTTCTGCAGTCGGCATTTTTTATGCTCATTTTACGATTTTGTTTGAATTTATTTGATTTTGAAAGGCGGTGACATCATGGCGAGAGACGGTACAAACCGAGGAGGTGCAAGACCGGGTGCAGGCAGACCAAGAAAGGCTCTGACAGAGAAAATTGCTGAGGGAAAAACTGCGGACGTCATGATGCAGCCGGCTGATATTGAATCAGCAGAAACACCACCTGTGCGTGATTTTATGCAGGAATTACAGCGTGACGGCACAAAACTTCTTGCTGATGAGGTCTATACAGAAACTTATCAGTGGCTGAAAGAACGTTCCTGTGAGAAGATTGTCAGCCGTCAGCTTGTGGAACAGTATGCAATGAGCATTTCTCGCTGGATACACTGTGAGCAGATTGTCACCAAGTACGGATATATTTCCAAGCATCCGACAACGGGAGCTGCGATTGCATCTCCATACGTTGCGATGTCGCAGAATTATATGAAACAGGCAAACCAAATCTGGAATCAGATTTTTCAGATAGTCCGTGAAAACTGCTCTGTAGAATTTCAGGGTGACCCGCAGGAAGATATGATGGAAAAATTGCTGAGAAGCAGAAAGTGAGATTTTTATGAAAGCAGATAATAATTTCTGGAGAGAACTAAAAAATAATAAACCTTTCCTTACAAAACAGCAGTATCGCACTATCAAGGGTCAGGCTGTCAAAGGCAACGTTGATGCCGCACGAAAAGGTATGCTCAGAATAAAACAGAGGAGGCAGTATCAGTGACTACAATTACAGAATTTCAGCTTGTTGACATTAACAAGTTAGTACCCTATGCAAACAATGCCCGAACACATAACAAGGAGCAGATTCTGAAACTTCGCTCCTCTCTGCGTGAGTTTGGATTTGTAAATCCTGTCATCATTGATAAGAATTACAATGTACTTGCAGGTCACGGACGTATTATGGCGGCAAAGGAAGAAGAAATCACAGAGGTTCCCTGCGTGTATGCCGACCATTTCACTGAGGCTCAGAAGAAAGCATATATCCTTGCGGATAATCGTATGGCGTTGGACGCTGGCTGGGATGATGAACTCCTTGCCGTGGAAATAGAAGAACTTCAGAACCTCGGCTTTGACCTCGGACTTACCGGATTTGATGAAAAGGAAATAGCAGACCTCTTTGCCGTTGACAGCGATGAAGCAAAACAGGATGATTTTGATGTTGATGCAGAACTTGAAAAACCCTGCAAATCAAAACCCGGAGATGTATGGCATCTTGGAAAGCATACAGTAATTTGCGGTGATTCCACTATGCCGGAAACCTATGCGGAACTTCTTGGTGATACAAAGGTAAATCTTGTCTGTACGGATCCGCCGTATCTTGTAAACCTGGAAAGCACATCGGGTAAAATCAAAAACGATGATCTTGATGATGAAAAGGGATATGAATTTCTGAAATCAGCATTTGAAAGATTCAGAGATTCAATGGCAAAAGATGCAAGCATTTATGTGTTTTATGCCACTTCAAAAGCTCGTGTATTCCATGACGCTTATGAAGATGCAGGATTTAAAGTCGGTGCAGGTCTTGTATGGAAGAAAGACCGTCTTGTTCTCACCCGAACTGACTGGAAGTATATCCATGAGCCAATTATCTGGGGTTGGCGTAAGGACGGCAAGCACATCTGGTACGGCGACCAGAAGCAGAAGACTGTATTTGAATTTGACCGTATTAAAAACAGCAAGGAAGACGGTTGCGGACATCCATCAAGTAAGCCTGTTCCACTGATTGCCTATCTTATTTCCCAGTGTACACAGACAAATGGAATGGTACTGGACGGATTTCTCGGAAGTGCTTCAACCCTTATTGCCTGTGAGCAGTTGAATCGTGTATGCTTTGGAGTTGAACTTGAACCTAAGTTCGTTGATGTTGCCGTTGAAAGATACATAAATCTTCATGAGGGCAATGCTGATGATGTGTATTTGATACGCAATGGAGAAAGAATCGATTACAAGGATGTGACTGTATCAGATGAATAAACCACTTACACTCGGCAGTCTCTTTTCAGGTTCAGGAACCTTTGAAGTTGCTGGAATGCTTGCAGGCATTGTACCTGTCTGGTCTTCTGAAATCGAGCCGTTTCCGATTGCCGTAACTACAAAGCGACTGCCGTTTGTAAAACATCTCGGAGATATAAATAAAATCAATGGTGCTGAAATAGAGCCTGTGGATATTATCACATTCGGCTCACCCTGTACCGACCTCTCGGTCGCAGGAAAACGTCAAGGCTTGAATGCGGAGCGTTCAGGACTTTTCTTTCAGGCAGTCAGAATTATAAAGGAAATGAGGTGTGCTACCAATGGCAAATATCCGAGATTCGCAGTGTGGGAAAATGTCGCAGGTGCTTTCTCCTCCAACGGCGGAGAAGACTTCCGATGCGTTCTCGAAGAACTCTGTAAGGTCAAGGACACAAATATTTCTGTCCCTAAACCTGCAAAGTGGACAAAGGCAGGAGAAATCATGGGAAAGGGTTTCTCTATCGCATACAGAACGGTTGATGCTCAATACTGGGGCGTACCCCAGAGAAGAATGCGTATCTACCTTGTCGCAGATTTTACAGGCGCAAGTGCCTCAAAAATACTATTTGAGTCAGAGGGCGTGTCTGGGTATTCTGCGGAGAGCTTCCGAGCGTGGCAAGAGACTTCCCGAAGTTTTGGAGATTGCTCTGAAGAAACAGGCACAGGGTTAATGTTTGAAAACCACTCTCAGGACACCAGATATACAGGTCCCCTTGGTGTTGCACAAACTGTTTCTGCAACCTACGGAACAGGCGGAAATAATCAGCCATTTGTGGTAGAATCCGCAGGATTCTGCACCGAGCATTCTGCAAAAGCTCATGGCATCGGTTATGAAAATGAAAAAGCACCTACACTTCGGGCAGGTGTTGTTCCGGCTGCTTTGAAAGTATATGGCATTTGCGGAAAATACAGTAATTCAATGCTTTCAGATAATCCCAACAGCGGATTTTATGAAGCAGATACAGCAAGAACCATTGACACCAGCAACCAGTCACCTTGTAAGAATCAAGGCGGTATGGTTGTAATTGAGGGCAACGGCTCACGACCTTCACATCATGGTGATGGATATAAAGAAAGCGAAACAATGTACACGCTCAACTGTACTGAGAACCATGCAGTTTCCTACGGCATTGGCAGACCTGCAATGAATCAAAGCTACAACGCACGATTCAGTTTTCAGATTGAAGAAGAAACCTCACCTACAATTGTTGCATCTGGTGCAGGTGGAGTTGCTCATCCTGCGAGTTTCTATCCGCAGATGAAGGCTGAAAGTCAATGCTTCCGTCAGGACGGCATCAGCAATACACTTGTAAACGGTACGAATCCGGGACATCAGAATGCTGTAGTTTATTCAACAAGTAAAAATTCCTACCATACGATTGCCGAAAAAGAACTGGCAAACACTCTTGTAGCATCGGATTATAAAGACCCTCCGCTTGTAAATGACAGCACTTCTGAAATCGAGTATATCGTAAGAAGACTGACACCGCAGGAATGTGCATTGCTCCAGGGTATGCCCACATGGTGGTGTGATGACCTGGGAACGGAAAATCCAACTGATGCACAGATTGACTGGTGGCAGAATATTTTTGAAAACTACAACAAAGCAATCGGAAAAGAATGTAAACCAAAATCCCGTAAGCAGATTGAAAAATGGCTGAAAGGCCCATATTCCGATAGTGCTGCATACAAAATGTGGGGCAACGGCATAGCTGCTTGTAACGCCTGGTTTGTCCTTGCCGGAATAGCCTGTTATGCACAGAAAAGTGAAGAATAATTCTACATATCTCACACTTGATATATGTGCCTTTTAGAGTTATCATGTGTACTGCCAAAACGAAATGGAGGTTTACTACATGATTATTGAATTTGGTCTTACAGGAAATGACCGCAAGGAACTGGCAAAGGCAGTAAGTGCAATCATTGGAGCACCTGCGGAATATCAGTATATGCCGACCTGTGCATACATAATTGGCAGAGATTACACCATCACCAAGGAGGGCAATCTTGAAATCAGCGATTCTGCTGACAGCAAGGAAATCGAGAATCTGATTGATGAACTGGTCAGCAGAGGCTACGATGTTCCGACAGTCGAAGATGAAACCACAGCATCGGAATATGAAGAAAACAGACTGACAGTAGAGATGCCGCTGAACCTTGTTGATGAGAGAACTCTGAACAGAATCAGACGTATCATTGAAAACAAGGGCGGACTTTTCAAGGCAGCATTCAAAACTGACAGCCTTGAAATAAATCTGACGGAAAAGACAGTCGAGTTTCCCTGGTTTACAATTGAACAGGACAGTGATGCAGATGCCTACTGTAAATTCATTTCAATGCTCTGTGAATTTGCGAAGAATCAAAGCCGTATTAACAACAAGCCTGACACTACGGACAATCCAAAGTATACAATGCGATGCTATCTTCTTCGACTGGGTATGATTGGTACGGAGTACAAGGATACAAGAAAGGTTCTGCTACGAAATCTTTCAGGCAGTTCAGCTTTCAGAAAGGTCGGTGATTCAGATGAAATTTCCGAATAAGGAATATATCGAACAGCTCAGAAAAAAGTATCCTGTGGGAACAAAAATACAGCTTATTTCAATGCATGATGAAAAGTATCCTGTTCTTCCCGGAACGGTGGGAGAAGTAACTCATATTGATGATATGGGTTCGATTCACATGAAATGGGAAAATGGTTCTTCACTTGCAATCATTCCGGAAGTGGATTCTTTCAAAGTTGTGGGGAGCTCAAAATAAGAGAGCACCTATTCCATTGTACTGTATTTTACCATAGAAATTCAAATTAATCAAGGCTGTATATTACACAATTATTCGCCAGATATACAGCCTTATATTCTGTACATTTAGCGGGTTGCTATGTGCTCCGTAATGCGGTAATATGTGTACTACCGAAAGGGGAAAACCCCAACGGCAAGACAAAAAACACTTTGCGGAGGAAACTAAAATGAACGAAAAAACAGTACAGCAGATTGCAAGAATGAAAGAGCAGACAATCGGAGTTGAGGTTGAAATGAACCACATCACAAGAGAAAAGGCTGCTAAGATTGCGGCAGACTTCTTCGGAACAAGACGCTTTGAAAACACAGCAAACAGAAACGGCTACTGCACCTGGTCAGCATGGGATTCACAGGGCAGAGAATGGAAATTCCAGAAAGACGTAAGCATTGCAGGATGCGATGCAGAAAAATGCGAACTGGTTACACCAATCCTTAAATACGAGGACATTGAAACCCTGCAGGAACTGATAAGAAAGCTGAGAAGAGCCGGAGCAATCAGCCATGCAGGAATTGGCGCAGGGGTTCACATTCACATCGGAGCAAACGGACACACACCACAGAGCCTCAGAACACTTGCAAACCTTATGGCAAGCCACGAAAGACTGATTGCAGACGCTTTGAAAATCGACCAGGGCAGAATGAACAGATACTGCAGAACGGTAAATCCGAATTTCATCGAGCAGGTAAACAAAAAGAAACCCACAACAATGGCAAAGCTTGCAGACATCTGGTACACTTCAAACGGTGCAAACTACGGCAGGACACAGCATTACAACGACAGCAGATACCATATGCTGAACCTCCACGCAACGTTTACAAAAGGCACGGTTGAATTCAGACTTTTCCAGTTTGACAAGCCAACGGAAGAAAAGAAAAACGGACTTCACGCCGGACAGCTTAAAAGCTACATACAGCTTTGCCTGGCACTAAGCCAGATGGCAAAAGACCTGAGAACAGCAAGCCCCAAGCCACAGCAGACCGAAAATCCGAAATTCGCAATGAGAACATGGCTGATGAGATTGGGATTTATGGGTGAAGAATTCGCAACGGCAAGGGATTTCCTTACAAGAAACCTTGAGGGAGATGCAGCCTTCAGATTCGGCAGAGCCTGAAAAGGCTCGCCCCTGTTGGGGCGTAAAGCCAACGTGTGGGGCGATTGGGATTCCTCTGTAAAGTTATCCCACCGAAAAAGCCAAGCCACACACGGCAAGAAAACCGCCTTATTTGGCAAGCATAATCCGAACAAATACTACACAATAAAAGCCACAGATATTTTGTAGATTTAGCGGGTTGCAATTGTCCCTTGAAAGAGTTAATATGTGACTACCGCAGAACAAATGCGGAATTCACGAAAAGGAAGATTCAAATGAAAAAGTACTATATCGCCTACGGTTCAAACCTCAATGTGCGTCAGATGAAATTCAGATGCCCTATGGCAAGAATTGTCGGAACAAGCGTAATCAGAAACTACGAACTTCTGTACAAGGGCAGCAAGACAGGCTCTTACCTCACCATTGAGAAAAAGAAAGGTTCGGTTGTTCCGGTTGCAGTCTGGGAAGTCACAGCCGATGATGAAAAAAGGCTTGATGCCTATGAAGGTTTTCCAAACTTCTATTACAAGAAGAACATGAAAATCACCCTTGCGGAAACCGGAAAGAAAATAAATGCCTTTGTGTACATAATGCACGAAGAACGCAGACTGGGAATTCCAACTCAGACCTACATCAGCACCTGCCGATTCGGATATGCCGTTTTCGGGTTTGATTACAAGTACCTCGATAAAGCCTATGAAAAAAGTGTCAGAGGAGTGAAGTGAATATGAAAGCAGAAAACACAACTGAAAGAACCTGTCCGAAGTGCGGTTGTATCTACACGGAAAGACCTGCACTTTCCAGAACTGATAATGAAACGATGATATGTCCCGACTGTGGAACAAGAGAGGCATTGGAAAGCATCGGGATTTCCAAAGAAGAACAGGACAAAATCGTAAGCATCATTCATCGCAGTACAACTGAATAATCGCACACAAGCCGCCACGTTGCCCTGTGTGGGAAAGTTGGGATTCCTCCGCAAAGTTATCCCTTTTGAAACACCGCCCCACACAAGCCACACAGGCGGCTTTGTTGTGCCGTCATATTCTACACAATATCAGCCTCCGAAATCTGCTTTATGTTTGTTACATTTATTATCGCAGATATCGTTGACTATCCCCTTGATATGCGGTAATATACTACACAACGCAAGGGAAACCGAGCGAAAACAACGAAAAACGGAGGAAAGTCAAAATGACCGAACAGATTAAAACATACTTTGAAAACCTCAGAGAGAACGATGCAAAGAATCTGAGCCGAGGAACACTTGAAGCCTACTGGACTTACGAATTCAACCTTAACCACAACAGCAGCGAGTTTGAATGCAAAGAACTTCCCTGGACAACGGACATGAGCGATTTTGTGAAGACCATGAGAGAGGCAGGAATTGAAACCATAGCGGTTACGGAAACAAGCACAGCACTTCTTGAAAATCTTCATAAACTTGCAAGTCAGGGCTGCACCATTGAGGGTCTTTGCAAAGTAAGCAGACCGGACATATGGGGCAAGGACAAAGAATACCCTGCAATCCGAATCAGAATTAACTAAAGCCAAAGAGCCAAGGGGCAGATGAAACTGCCCCATGCAGGCTCAGAAAGGAAAAGCCATGCACATACTTATTGTTGAACCGGGAAAGCACCCAAGAGAAGCAGAAATCGGTGGAAGCCTTGAATCACTTCAGAAGACAGTCGGCGGTTACATTCAGGCAATTTATCCTTGGGAAGATAAAGTAGCTTTAATTGCCGATGAAGAGGCTAAACTGAAATCTGATAGCCAGTGGAACAGAATGATTCCGGAAATCAGTGATGTCATCAAGGGCACATTTTTCATTGCAGGACTTGGCAAGGAAGATTTCACAGACCTTGAACCAACTCTTATGGAAAAATACAAACAGCGTTTCTGGAACATCGAACTTTTCGTTCCAACCCCTAATGGTCTTATGCCTATTGTAATAAGGGACTGACAGCCGCCACGCTGCTCCACAGCGACAAGAATTAACGATTCCGAATACTTACCAAATGAAGAAACAAGCCCCACAAACGGCAATGTGGCGGCTTGCTTCTGCTGTCATAATATACACAATTCTGAGCCGGTTTCATGGCTGTATATTCTGGCAGTTTAGCGGGTTGCTATTATTCACACTATGCGGTAATATGTACACAACGCAAGGGAAACCAAGCGAAAACAAACAAAAAACGGAGGAAACTAAAATGGTATCATACGGAATCGCAAAGGCAAGAGCAAAGGCTTGGAGAACAGACTGGAACGAAAGAACCGAAATCACAAAGGCAATCATCACCTGGGTGGACAGCGAGTACGAATACGAACTTGAGATTGAAAACGATGACCACATGGACGATGAGGAGTTCAAAGCCTGGATTGAAAAGAACGCCGAAGAATTTGCAAAGGAAGATGCAGAGGAAAACGGAACGACATTTGAAGAAATCGACAGCATTGAATACGAAGAGGACTACATCGACGATGATGCACTTTTCGAAGATGAATACACTGCATGGGCAGAATTTGAATGGGAATGTGAAACGGGCAGATAATGCCCGCCATCATTTTCAAAACACAGCCTCAGCAATGGGGCTGTGTGGCTCGTACCGAAGATATATAGTACACAAATAATCACAGAGATGTTTGTGCAGTATATTTCTCCGTTTACGCTTGATATACTTGAATTAGTATGGTAACATGGTTACAATGGGAATAGGTTCTCGATTACAAAATCGCCCCACGGGGCTTAAAATTATTCAGGCTTGCTTTTGGCAGGTCTTTTTTGTTTGGTGGTGATACAGTGGCAAAATACAAACAGACAGAATTCATGGCAGAAGATTCAAGATACGATAAAAAATCAGCAGATTACGCTGTAAACTTTATCGAATGCCTTAGTCATACCAAAGGTACATGGGCAGGAAAGAAATTTGAACTCCTGGACTGGCAGGAACAGATTATCCGTGACCTTTTCGGTATTCTGAAACCTAACGGTTACCGGCAGTTTAACACAGCCTACATTGAAATTCCAAAGAAGAACGGCAAGTCAGAGCTTGCGGCCGCTGTTGCACTTCTGCTGACCTGTGGTGATGGTGAAGAACGTGCCGAAGTCTACGGCTGTGCCGCAGACCGACAGCAAGCTGCCATTGTATTTGATGTTGCCGCCGATATGGTGAGAATGTGTCCTGCACTGAATAAGCGTGTCAAAATCCTGACATCTCAAAAACGTATCGTGTACATTCCCACAAACAGCTTTTATCAGGTGCTTTCAGCTGAGGCTTACTCAAAGCACGGCTTTAACATTCACGGAGTTGTATTTGACGAGCTACATACGCAACCCAACAGAAAGCTGTTTGACGTAATGACAAAAGGTTCCGGTGATGCAAGAATGCAGCCGCTTTACTTCCTTATCACCACGGCAGGAACAGATACAAATTCTATCTGCTATGAAGTACACCAAAAGGCAAAGGATGTTATTGAGGGCAGAAAACATGACCCGACTTTTTATCCTGTTATTTATGGTGCAGATGAATCCGAGGATTGGACTGACCCAAAGGTGTGGAAAAAAGCAAATCCGAGCCTTGATAAGACTATCGGTATGGATAAGGTTGTGGCTGCGTGTAATTCGGCAAAGGAAACTCCCGGTGAGGAGAATGCTTTCAGGCAACTTCGTCTGAATCAATGGGTAAAACAGGCTGTCCGCTGGATGCCTATGGATAAATGGGATAAATGCAAGCTCAGCTTTGATGAAGAAATGCTTGCAGGGCGTGTCTGCTACGGCGGTCTTGACCTTTCCTCTACAACTGACATTACGGCATTCGTTCTTGTTTTTCCACCAACAGAGGAAGATGAGCATTACTACGTTCTGCCGTATTTCTGGCTGCCGGAAGAAACACTGCCTCTCCGTGTAAGGCGTGACCACGTTCCCTACGATATATGGGAACGGCAATGTTATCTGAAAACCACCGAGGGAAATGTTGTTCACTATGGTTTCATTGAGAACTTCATTGATGAACTGGGACAGAAATTCAATATAAAAGAAATCGCATTTGACCGTTGGGGAGCAGTGCAGATGTCGCAGAACCTTGACGGTCTTGGATTTACAATGGTTCAGTTTGGACAGGGTTACAAGGATATGTCACCGCCTACAAAAGAACTGATGAAACTGACCCTTGAACAGACTCTTGCACATAATGGTCACCCGGTTCTTCGCTGGATGATGGATAATATTTTTATTCGGCGTGACCCTGCCGGAAACATCAAGCCGGACAAAGAAAAATCCACAGAGAAAATTGACGGTGCTGTTGCCATGATTATGGCTCTCGACCGTGCAATCCGCTGTGGATGTGTTTCTGAGGAGTCTGTTTATGATTCGAGGGAGATGCTGATTTTATAGCTAATATCGGTTCGGTAAATCAGAATTTATAAGACTTCCGATTTTTTCTGTTGAAAAGATAATGAAATGATTTTATCTTTGCATTATTTATTACAAAAACAGATCAACTGCACGCTTGGCGACCATTTTGATGGAATTACTGTCAAATGGTTCAACTAAACCACTTTCATAAACAGGAGCTTTGGAGACAACATTAATTCCGTCATGACATAATACCATAACAAGTCTGTATCCTACGGCCTCATTTATCTTTCTGAGACATTTTTCAGAACTATTTTTTACCGCTTGTACTGTAATCCTGGACCCTATGTAAATCCCCATTCGCTTACTTATATCAATACTTGACATTCCTATAAGTGTGATAAAAACAAGAGTTTTAATAAGGTAATCCTGAGGATCATATCCTCCCATTACTGCCAAAGCGGTAATCATTCTGATCTGTATATAAAGATTCCCTGCAACATCAGCCGGTATTGTACGGTCAAGAATAAATCGTTTCCCTATATAGCGTAGAGTGTCAGTTTCTTTAAATACTTCCTGTGATTCGATCATTTCTATTGATGCTTTTTTTACATCATAATTATTATTTTTCAGATATTCATTTGCAAGGTCTATCGCAGTCTGTCCTATGTCAGCATCGTTTACTGCCAAATCAAAAACAGAATCAAGAATTTTCAAACCTTTTTTCCCTTGCGCTCTACGCTTCATTTTAGAAATCATATCATTTCCCCTTTCTTTTGTTAAATTCCAATTTGTAGCGCAACAGCACTACATTCTGTTTAGCATATTATACCACGCTCATATACACAAAGTCAAGAAAGAAGTTGATTTCATGGGTATTTTCACAGGACTGTTCAAGTCCAGAGATAAGCCACAAAACAGCTATGACAGCCCGTCCTACACATATTTCTTCGGACGAGCGAACAGCGGTAAACGTGTAACCGACAGAACAGCCTTGCAGCATATTGCGGTTTATGCCTGCGTAAGAGTTCTGTCAGAGGCTATTGCACAGTTACCATTACATCTGTACAAATACAACGATAAAGGAAAAGAGCGAGTGCCGCAGCACCCGCTTTACTTTTTGCTCCACGACCAGCCGAATCCTGAAATGACATCATTTGTTTTCAGGGAAACCTTAATGTCACATCTGCTGATTTACGGCAATGCCTATGCACAGATTATCCGAAACGGCAGAGGTGATGTTATTGGTCTGTATCCTCTGATGCCGGATAAAATGAAGGTTGACCGTGACGATAAAAACCGCTTGATATATATTTACAGCCGTTATGATGAGGCCAATCCGAATATGAAAGAACAGGGTGACATCATTCTGTACGCCGATGAAGTTCTCCATATTCCAGGACTTGGATTTGACGGATTGGTGGGATATTCGCCGATTGCACTTGCTAAAAATGCAATCGGTATTTCTATTGCCTGTGAGGAATACGGTGCTTCATTCTTTGGAAATGGTGCAAGTCCGTCAGGTGTCCTTGAACACCCAGGAGTAATTAAAAATCCTGAACGTGTGCGTGATGCATGGCAGAGAGCCTACGGCGGAAGAAATGCTCATAAAGTTGCAGTTTTAGAGGAGGGCATGAAATTTACTCCCATTACAATTCCGAATAATGAGGCTCAGTTCCTTGAAACCAGAAAGTTTCAGATTGAGGAGATTGCAAGGCTGTATCGTGTACCTCTCCACATGATTGGTGACCTTGACCATGCCACATTTTCAAATGTTGAACACCTGTCACTTGACTTTGTGAAATACAGCCTTGACCCATGGATTGTCCGCTGGGAACAGGGGCTTATGAAAGCATTGCTTTCAGATTCTGAAAAAGGACAGTATTTTATCAAATTCAATGTTGACGGATTACTTCGTGGTGATTATGCAAGCCGTATGCAGGGTTATGCAACAGCACGTCAGAACGGCTGGATGTCCGCTAATGATATTCGTGAAATGGAAGATATGAATATGATTTCTGCCGAAGAAGGCGGAAATCTCTATCTTGTAAATGGTTCATTTACAAAACTTGCAGATGCAGGTGCATTTGCAAATCAAAATTCAGTAAAGGAGAAAGAAACCGAATGAAGAAATTCTGGAACTTTGTGAAAAACGAAGATACATCAGAAACGGAACTTCTGTTTAACGGACCTATATCGGAAGATACCTGGTGGGGAGATGAGGTCACACCTGCCCTGTTCCGTGATGAACTTTCAAAAGTAAGCGGAAATCTGACCGTTTGGCTGAACTCACCAGGCGGCGATGTGTTTGCTGCAAGTCAGATTTACTCTATGCTGAAAAATCATAAAGGTAAGGTTACTGTTAAGATTGACGGCATTGCCGCCTCTGCTGCATCTGTTGTAGCAATGGCTGGTGATGAAACTCTTATCGCACCGACTGCCATGATGATGATTCACGACCCCTCAACGGTAGCTACAGGCAATAAGACAGATATGGAAAAGGCAATTGAACTTCTGGAGGAAGTCAAGGAATCTATCATCAATGCTTATGAAACTAAATCTCATCTCAGCCGAAACAAGATAGCAAAGATGATGTCAGATGAAACCTGGCTCAATGCTAAAAAGGCTCATGAAATGGGATTTGTGGACGGTATTCTCTTTGCAGATAAAAAGAATCCTTTTATTCCCGAAAAGGAAGAAGAGGAAGAAAAGCAGGAAGAGGAAAAAGAGGAAGATTCCCTTACCGCAATGACATATTCAAAATCAAAGAATATGACTGCATTTTTATCAAAAGTATCCGCAACAGCAGAACCTGTAAAAGGTACACCAATAGACCAGCTTGATAAAAGACTGGCACTTCTTAAATATTGATTGGAGGAATTTTTTTATGACTATTAAAGAACTCAGAGAAAAGAGAGCAAAGGCATGGGATACAGCCCGTGATTTCCTCGACAGCAAGAGAAATGCAAACGGTGTTCTCAGTGAAGAGGATTCAAAAACATATGACGCAATGGAAAAGACCATTGTTGACCTCGGCAAGGAAATACAGCGTCTTGAAAGACAGGCTGAGATTGAGGCTGAAATGAACAAGGCTACTTCAACGCCTGTTCTCGGCAAACCTGCAACACCAACTTTAACTGAAAAGACTGGTACAGCAAGTGACAGCTACAAGAATGCTTTCTGGAACAGTATCAGAAACCGCAACTGGATTGATGTCAATAATGACCTGCATATCGGAACTGATGCAGAGGGCGGTTATCTTGTTCCTGATGAGTTTGAAAGAAAACTTATTGAGGCTCTTGAAGAAGAGAGTATTTTCCGTCAGATGGCAACAGTCATCAAGACTTCCAACGGTGACCGCAAGATTCCGATTGTTACATCAAAGGGCGAAGCTGTGTGGATGGACGAGGAACAGCAGTATACTCTCTCCGATGATACATTCGGTCAGGCATCACTTTCCGCATTCAAACTTGGCACTGCAATCAAAATTTCAGAAGAATTGTTGAACGATTCTGTATTTGACCTGCCATCATATATTGCCCGTGAATTTGCAAGAAGAATCGGTGCAAAGGAAGAAGAAGCATTCTTTGTTGGTGACGGCAAGGGCAAACCGACTGGTATATTCAATGCCACAGGCGGTGCAGAAGACGGAATAACAGCCACATCTGCTTCCATTACCTTTGATGATGTAATGGAACTTTTCTATTCTCTCAGAAGTCCGTATCGTAAAAAGGCGGTATGGGTTCTCAATGACTCAACTGTCAAGGCTCTTCGCAAACTTAAGGATAATACAGGCAATTACATCTGGAATCCGTCTGTTCAGGCAGGTGTTCCCGATACAATCCTTAACCGTCCTTACAAGACTTCAAGCTATGTACCTGAACTCAAGGCAGGCAATAAGTGTATGGCTTTTGGTGATTTCAAATATTACTGGATTGCTGACAGACAGGGACGTTCTTTCAAAAGGCTCAATGAACTCTTTGCAATGACAGGACAGGTAGGATTTCTTGCAAGTCAGCGACTTGACGGAAAGCTGATTCTTCCCGAAGCTGTAAAGACACTCTCAATCAAGAAAGCGTGATGTAAATGATAACGCTGAAAGAAGCGAAAAATTATCTGAGGGTGGACTATGAAGAAGATGACAAACTTATTCAGAATCTGCTTTTCACATCAAAGCGTTTGGTTATGGATGTTGGCAGAATGAGTGAAGAGGATTTTTCTGTAAATGAGGATACAGTGCGGACGGCTGTGCTGTTCGCACTTGGGTATCTTTATGAAAACCGCAGTAATCCCGATTACAAAAAGCTGACCCTTAATCTAAGGTCGATACTTTTCGCTCAGAGAGAGGGTGTTATCTGATGGAAATCGGAAAACTGAATCAGAGAATTACTGTTCTTGAACACAGAACAGTAATTGATGAAATAGGCAACCACATTACAAAATGGGAAGAAACCTTTTCATTATGGGCAAGTGTTACCACCAAATCTGTGACAGAAACCACCGATGCAGGAGTTACAAAAGAAGTACAGAAACTTGAATTTCTGATAAGGCAAAGTCCTGCATCACTTAACATAAACAGTACAGCATTCCGTATTCTTTTCAGAAACAATATCTATGACATTACAGGAATTATTCCCTTTTACGACCTGGGCAGCTATATGAAAATAGAGGGTGAAACGAGAAAGGCGGGTAATTTCGATGACGTCAATTGATAACCTTGCAGATGAAATCATGAAAGGTCTTACTGAATACGCTGAACTTACAAATGAAAATATGAAAAAAGCAGTCCGAAAAACAGCAACGTCTGTTAAGAAGGAAATATCATCAAAGGCTCCTAAAAAAACAGGGTCCTATGCAAAAAGCTGGACTGCAAAAAAGAAAAAGGAAAACAGCCATTCACTTGAAATGACTGTACATTCTAAAAATAAATATCAGCTGGCACACCTTTTGGAGCATGGTCATGCCAAACGTGGCGGCGGCAGAGTTGCAGGTAAACCACATATTGCACCTGCAGAGGAAAATGGAGTACAAATGCTTGAAAATCTTATCGAGGAGGCATTATCATGACTTATGAACAGATTAATGGAATGATGGAGGAAATGGGATTGCCTTTCGCATATCATCATTTTGCAGAAGGTGAAAGTCCTGCACCTCCTTTTCTGCTTTTTTTGTCACCCGGAGAGAATACATTTTCAGCTGACAACTATATGTATTTCAGCTTTAAACAGCTGGATATTGAACTTTACACAGACATTAAGAATCCTGAAATAGAAGAAAATATTGAAATGGTTCTTAAACGTCACAAGATTTATTACACAAAATCAGAAGTATGGATAGAGTCGGAAAAACTCTATGAAGTGCTATACGAAACGGAGGTTTAATCTATGGCAAACAAGAAGAATAAAGTAAAATTCGGTTTGCAGAGTGTATATTGGGCAAAGATTACCGAATGGGGCGAAGACCCGGACGGCAACAAGACAGTACCTGCATACGGACCGTCAAAGCATCTCCCCGGTGCTGTAAGCCTTTCAATTGATGCAAACGGCGAGGCAGAAAATTTCTACGCCGATAACGGTGTATACTACGTTATCAACAACAATGCAGGATATACCGGTGACCTTGAAATTGCCCTTATCACCACAGAATTTGCAACTGAAATTCTGGGCGAAATCCTTGATAATAATGGGGTTCTGGTTGAAAAGAATGATGGTGAACTTTCGCAGTTTGCTCTTATGTTTGAGTTCCTTGGTGACAAGCACCACATCAGACACGTTATGTACTGCTGCAGTGCTTCACGTCCTGCCACAGAATCTTCAACTACCGAGGAAAGCACGGAAGTAAAGACTGAAAAGCTGACACTCAAAGCTACTCCTTTGCCGACAGGTCTTGTAAAAAGTAAAACAACCGAAAGTACGTCAGATACAGTTTACAATAACTGGTTCAAGATGCCGTACAACCCAAGCACAGAACCGAAAACAACCACTACAACTAAGACTTCATAAGGAGGTACAGCTATGGCTATCAAGAAAAATATTACAATCGATGGTATTGAAGTGCCTTTCAAGGCGAGTGCAGCAGTGCCCCGCCTGTACCGTCTTAAATTTCATAGGGATATTTACAAGGATTTTGCATCACTTAAAACCGATGTTGAAGAAGGCGATGAAAACAAAAGCGAACTTGATATTGAGAGTCTTGAGGTTTTCGAAAACATCGCATACATCATGGCGAAACACGCTGACCCTGAAAATGTTCCAGACAGTCCCGATGATTTCCTTGAAAGATTCAACACATTCAGTATTTATGAGATTCTTCCACAGCTGATAGAATTGTGGGGGCTCAATACTGCTGCACAGGTGGAATCTAAAAAAAACATCGTCCGACTGACCGACCGATGACTACTCCGCTATTTCTCCTAAGATGCAAACAGCTCGGTCTTTCGATGACCGAGCTGGATTTGCTTACTATTGGTTTAATAAATGATATGTTCACGGAACGTGAAAACGATGATTATTCCGGTTGGAATGAACTTGCTTCGCAGGCGGATTTTGATGCGTTTTGAACTGTTGTTAATTTTCATAAGCTTGCTTGGATAATTCACTGTATACATCTGAATTACGTTCTATAAGTTGTTTTGAAACATTTAGAACTTCTTCATCAAAAGATGTTTCAACAACGTCACAAAGATGTGATTTTTCAAATCTGTCTGCTTGTTCTTCATATGTAAGTGCTTTATTTAATTCCATTTTTTTCTCCTAATATAGAAAAAGTCCCACCTTGATCCGCAGTGCATTTCTACCTTAAGCGTGGTGGGCTCTGTTACATATAGTATATGCTATAAAATCTAAAATGTCAATAGGTTTGAGAGATTTTATCAAAAGAGTGAGGTGAACACCCATGGCAAACAGAATAAAAGGCATCACAGTTGAAATTGGCGGCGATACCACCAAACTTTCCAAGGCTCTGGAAGGTGTCAACAAAAGCATCAAAAACACACAGACACAGCTGAAAGATGTCGAGAAACTTCTGAAACTTGACCCAAAGAACACAGAACTCCTTTCACAGAAACAGAAACTTTTAGCTGACAGCATTTCTGCTACAAAAGATAAACTTGCATCGCTGAAAACTGCCGCTGAACAAGCCAATACTGCTCTTGCCAAAGGTGATATCACCCAGGAACAGTATGATGCTCTTCAGCGTGAGATTATTGAAACTGAACAGGAGCTTCGTAATCTCGAAAGTGAAGCCAATAAAGCGTCTGATTCCCTTTCCAAAATCGGTGCGGCAGGCGAAGTTTTACAGAATGTTGGTGACAAAATTTCTGATGTAGGCGGTAAACTTACAACTCATGTTACTGTTCCGATTATGGCGGCAGGCACAGCGGCTGTAAAGACAGCATCGGATTTTGATTCTGCTATGTCAAAGGTTGCGGCTGTATCCGGTGCTACCGGTGATGACCTCGACAAACTTCGTGACAAGGCACGAGAAATGGGTTCAAAGACAAAGTTTTCTGCATCGGAAGCCGCAGAGGCTATGAACTATATGGCAATGGCAGGCTGGAAAACAAATGATATGCTGTCGGGCATTGACGGCATTATGAACCTTGCCGCCGCATCCGGTGAAGATCTTGCTACAACCTCCGATATTGTTACAGACGCTCTTACAGCTTTTGGATTGTCTGCTGCTGACAGCGGTCATTTTGCTGATGTCTTAGCGGCTGCAAGTTCCAACGCAAATACAAATGTATCAATGCTTGGTGAATCATTCAAGTATTGTGCTCCGATTGCAGGTGCTTTAGGCTTTTCCTGTGAAGATACAGCTGAGGCTCTCGGTCTTATGGCTAATGCCGGTATCAAATCAACGCAGTCCGGTACATCAATGCGTTCCATTATGACAGCACTTTCCGGTGAGGTGAAATTCTGCTCTGAAACCTTCGGAGAAATGGAGATTGCAACCACTAATTCTGACGGCTCTATGAGAGAACTTTCCGACATTCTGGCAGACTGCCGTGTTGCATTCAATCAGATGACAGAATCCGAAAAAGCAAGTGCAGCACAGGCTCTTGTTGGTAAGAATGCTATGTCCGGATTTCTTGCTCTTATGAATGCCGCACCGCAGGATATTGACAAGCTGTCCGGTGCTATTGCCAATTGTGACGGCACATCTCTTTCAATGGCTGAAACTATGCAGGACAATCTCGGCGGTCAGCTGACTATTCTGAAATCACAACTTGAAGAACTTGCTATTTCTTTCGGCGAAATTTTAATGCCTGTAATCCGTGAGATTGTCACGAAGATACAGGAATTTATTGATAAACTCAATGCAATGGACCCTGCCACGAAACAGACGATTGTAAAAATCGCTCTTGCTGCTGCGGCAATGGGTCCTTTATTAGTAGTTATTGGAAAAGTCATATCCTCGGTGGGAAGTCTTATGACTTTTATAGGCAATGTTCCCACTATGATTGCAGGCGCAAAGACTGCGTTCTCCGCCCTTGGCGCTGCACTTGGCGGTATTTCTGCACCTGTTGTGGCTGTTATTGCTGCAATAGTAGCACTTATTGCCGCATTTGTACATCTGTGGAATACTAATGCGGCAATAAGTGCTACTATTGCAGCAATAGTAGCACTTATTG
>ERZ857480.97558-NODE-151533-length-19163-cov-6.0000_pt1 | contig 19163 bp, 5 predicted proteins | sample MGYA00519767_ERZ857480 | MGnify/ENA primary metagenome ERZ857480 (study PRJEB31778, sample SAMEA3449210) | human gut metagenome | biome: human gut; feature: human-associated habitat; material: faeces | place: United Kingdom | collected 2010/2012 ...
TATCGTTTCGCAGTCCTGTCCGGGAATACGGCTCTGCTTTTCCCAGAAGTCGTAATACCCTATACTCTCATAGTTTCTGATATGCAGAAATTTATGAGCCGGTATCGTTACGAAATACACCTTAATATCACTGTTTGTCTGTGCCATACCTGTTCCTCCTATACCTAAAAGATAGCAGTCGAAAGGTCTTATAGCCGTGCGGAGAATTACAGGTACAGGGTGTAAGCGGTAAGCGCTCGGAGTAATTCCGTATGCCGCTTTGAATGCCCTTGTGAACGCCTCGTGAGATGTAAAGCCGTAGTCAAGTGCAATATCAAGTATGCCCTTGTCGGTATCTCTCAGTTCCCTCAGTGCAAAAGCAAGCCTGCGGTATCTCATATAATCCCTGAGCTTCATTCCAGATATTTTGCTGAATTTCCTTGAAACATAGTATTCCGAATAGCCAAGCGTCTGCGACAGCCTGCCGAGCGTCAGCCTTTCGTCCTCGCCGCTTTTTATACACCTGTCTATGTCGTCAACAATATTCTGAATATTCATATACCATTCGTTTATCTCACTCATCTGTTTTCCCCCTTACAGCTTTCTTCCGCCTTTCCGACTGAATTCATTTTATCACAAATGAGAAAGCCGAAACTTGATACGGCTTGCTGTTTTTACTGAAGGCAGCACAGTATTTTCATATCAGATCAAGATAAGTCTTGAGATCGCCGACAAACTGATTTCCGCACCGTGCAAGCTCACCGAGCACTCGATCGGTTCCTTTTTCGGTCGTATACCAGTTTTCTTTGGTGATGTTATAGCAATGTACGGGGCAGACCGTCATATCAACATTCGGGAAAGCCATTTGATACAGCATTAAGCATCGGCGAGCATGAAAGGCTTTACAAACAATTATACCGCTTTTTATCATTATGCCCTTTTCATCAACGGCTTTACGAGAGAGAAATGCGTTATCACGGGTATGCCCCGACTTGCTTTCTTCAATGATCGCAGTCTGCGGAACGCCGTTTTTTACGAGTACATCTGTAAAAAACTCGCAGTCTGACCGGTAATCGCCACTATAAATTTCCGCTTTTGTGCGGACGCCGTGCCATTTTTCCTCTTTAACGCTTACTCCTCCTGACGGGACTATCCAATCAGTCAAACCTTGTCGGTATAATTCTGCGGCATATTCGGGCTGTTCGGGGTGTGAGCCGCCCGGCAGAAAAATCGCATCGACCTTTTGAGGTTCTCCTGACACAAAGATATAATCTGAAATATCTGTGATGATCCGGTTTGGCATAGGGGTTCTCCTCTTAGTTTTTTTGTAAAAGAAAAATGCGTGATCGATACAGCTTGCTGTTTTTACTACTCTTCCGGCGTAAAGAACACATTCCCGTCATCGTCTGTCGTAAACACCGTGAAGCCGGTATAGCACACGTTTCCGTAAATGTCGTTTATAACAAAGCTGTATCTGTAGTCGCCTGCAGGCAGATTGACAAACTCTATCATATTGTCGCCGCTGTAGGTGCATTCATCACCCTCGGCTTTGCCTGCAAAGTTACCCTCGCTGTCGTAGGTGTTGAATATCGGCACTATGACATCTCCCTCTTTAAGAGGAACAACACTCCTTGCCGACTCGCCGTTTTCGTTTACGCCGTCCCATGTTCCAAGCGCCGTTATATCATACGCATTGCCGTCCTGCGTCATAGCTATACGCAGATTTGTTTCCTTGCCGTTGAGCTTCACGGGAGATGTGTAAACCGAGCTGTTTCCGTTCTTCTCCACTATGAACATAGGGATAAGATTATTCTCAATCATATACCACTGACCGCTGAAATTATCCTCGACCAGTCCCGATGAGAAATCGACCTTTGTACTCTGGTCAACGCCGAATTCGATAAGCTCACCCGTTTCTTCGTCAACACGGTAAACCGAGCAGTTTACGCTCGCAAGGTTGTTTATAGTATCGTCCGTAACATTGAAGTAGAACGTTCCTTCATCATCAAGCACAGGTCCGACATCTATCTGTACACTGCTCTTATCACCGCAGAAGCCCATGTCGTCGGTCTTATTGTTGTAATGCTCCCAGTTGCTCTCATAGTCGGAATAATCCCCGTCGCTCCAGTACACCGCACCGTCCGCAAGCCATGTTTTTTCACCGCTGTACCCGTCCGTACTGCCGTTTTGTGCGCCGTATGCGATTCTGTCAACAAACGTCATATAGTACGGACTTACGCACACCTTGCCGAATGTGGCAAGCTCGGCAGAGCCTGAAACGCCGAACGGATAGTAGGTCGAAAGCCCTGTTGAGCCGTCCTTGTCCTCGCCGTAGATGTTATACACTACCGCCTTTTCAAGCGCCGACATAACCTTGTCCGCCTTGTCGCCCGATACCGTAGCCGCTATCATAGAGCCGAGATCCACCATGTTGGTATATCCCTCTGTATCGTTGTTACTGCCGTATGCTCTTACGGTATAGATGCTTCTTACCGCATTTGCAAGCAGTGCAGGGTCGGAAGAAATATCGTTCATTTCCTCGGCGGCGTCATTCACCGCCTTTACAAGCTCGTCTATTCGGCTGAGATCCGTTATCGAAAGCGTAGCCTCGCCGCCTGCGCCGATAGCCTCGCACGATGCCATAAAGCTGTCAGCGACCGTTTTTCCGAGTTCGGCTGTATCCGCTGTCGGATTACTTTCCATAAAGCCTGCTATCTCGGTATAATCCCAGCCGTAGCCCGGCTCTGTTTCTTCCGATGCAAACATATAGTCTGCATGTGGAACAAGCATATTCGCCGTTTCGACCGTTGCCATAAGGCAAGCGTCAAAGCCGATGAACGCAAACTTATCCGTCATCTTGTCATACACAGACGTAAGCGCAGTGTCTATTTCCTCAAGCGACAGCGAATCGTTCTCGTTAAGCTCGTCGAAGCACACGCCGCTTATACTTCCTCCGCCGTGGTTCCAGAAGATAAGCCCCATTTTAGCCGCCGCATAGTTTTCTATACCCCAGCTTAAAAAATCGACAAGCACATCCTCCTTGCCCATATTGACAGACTCTTTTTCTTCGATAAGGCTTATTTCTCCGCCCGTTACAACATAACGCTGTGTCTTTTCGGCAGAGATGCCGTATGTATCCGCCCACGCTCCGGCACCGCCTGTCTGAATGACGAACTTCACGTTCTCGCTTTGTGACCCTGCGATCATTTCCTCAATGTCGCCGCTCGCAAGCCCGTTCTCGCTTTCAAGGTCGCTTCCGCACATATACACGAATACCGTCTGTGTGCCGTCCTCGCCCATAGGCTTTTCGGCTTCACGCTGTTTTCTTGCAATGCTTATCCCGTCCGAACCGCTGAACGTCAGCTTTGACGCACGACTGCCCGTAACACTTCCATCATATTTATTATCACTGCCTTCGCTACTTTCCGCATTGCCGCCGTCGCTCGTCTGCCTGTTGTCGCTTGCCGTGCTGTCGGAAATCTCCTCCTCATCGTCAAGGCAGCCGCTCGATAGCACAGCCGTTGCAAGTACCGATACCGCAAGCAGTGCCCGTAATATCTTTTCGCTTGTTTTTCTCATAAGCTCTCCTTTTCTCTTAGCCGTAATTATAACCATATTCTCACATATTAATTATAATCGTTTTTCTCGGCAATTGCAACGAAAAGGCACAAACGGTATTTAATCGGCTGAAAACGGTAGTTTTCCTTGCCATCCCACAACCCTCGCACAATCACAACCACCATTCCTCGCCCCTCACCAACCCTTCCAAAACCGCACTATCTCTTGCCTCGCATCACATTCTTGGCTCCCTTGCCAAAGGGAGCTGGATTGCGACAAGGCTATTTCTTATTATAAATTGCAACATTCTGCGATTTCATCAACGTTAATATCCGCTCAACCCTATCTGTCGCAAGACTGAGGGATCGTTCGCAACCACTGTCCCACACCAACCCTTCCAAAACCTCAACCACCAAAGTAAGTCCTAACTAACCTAATTTTTACAAAAAAATTTTCAAAAACCTCTTGACAAACGCCGAAGTATCGGTTATAATAAAATCAACAAATCAGTAAACGTTACTGATTTCACTAAAAACAATAAGAAAATAAAGATTTTATCACTATGAAAGGATAGGTAATTTACTATGAAAAAGTGGGTATGTCCGGTATGCGGTTACGTTCATGAGGGAGATACACCTCCCGAGTTCTGCCCCCAGTGCAAGGTTCCCGGCAGCAAGTTCATAGAGCTTAAGGAAAGCGAAAAGCTTGTATTTGCAGACGAGCACAAGGTAGGCATCGCAAAGGCAGTTGAGGATGAAGAGATCATCGCAGGCCTAAAGGCAAACTTCGAGGGCGAATGCACAGAGGTAGGTATGTATCTCGCTATGGCAAGAGCCGCTCACAGAGAAGGTTACCCCGAGGTAGGCCTTTACTACGAAAAGGCAGCTTGGGAAGAGGCTGAACACGCAGCAAAGTTTGCAGAGCTTTTAGGCGATGTTGTAAGCGCATCAACTAAGGAAAACCTTGAAAAGAGAGTTGCCGCAGAGCACGGCGCTACACAGGGCAAGCTTGACCTCGCTAAGAGAGCAAAGCAGTTAAATCTTGACGCTATCCACGACACAGTTCACGAGATGGCTAAGGACGAAGCCCGTCACGGCAAGGCTTTTGAGGGTCTGCTGAACAGATACTTCAAGTAAGCGGCGGCTGTGAGCCGCACCAAATTCGCCTTTTCAAAATTCTGCTTACCGCAGGACAGCGAAACGGCGGCATCATAAAAAGCAATAAACAAACTACAGCCGTAAGCAAGAGTGCTTACGGCTCAGTTTGTTCTTATAGTAAAAACGCATCTGATACACAAAAAAGAACACCGGTCGCCCGGTGTTCTCTTTTTTTACTGTCAGCTTATTTGGCTGTCTTCACATTTGCATAAGTATAAGTGCTTGTATTTGCACCCTTATAAGACGCAATCCTTACCTTATACACGCTTCCGGCCCTGAGTCCGCCAATAGTGACAGTAGCATTCGTACTGCCCTTTAACGTCTTTTTGACCCACTTGCCGCCTTTGTAAATTTCAACCTTATATCCGTCTGCACTGGCGTTTTTACCCCACTTAACGGTTATCGAGTTGCTTTTTGCCGATACAACCTTGATATTGGTTACCGGTGAAAGCACTGCAGTAACCGTAGTATAGCTGTAATCGCCGTACAGATTGTCCTTATACGCTCTTACCCTTACTTTATATGTGATGTAAGGTGTAAGTCCGCCAAGCACAGCCTTTGCTGTCTTATTATCGGTTATGGTCTTTTCGACCCACTTACCGCCGATATAATATTCTACGTTATATCCGTCAGCGTTTGTATCCGCATTCCATATAACAACCGCCTTTGAGTCCACTGCGCTCTTTACCTTAAGACCGCTGACCTTTGTCGGAGCGGTAGTGATATAAATATCGTCGAATGCACTCTCAAGCTCACCCTTATAAGCCTTTATTCTGACCTTGTAGGTTTTGTAGCCCTTAAGCGAGCCTATTGTAACGGTAGTTTTTTTATTGCCGACGAGCGTCTTTTCATTCCACTTACCGTCTGCATAGTACTGAACGGTATAACCGTCCGCACTTTCGTTCTTATCCCATTTAAGCGTAAACGAAGAAGATGTGACTGTCTGCGTAATACCCGTAACTTTTGACGGGAGCGTATCGATATAGCCGTATGTATACGGACTGTAAAGGTCACCCTTATATGCGCTTACCCTTACTTTATATCGTGTTCCTGCACAAAGTCCGTCTATAACCGCCGATATATTATTGTTGCCGGTAACAGTCTTTACGGACCACTGATTATTAATGTACCACTCTACCTTGTAGCCGTCCGCTCTGGCGTTTCTGCTCCAGCTTATTCTTACCGTTTCATCGGTAGCCTTCACCGTATTTATATTCCATACGGGAGAAGGAACAGTATCAACATAGAAACATCTGAACTTGGCGGTGAAGCTTCCTGCATAAGCCGCTATCCTTACCTTATATTTAAGGCCTGCAGAAAGACCGCTCAGCTTTGCCGCTACTCTGTCGCCGTCAGCACTGCAGTTAATCTGCTTCCACTGATTGCCGACATAGCATTCGACATAATATCCGTCAACGCCGCTTATATTCTTCCAGCTTATATCGACTTCATTGTATGTCGTCTTTTCAACCGCTATTTCTTCCACATCGGGAATAGGCTTTACGGGAACACGGTTTCCGATATATGAATCCTTACATCTTGTGCATTCAAATACGCTGTAGCCTTCGTTGCAATAGTCAGGCTCAACTACTTTGATTACAACATAGTCGTGACCGAGAGGTTCACCATACTCCGCTCCGCATATTTCACACTTTGCCTTTTCGGTGCAGGTAGCCTCTCCTCCGGAATGCTCACATTCGGTTATCGTAGCCGTTACAACGTCCGACTTCATCGAAACTCCCGCCGTTGTAGCATTGCTGTAGGTAAGACGGCAGTAGTACCTGCCCGTTGTGAGATTTTCGAGCGACAGCTTTCTGTCTGTAGCGCCCTCTATCACTGTTTCGTAGCCGTTTTCATCAATGGCGATCCACTGATAAGCAACTTTTGCGTCGACCTCGCCTGAATACCACGGCACTGCACTTATTTGAAGTGACGGTATGTCGCCCGGATAATAGCCGTTGGTGTAATATACAGTATCTATCGGCTTGATTATCTGCATCGGACACAACCGTACCGTAAGTCCGTTTGTCGATGATGCCGTTGCCTTATTAAGACTGTATATATCTATCCACTCTTTTGTTCCTCTGTCCTGTACCCAGAAGCCGGGATCGATATAATCGGCTATCACCTTATCACTGACCGTAGTTACGATTTCGGCAAACCCACCTGACGAAATGGATACATTACCGCCGTTTATAGTAAGGCAATTTATATTGTTGGAGGCCATTGTAACATTTCCGCCGTTTATGGTCACATTGCTGCCTGTAGCAAGCCCATCAAATGTGACATCACCGCCCCTCACTATGAATGCGTCTTGATTCTCAAACGCTGTCACCGCACAACGTCCCGTAACCGTCAGCTTTGCCTTGCCGTTTATGATGATCGGACGTGAGAACGCTGTACGAACTGCGTACTTGAGCGTGAAGTTACCTTCGGTTATGACTAACTGACCGCCGTATCCGTTCTTGTTATAAAGCGGATATAAGGTACAGCCCTCGTTTTCGCTCTTCTGAGCGTCTTTCGCAGCCTCGTCAAGATCGTTATAATACCTGACATCGTCGCCCTTTGTTATCTTTGCATTGAACTTGCTCTCGCATATCTCGCAATATGTCGGCTCAGTAATGTTACCTGAGGTTTCCTTGTCCGCTGTAGGATCGACCACCTGAGAATGATCACAGTCAACAAGGTCTATGCTTACAGTGTTCGACTTTATTTCATAGCCGTCATCGGTAATAACTACGAAGTATATCTCGGCAGCAACGCTGTTGCCCGCCTTATCAATTATTTCGTCTGCCGACAATTTAGCGTCAGTTACAAGTGCGCTTAAGCTGCTATAAATTATATCTCCGCTTACATAGGAGTTTATACCGTATCTCTTACTTACATACGAGTCGTTCAGGTTCGAGCCGTGAGCAAGAGCAAGGTTGAACTTCAGCGTGGGGTTTGCGTTGCTGTTGCGATACAGCTGGTTTATTTCTGTGCTAAGCGTTGCTTGTACTATCGGTGCCTTAGCAACGGTAACACCGCTTGCTTCCGACACCTCACGTTCTTTAAGCGTCAGCCATGCACCGCCCTCTGTTTTCTTATACGCATAGCCGTTGCCGAGAATATCTGTTATCTTGCCATCTTTTACCGTAATGTTATCATATTGTCCGCCGCTGAGCTTAACATCTCCGCCGTTTACGGTGAGATATGCGATTCTTGTGGCTTCTTCGGCAGTCAACCTGGAGCCCGGCTCGGCAATTACAGCGAAAATATTGGCGTTGCCTCTAAGTGTCAGCTTACCGCCATCGGCGACCTTTACTGTATTATACAAGATGGCGTTATCGCCATTTGCAATAAGTGTAACATCACCTGTAACAGGGAGGTAGTCTGTATCATAAGCGGAAGACATCAGCATTGTTATTGTTGCACTTGCAACGCTGTTTGCCTTGGCAAACGCCTTTCCCAGATCTTCCTTAACAAAATATTCTGTCTTTTCCGCTCCGTTCTCGGTATAGCTTACGCTTGCAGCGATCAATGAATTGCAGTATATGCAACGGTTATCTCTGCCCACACCGTCCGGGTGGTCGCATCTTATTATTCTTACGTTATCGAAGTTTGACGAAGCGTTTGCTTTCAGATCGCTGTACAGCTGAGAATCGACACGGCTGCCGCTCGCTAAAATTTGATAAAGATAAATTTCACTTGAGCAGTCTATATTAGCGATATTAGCATTCGTGATACTTGCCAGCTGTTTAAGCAGAACACCGTCTTCTAAAATCAGCGTGTCAATTTTCAGCGTTTCAACATAGGAGGAGAAATATGTGGCATTTAATTTCACATTCTGGCAAACTACGCTGACCTCTCCCGAGAAAGTAACAGTGCCGCCGTCCATGCTAAATCCATTTTCAACCCCAAAAGTACACTTACTGTCACTGCGTATAGTGATTTGGGTTCCGGATCCGTTAAAGCTATTGATATAGACACCAAAGCCGTTCATATCGACAGTAAGTTCTCCGCCGTTTACGTTAATGTCAGTATTTCTATCGAAGAAATCTCTGAGCATTTTCAGCGTACAGCCCTTGTTTTCGTTCTTTGCCGCAAACTCAAACGCTTCCGTAAGTTTTGTAAAGTATTTTACCGTTGTTCCGGTCTCACTCTTTACAGTGACTGCAACATACATCTTTGCATTGCACTCGTTGCATACACCTTCCGCATTGATCTCACTGTGTGCACACTGATAACCGCAGCCGCACCTTCCTGTTTCGTCATACTCATGCTTGCTGTGGTCGATTACCGTAAGTGACATATCGCTTTCCGAAACCTTGCTTGCGTCAAACAGCTTTCCGTCGCTTGTCGTAAACGCCTTGTTCTCGCCGAGCAGATCTTTCAGTGCCTTGCCCTCTGCGCTTACATCTATGCTGCTGAATGTACCGCTGTTTATAGTGACCGTACCTCCGCTGACGCTCAGCTTATTATAAGTACCGCCGTTTATAACAGTCTTGCCGCCGCTTACGCTGATACTGTCATCGTTGATAGTTATGTCATCAAACGTTACCGTGCCGCCCGTTACAGCTATGAGATATCCCACCGAGCTTCCCAGATACTTCGATAATGTACAGCCGTCATCTCCTGTGATCTTGACATTTCCGCCGCTTACTTTGATCACAGCAGATGCACTTCCCGTTTTCTTGAATAAAACGGTAAAGCTGCCCTGTGTGATCTCACAGTCTCTGTTCACACCTCTGTATAATTCTAATGTACAGCCGTTGTTCTCCTCAAGCTGTGCCGCTTCAAATGCTTCGGGCACATTGTCGGTATAGCATGCCTTGTCGCCGTTTGTTTTAACAAGTATCGCATTTATGCTGGCATCACATAACGAACAACGATAGTAATCATACTCGTCTGTCGTTAATGCGTCATACGGATGCGTACAGGTCGCCATTTCAAACTCGACATCATTCGTCACATACTCATATCCGTTCAGCTTGATAACAAGATGTGCCTTTACAGTGCCGTCAGTATCGGAAATTTCATCTGCATTTGCAAACGTATATGAATTTCCGACGAAGTCGAGCTCTCTTATTAAGGTATCGCCTACATATAAACCGACTGTGACCTTATTGGCATCGCTTATCGTGTATCCGTCGCTTGTATTAACATTGAAGTTAAATAAGATCTGCCGTGCACCTCCGCCGTTGCGGTACAGCACAGTCTTATTTGCTGTCGCCGTTGCGCTCTTTATCGGCGCTGTCCTTACTTCTACATTAGCTATATCCTGCTTTTCACGCTCTGCAATAGTAGACCAGATGCCGGAATCGATAAAACTCCAATAGGCATAGCCGTCCGCAAGAAGCTGTCCTACGTTTCTGCCTTCGCCTGAAACCTGTAAGCTGTAGAATTGACCGCCTTTAATTACAGCGTTACCGCCGTCTTTAATTATGAAGTCAGAGAGAGTACCACCGTTGATTTCCGCATCGCTGCCGTTGCAAACGGCAACACGTTTTATTAAGCCACTGCCGTTAACGGTCAGCTTACCGCTCGTTACTTCTATGGAATACCATACATCAGTACCGGGTTGTGAGAGCCTTTTACCGTTAAGTTCAAGCGTAACATTGCCTGTAACAGCTATCGTATCTGTAATATCGTCCGTGATGTTCTTCTGCAGCGTTACAGTAGCCGTACCTATCTCATTAGCCTTGTCAAAAGCGTCATAAATATCGCTGAACAGATCTGTCTCTTCGCCGCCGTTTGCCGTATAGCTTACAGTTGCAACGATTTCCTCATTGCAGTAAGGACAGCGATTTCCGTCAAGCACATAACTGCCGTTTTCGTCCTTATGGCTGCACTTTTCAACAAAAATTCTATCGGTTTTGGTCATGGTCTGAATAGCTTCGTATGTGTAAATAGTAAAGCCATTTATATTATTGCCGAAAACTACGCTTCCACTCGCAATTGCCATACCTAAAGTATAACCGCTGTCTGTTTTGCAAGTGGTGCTGCCGAACTCGCCGGTTACGATAGAGATGCTACCGGACCCGTTGATATTCACGCTTAAAGAATCGGCTGTAACATAATTGATGACCGTGTCTCCGCCGTTAGCTTTCAGTGCATCAATATTTGCACCGTTTACAACAGTCTTTCCGCCATTTATTGACAGTTCTTTAATATAACTCTCGGCACTGTTTACTGCAAGCGCACCGCTTGATATTGTTACACTTCCCAGCTTGATTTTACCGTCAATTGTAACCTCAGCGTCAGTTCCGTTAACTGTGATTCCGCTTGGCAGATTTTGATTGCTCACGTCCTGTACTGCCGAAGAAGTGAAAGTCACGTCACCGCCGTTGACAGTGAACTGATAATATGCCTCTTTACCGTTAAAGTCAACAGTAAACTTACCGCCCGTCACGGTAATGGACGCAGGTACTCTTTCCGAAATCAGCTTTACAGTGCTGCCTTCGTTCTCCTGCGCCAGCTTTATGGCTCTATTAAGACCCGCATAGCCTAACGACTTGCCGTCAGCATCTACTACCTCGGCTTCTATCAATAAATCACATATACCGCAGAATACCAAACCGTCGGTTTCGTTATTAAAGCTATCCTCAGGGTGCGAGCAGGTCGCAAGTGTAAACTTAAGCACATTCGACTTATATTCGTATCCGTCACACTTCAGTACAGTGTAATATTCAACCTCACCGTCTTCTGCTACAATCTCACCGATTTTATAACCGAATACCATATACCAGTTAACAGAAAGCTTAGAATCTTTACTGCGATTATTGCCGTTTACATAGTCCGAATAGGTTATCCGCTTTGAAGTGTCCGCCACATCGCATGTAACATTGACTTTTAATTTTTTCGCTCCGTTACGGTATATAACAGGCGCTTCTCCGCCTGCCCACGAAATACTTGCGCTCTTTATCGGCGCTTCTTCTACGGATAACGCTCCTTTAGAACCGCCCAAATAGCTATCTTTTTCACGCTCATCAATCGAAAGCCAAGTGCCGTCAGCATTTTTATACGCATAACCGTCTGCCAGTACAGATTCGATTGCCTTGCCGTTGTACATAAACAAATACTTGAATTTACCGCCGCTGACCTCTGCTTTACCCGTACCATAAACGGATAAGCAGTCTATTATACCATCCAGGATTACCACTTCACTGTCTGAAAGGGCATACACATCATAGTATTCGCCGTTTGTAATGGTTAATTTCGAGTCCGGCTTAGCTTCAATTGCGCTCCATACTTTACCGTTTCCATTCACGGTAAGCGTGCTGCCACAAATATTTATTTTATTTGCTTTATCCGTAGCACCCAATGTTTTGCCGTTCAGTGCAAGCGTTACATTGCCCGTAACATTTATTTCATGTGCAATTTCACTGTCTGCAATATCCCTGCACAGCGTTATAGTAGCCGTACCTATCTCATTAGCCTTGTCAAAAGCGTCGCATATATCGCTGAACAGTTCTGTCTTTTCGCCGCCGTCTGCTGTATAGCTTACGCTTGCGGCAAACTCAGAGTTACAGTATTTGCATATACCGCTGTCATTAAAGGCATAACTGCCGTCCTCATTCTTATGCTCGCACTTGGTAAACAGATAATAGCTTACAGTATTGTTTTCGGAGTCAAAATTATTTTTTTCGGCTATATCGCTGTATAATAAAGCCTTTGCTGTTTTCTCAGCAGTCGGATCTGTCGGATTGTCGTAGCTTATCACACGCACACCGCTTGCAAGCACGTCCTTAAATTTATGCTGTCCGAGAACGATACGGCCGTAAGTACCTCCGCCTATAGTCACCTTTGCGTCAGTTGCGTCTTCGCTTACAAATAAATTATCAGCACCCGCATTATTGTCAACATTGACGCCTTCGCTGACAGTTACGGTACCGCCTGATATAGCAATACTATCAAATCCGGCGCTTGAGCCCTCAGGTAATGTAAGAGATCCGCTCTTCACATTAACCTTGCACTTGATGAACATATAACCTTCAGCAATAACATCTGCACCGTCAATAGTTATTGTCTGGTTGTAATCATAGATAGTACCGTAATTATTTGCGGTAATCGTAAACTGACCGCTTGACAGCGTAACCTCGCTCTTGATCTCACCGCTTGTTACAAGAGTGAAAACACAGCCCTTGTTTTCAGCCTTATCCGCATACCGTAAGCCCTCGGTTATGTCGTCGAAATACTTTACCTTTCCGTCGGCAGTAGTTACCTTTGCGTAAATTTTCGCACCGCACTCACTGCACACCTTGTTGGCGCTGTCTTCATCTACCTGACCCTCGCCGTCATGCAGACACTTATATCCGCAAGCGCAGTTGCCGTGATCATCGTATGTATGCTTCGGGTGAGCCTTAACAAATATATTATCGCCTGCTTTGTATATTTGTTGTACGCTTGCATTCAGTATTTCTCCGCTTTCACTTGCAAGCGCCTTACCGCTACCCAGTATTTCAATTACACTTCTTCCCTGAACATAAATGCTCTTGAATACTCCGGCATTGATCAAAGCGTCGCCGTCTTCAAATGTTGCAAAAGTATCGAATTCAATATCTCCGTTTACAGTTACCATTCCATAGGAATAAACGCCGGTGGCGTTTATAACTGCACGGCTGCTTCCGCTGTTTTCAAAGGTTACATTTCCGTAAACCGCTACTGCGCTTATTTCCTCGGTACCGACCGAAACATTCAGCGTATGACCGTTCATGTCGATCGTTTTATTGCCGTTTATTATTATGCCCTTAACAATACAATCTACATCGTCTGTCAGCTTTAATACGCCGTCTGCCTCATTTTCCGCAATATTTTTAAACTGTGTTGTGCTTTCAATAAATGTATAAGTTTCAGAGCTTTGTGTTGTCTCGGTAAATATAGCAAGCGCACAAACGCCGCACGGACACTTGCCCGTTTCCACGTTGTATCTATGCTCATGCGCTACAACCATGACATTTGTAAGTCTTCCGCCGATTGTCTTCGCACTGCCGTCAACTATACTTTCGGGGAGATGTGTGACACTGTTTAAGGTCGCAAATGCATAACCCTTTGCAAGCAGAGTGTTTACAGGTGTGCTGTTGCTTTCCTCGCCGCAGATGGTGTTGTACCTTCCGCCGTATAAAACTACACCGCTTGCGTGTGCAATATAAACATTCTCAAATACGCCGCCGTATATTTCGACACACTTAGCACTGTTAATGACTAAATTGAGTACATCTGCGGCTGAACTGCCGCCGTCTGCAGTACCGTTTATAAGCGTACCGCCGTTTACACTAAAAGGTGCGTCTATGCATCCGCTGCTGGTGCTTTTCCTGCTGTCCTTAAGGTACAGCACACCACCGTTATTTACACTTATATCCGCCTCTCCGCCGAGTGAATATCCGTTCACATCGACAGTAACCGTTGTATTGCCGATATCTACGCTCTGTGTTATCTCGCAGTGCTTATACAATGTCAGCGTACAGCCGTTGTTTTCCGCCGATAATGCCGCAACAAAAGCGTTGTCTATATTATCGAAATACTTCGCTGTTCCCACGCCCGAAATGCCCGCAGTAAGCTGATATTTGCAGGTAGAGCATACACCTGTTTTGCTGTCAACATCCGTATGACCGCACCGCTTACCGCAAATCGTGCACTTGCCCGTTGTGCTGTCGTAACTGTGATCTTCATGTGGTGCTACAATAACAGGTGTTACAAAACCGTCTTTCAACAGTGTTTTTGAGCCGTCTATCGGCACAGCGGAAGACGTCATAAACATACGGTTCTCAGCCAATAAAGTCAGTATTTCTGCGTTTGCTCTGTCCCCGCCGCCGTTATAGCGTATTTTTAGGAAAGCTCCGTCGTGAAGAATTACGTCACTGCTTGCATCGTTTATATTGAGTATTATGCCGAGTGAACGATAGCAGTCAAATGTACCTGCACCTACCGACACAGTTCCCTTAGCGCCGCAGTTTTCGTCAAATGTCAGCTTACCGCCGTCCACTACATTGAAATCGCCATAAATACTATTATTTTTTTCCGATCCCGTAACGGTTATATCTCCCGAAACAGTTAACGTACCTACATTGGCTTCCTCAGCGATCCACAGCGTGAACTTACGGCTGAGTGTTGTATAGCTGCCTGCATAATTCTTGTATACTTTTAATGTACAGCCGGTGTTTACGCCACTGTCAGCCGCTTCAAAAGCCGCTCCCATCTCATTTTCTTCATAAACGGAAGCTACAGCCCCATCCTTTACGATAACAGCCGCATACTGATATTCACACTCTGTACACTTACCCGTTTCGCTGTTAACATCGCTGTGAGGGCAAACATATCCGCAGCCGCACTCGCCGTCAACATAGGTATGGCTGTGGTCTTTGACTGTCAGCGTTTCACTGCTTGATATTTCCTTAACGTTTGCGTTGAAAAGAGTTCCGTCAGTCTTGAAGAAAGCCTTACCCTCTCCGAGCATATCGTATAATGTCTTGCTGTCCCTGGCGTAAAGTCCGGCTGGATATGCACCGGCTTTCAATATAACCGTACTCGAATCATATACATAGATCGAAGTGTCTAAAACTACATCGCCGTCTATTATAAGCGTACCGCCGGCGTATGAAGCGTCGTTTGTCGGATATACATTACAACCGAGCATAACCGGATTGCCGCTGTTTTTGATTGTGAGCTTTCCGTTTTTGCAAGGAGTAATACTCCGGATATTTAATCTGCGTCCGTTTAAGTCAATTGTAAGTTCTCCGTATAAGTCATACTGAGCTTTTGAATTATCATAATCCTTAAACAGCTTTATCGTACCGCTTCCGTTGTATTCATTCAGTAAAGAGTCAAGCTCATCGGTATCTACATACTTTAAGCTTCCGTTCTTGTCTGTATAGAGTGCGACAGACACAACCGCACCGCAGATTGAGCAGATGCCGGTGTCCGTGTTTATATCACCGCCATGCTCGCAGGGCTTTCCGCACTCCTCGCACTTGCCTGTTCCACTGCCGTATTTGTGGTCAGCGTCAGTATGCTCAACAACAGTAAGCGCAACGGAATAACCCATACTTCCATATTCTTTATAAAGATCAAGATAATTGCCGTTATCTTCACGTCGCAGTGCCTGCCGGGTAACATCAAGAAGATTGCCTAATTTCAGAGCGCCGGAATTGTTTTGGCGATGATATGTCAGCCCACCTAACTTCATTCCCGTAGCAAGCTTTACAGATGTCGTTGTAGTTCCGTCATCATTCACGGATGCTATCACAGTCAACTGTTCTGTAGTTACTTTTGCGCCATCGTTTACAGCAAGCCGTGCACTGTCCTCAACAAAAATTGTATTAAATTCTACATTTGCTTCGCTGTCAATTATGAATGATCCGCCGCCTTTGCGAACATACACCTGCGTAACATAACTGCCCGCTGTGCCGGTTAATGTAAGCGTGACGTCTTTGTTGACCCCAAGTTTGTTGACCCCAAGCTTGATATTGTTCAGCTTGTGACCGTTAAGGTCGATCATAACATTGTGTTTTACATCTATAGTATCTAAAATTGCAGTTGCCGATGCATCGCCGATATCCTGATAGATCTTAACATAGTTTCCGGTATCGGCAGTAATGCTGTCAAGGCAGTCTGCGAGCGTGTCATAGCCTGTCGGCGCATTGCCGTCTGTGCTGATCGTAGCAACAAACTGACGCTCACACTTGTTACACTTACCCATGCCAATGTCAATATCGCTGTGATCACATAACGCTCCGCAGTTTGTGCATTTACCGTCGGAATAACCGTTTTCATGTGCACATTCTTTATATGTAAATGTAAATTTTTCTGTAACAGTTTCTGTGCTGTCACCGTCTGAATAGGTTATATCGCAATACAGAACATAATTTCCGGCAGGAATATTATCCGCAAGCTTGAATTCGCCGTTGCTTCCGGATACTGCCGCACCGAGCTCATCTGCACTGTATGCACTGTTCGTACTGTACCAGTTATAGCTTATGCTTTCACTGTCAACCGTATAGGTGCTTACAAGCTTGTAATTGTCCTTCTCTTCCTGCGAAGTGTTTGTATAGAAAACCGTTCTGTTTGTGTTGTCACCCTGTGTAACCTTGTTGAAACGGTTTGCATTCGACTTTACCTGAACGGTATTGGATACAATATCTCCGCACTTTATTGTAAGAGTATTATCAGTGTCGTATGTAGTCGAAAACTCGGTATCGCAGACCATGCACACCCAGCCGTAATCGGTCTTGATTATGCTTGCTAATAAATCGGGTTCATCGCCGCCGAAATAGCCTCTTGCGTCTGCAAACTCTTCATCGCTCATATTCTTCAGAGTAATATCAAAGTAAACCGTACCCTTGAGCTTGGTATCAGTCATGTCCATGCCTTCAATTATTTCATACTCTTCCGTCTTGAATATTCCTGTCTGCTTTCCGAGTATTATACGGGGAGAAGTATCAGGCTTTATAACTACCGTCTTAGCGTCCGCTCCGTCAATCTCATAATAGCCGCCGTTAAGCTTGACCTCGCCTGTTACAGCGCTTTCTGAAGCCTTGGACTCGGTCGAACCCTTTATTACAAATTCATTCTCGTCTATTGTCGGTACAGTTTGACCGATAGCGTATGAACCGCCCGTAGTATATACCGAGCCTGTACCGCTCATTATAAGGTTTACTTTGTAAATGCCATACTTAGCACCATAAGCAGTGACCTTACCGCCGCTTATTTCGGCATCCATTCCGTCGCCGTTGTTTCCGCTGTAGTATATTCCGACTCTTGCTGCATTGCCTTCAGGCACAGTAATACTGCCGTTTTCGCTGACGGAAATTTTGTCACCGAAATTACTGGTAAGCAATATTGCACTGTTTAACGTAGATTCATTAGCACAACCTACTGCAGTAAGACTGCCGTTGCCGTCAACAGTAATGCCGCCGCTGACATTGACAGCCACACCCTCAAAAGATGCAGTTGTCGCATTTGCGTTCAGCACACCGTCATTATGTATTTCAAGCGAATTTGTCTTTACAGTACCTGTTGCGTTTACTGTACCGCCGTTCAGGATTATTGATCCGCCGAGAGAGCGTGCCATACTGTCTGTAGAGCGGTTCTCTGCATTCAGCACACCGTCGCCGCTGATCGTCATTGTGCCGTCACAATTGACCTCTTTATTATTTACGGCACTGAGAACGTATGTATCGCTTTCGAGGGTATCGGTCTGTACGATAGTGTTTTCACCGTTCAGCACTATTTTCGTACCGTCAGGGACTGTTACGACGCTCATCATATTCTCTTCTGTTGTCGCCTGAATGTTCACTCCGTTAAGCGTCAGCGTCTTTGTGTCATGATCCCAGCTCCAGCCGTCACCGCTTTCGTCCGCCGTCTTTTCTCTGAAATCAAGCGGTGTCGTGATGACATTGCTCTCGCCGTCATGCGTATGCGCCTCGCCCTCGGCAAATGCCGATAACGGTACAGCCGTCAGCGTCATTGCCGCAGACAGCACCGCACTTATGAGCCGTACAAATTTTTTCTTCATGTTTTTCCTCCTGTAGATTTACTCGTGCTTACGCCATGCACCTGCACTTATGCAGTGCCTCCTTCAGCTTTTCAAGCGGTATCGGCTTCTTGTGGAAATAGGTACAGCCAAGCCTGTATGACTGCGCCCCGAATCCCTCATCGTCCGACAGCCATATTACAGGCGTATCCCTATCGGCATTCTTCGCCGCAATAACGCCCTCCATACCGTCCGCTCCGTCGGCAAGCACGATTATAAGGTCAGCCGTCTTACACTCCGTCACAAAGCTCTCATACCTCTGACATACCCTGTAGGCAATTCGTCGATATGCCGCCGTTGCGATCTGTGTTATTTTCGCTTTCAGTATCTCCGCCTCGTTTGCGGTATCGTAAACGCAGATGAGCATACCTCTCCCCCTTATAATTTTATAATTATATCATAACTCATTTGCTTTGCGATTTCAACTTTTTGGCACGAACGGTTGTTATAACGGCGCAAACGGTCATAAATGCGGCACATAATACAAAAAAACCGGCACCCTACAGCCACCGGTCAAGTGAAATATTTTGCCAAGCACTATCCCTCTCGCTTTTCGTAGGGCGAGGGTCTGTGTGTGCTTGTATGGCTTCGTATTTGTACTATCTCTCCCACTTTTCGTAGGGTGAGGGTCTGTGTGTGCTTAGTTGGCTTTGCGTCCTTGCAAAGCCCTTGGGCACACACGCTAAGGCATCCTTGCCTTGCTCGCTCCTCCCGTTGCATCTAATACTTCCATTCCCACAACCATTGCAAAACCGCACTATCCCTCGCCTTGCACCACATTCTTACCCCCCTTGCCAAAGGTGAGCTTCTGTTGCTGAGCTTCTGTTGCTGAGCTTCGCTCAGCCAACTATTGAGGATTCTTCGCACCAACACCGCCGAAAACACTTTGCGTACTGACAAGGCGTTAATAATTTCGTTAGTGTATCTGTGCAACTGCACTGACATTTACCTTTCAAAAA
>ERZ857480.101820-NODE-158002-length-19125-cov-37.9221_pt1 | contig 19125 bp, 19 predicted proteins | sample MGYA00519767_ERZ857480 | MGnify/ENA primary metagenome ERZ857480 (study PRJEB31778, sample SAMEA3449210) | human gut metagenome | biome: human gut; feature: human-associated habitat; material: faeces | place: United Kingdom | collected 2010/2012 ...
AAAAGAAACAGGTGTTAATCTTCGAAGAATTATGGATATGAGAGGAGTAAAACCAAAAGATATTCAAGAATATTTAGGGTTTGGATGTGTGCAGAGTGTTTATCGATGGTTGGATGGCGCCATACATTTTGTACGAATGGAAGAAATCAGACGGGTAATGCTACACATAAAGATCAACGATATGGAAGATCTTGCCGGGTAGTACTGAAAAATTAAAGGGTATGTCGGATAAGGAAGTTGCAGAAATTTTTTAAAAGGGCAGAAGCATAGCAGAAGTGAGTGGGTAGTCGGTTGCGATGGCTAGTTACTTACTTTTTTATTTTTATAAATTTTAATACATAAAATTGATTGAGAAAATCATGTGGTAGGTTATAATTTTGGGATGTGTCATGAAATCAGATGAAAAATGAATATTTCTATTTTAGAAAATGTTTGATAATCATAAGATTGATGAGCTTACCCAGCAGGACTTAGGACAGTTGCAGATGTATGTAAACTATTATGATTGTTATGAGAAAATTGAGGGAGAAAATCCGACGATTGGTATTTTACTCTGCAGCAGAGTGATGAGGATCTTGTTAATTTGATGCTTTGAAAAAATAACATTTATACAAAAGAGTATAAAAATATATTTACCGGATAAAAAACTAAAAGAATGGTTAGATGAAGAACAGAATTGATTTAAAGGGAGAATGCTACTTAGCTTTGATAGCATTCTCCCTCAATATGTTGGATTATTGGCACTTACATAGCAATTGTTAGAGGCGTTTGAATGAAGTTTGTCATATTTATTCTATTATTCAATGATGTTAGTTTTTAAAATGTTCTCCGTATTAATAATACAACTGAAGAAATCTTTAGTTTTGATACGGACACTTGCAGAATTGGAGCCACTGCCCATTACTACATATTCGGTATTAATGCAATCTATATTAAGTAGATAAATTTGTTCCTTAAGGTCTGGTTTTCTCTTTAAATCTGTTATTACAGTAAGCGGAGATATGGTTCCCTGATAAAATCTTCTTACCACAGATGGCTCAGGAACCAGTTCGAACTTGGCATGATCAAATGCCACCCGTTTATCATATGGTAGAATAGCATAAATCCATGTATGTTTACTCTCCTTTCGATCCCTGCTTTGTAAAATGACAGTTTTTAGAAGCGTGGCATTAGCTATGGAAATATCATTTACCTGAAGACTTCGACGCAAACTCTTTGAATCAGGAGAGAGCATATGAGTAATAGAATCAAAAGAGATTTTTTTGCTTTGAAGGTAATCCAGTACTATAGATTGATCGGTAGGAAAATCTTGATAAATTTTTTTATGAGCAATCAAATTTATTAATTGTCCATGAGAGCCTTTTTTTGCATACAATTTGTCAGCTTCACGAATTTCATCCAAAATCTCTCGTGAGTATTCACTGGGATCAATTAGGGCAGAGATATATGGATACGTAGATAGGCTAATTTTACTCTGATCGAAAAATGGTAGAAAAGCCGACTGGAAACTTTCTGGAGTATAAGCTTTTAGTCTTTTCAGCATAGAGTTCTGCTCACTGGTTGTATGGGTCCAATAATCTGCAATATATGTAGGAGAAATCTCAAAACGCTGATCATGAATATGATGTTTGTTCAGAACGATAGCATCCTTATTATACACGGATATGAATAGAATTCCGTTTTCTGACAGCCAGTTATAAGCATATCGGATAAAACGAGTCAAATCGCTGATCTGACTGCCTGCACCATATCCGATGACAAGCAGATTAACTTTTCCATTAAGTTCTTCAGGATACTGGTGCATCATATATTCCGGATTCAGATGACATAAGCGTAAAGACACATTCTCGGGAAGATACCGATGCTTAGATTTTTCTTCTAGCGTATTCATAATGTAGTAAGCATTCTGAGAGGCAGTAAACAGAAGGATTTTTTTGCAACGGTCGATAATGTTAAGGGTTGTGATTGAGTTTGGAGAACATATTTCAACCACAAGAGGAAGTTTTTCTTCCTTCGAATTTAAGACTTTATCTACTTCTTGCATAATCTTTGTCCGCTCGTAAAAAATTGTGTGTCTGGACAAATATGAATACTGACAGATATCTTTGAGTAAGGTGTGGTTGGCATAATACTCAAAGTTTCGTTTATTGGTGCGTTCCTTATATGAGATCAAAATTTCATTCAAAGTTTTTTCAACTGTTTCGTCATCTTTTGCTCGATCGAGTTCTTTATGAAGTTTTTCACGATAAGGAACAAAAATAATTTCATTACTTATAACGGTCAGATAAGACATTAGCCTCTCAAAAATCAGCTGTGCATATTTGTGACAATCAATAATCTTAGGAAAATTTGTGGTATCCTCCTGCTGAAGCTGTAATCCTTGAATTGAAATCTGATCCAATGTTTTGCGTGTTATAAATTCAAAGAAAAGATTGTGCTTTTCCATTAATGATGATTGAACAGAAAATGAAATGGATTTCTTGGCTATATCGGTAACAAAAAGGATCATACTTAGGTTATTTGAACTTTTTAAGCGATCTATCATATATGAAAAGTAGTCAAGTTTTCCGGCATCTGAATAATCTATAGGATAATTTGACAATAAGATACCAATATGATAGGAGTTGGGAAATTTTAAAATTAAATAGTTAAGTTGACTAACCCCGTGAATTGGCTGCGATATATATTTGGAGCTATATACTAAGGGAGCATAAGCTGGCTCTAATCCATTTTCGTTATCATGGATAACTTGTTCACTGACCTGAAAATAATCTCTGAATGGGGAAAGTAATACTTTAGCCTTTTGAATAATATTTTCAGTACCAATTCGATCTTGCAAGTAATATTCTTCAGAAAAATCAAGTAGTAATAGTTGATCTATTATGTTTTTGATTGATTTATTATCATTAAATATTTCCAGTACATATTCCTTGTTAATACCACTATTTTCCAATATAGATAGTGCATATTCGGAGAAATCATTGAAATGTAAGGTGATTTCGTCCTGTAAAGTATTTACGACAGCGTTAAAACTTTTAGTTTGGACACGTTTATTCTTTTGTTTAGACCATGCTTGCAATGATTTGATATCTTTATCGGTTTTCTTTTGCAACTCATAAAATGATATTTCCATCCTTTCATTGAAATACTTCAAAATAATGGAAAGAAGAAGTTCTTTTGTGATCTTCATAACATATTCTCCATAAGCTAAACAATGATTTTATATAAAGTATACCATATTAATATGAAGGTGTGTTAAAAATTATTATAAAAATGGTGGAATTTAGTGGAATTTGTGACTTGTTAAATAATAAAAATTCTATTAATCATCTCTTATAATTCTTGTGTATATATGATAAAAAATACATATGAAAAAAAGGAGGGAAAACAGAATAAACAAAGAAGGAAGGTATGTAGGTATGGATAATATTAAAATTAAAGAAGGCTTTGATAATTGTCGTGCATTAATTTACAAACCTAAAACAAGACAATTCTTATTGTCAAGAATTGCTGGAAGCGAACAGGAAACAGACATGTCGGTTCCTTCTAACTGTGATGGCTATGGACGTATCCATCATTTTAGACGTAATGTTGATAAATGGATAAATGATTCGTTACCAAATGATCCGGCATGTAAAGCACTAGAAATTCCTTATACCGATGTGCTTGAAGCTCAAGTATTTCAGCTTGCATCATGTAATGTTCATTGTTGGTATTGCTTTGTACCAGATAAACTAAAGTGTGGAAGAATGGATAATGCGAAATGGTTAACAGCTGAACAAATGGTTGAATTGTATAAGAAATCAGATACTGAAATTAGAGTGATTGACTTGTCAGGAGGAAATCCAGAATTAGCACCAGAATGGACTTTAGATACGATGAAAGCTCTCGAAAGAAATAAACTCCAAAGTAAAGTATATTTGTGGTCTGATGACACGTTGACTACTGATTATGCTTTTGAGTATCTTTCTAAGGAAGAATTAAATTATATGGCATCATACAGAAATTTTGGTAAAGTCGGTTGTTTTAAAGGTTTCGATGCTCATTCATTTGCTTTTAATAGTAATCTTCCGGAAAAGATATACGAAAAACAATTTGAACGGTTTGAAAGATACGTTGATATGGGATTTGATATTTATGGATATGTAACATTGACATCTGATAACTATGATAATATTGAAGAAAAGATGGAGAAATTTGTAGATCGTTTGCAAAAAATTCATCCAATCTTGCCGTTAAGGATTGTACCTCTTAAGATTTTCAATTTCACACCAACTGGTTCAAGATTAAATAGTTGCTATAGCAGGGCGCTTGAAAATCAAATTCGTGCTATTGAAGCATGGAAAGCTGAACTTTCAAAACGATATTCGGAAGAAAAGCTTGCTTATAGAATTTCAGACAATACATACTAAAATGGAGCAGGGAAGGAGATTACCATGGTAGCTGATAACATTACAAAATTTTTGAACAAAATAGATGATACAGTATTAGATTTAACAAATGATTATGATGACTTTTATATGATGATGAAGAATAATCATGGTATTCATCCAATCGATCTTCAGGAATCTGTTAAGAGACTGTATAGGACAAATAAAATACGAAAATGGAAATATATTAGAATAATGGAATCGGCATTAAATACGAACATTCATGATTTTGAAAATATGTCTGATGTACTTCCAGTGCCTCATATTTTGGATTACGACTGGCGATTTAGCCGTCAGGGACTTGCGTATATGGCTAATGCCATTAAAAAAATTATGAAAAAGAAAAATGGAGTGATTGTTTTTCTTGGAACACCGACATTATTTAAATATTGCTATAATAAGTCTTTTTTACATGCAAAACTAGTGCTAGTGGATATTAATGCGGACAAGCATTCTATTGGAATTGATCCAAATCAAGCGTTATGTATTAACTGTAATTTAAATGCTGACTGTAAAGAACTTTTATCAATTCATGCAGATATTGTTGTGATGGATCCTCCTTGGTATTTAAACTATTACCAGCTCTTCTTTGATAGGGCGGCTATGATGAGTGGTTTGGATACCAAAGTCATGTGCATTATGCCACCAAAATTTACCAGGGTAAAGACTGAGAGTGAAACATACTCACTGGTGGAGATACTCAAGAACGATTATGGTTTTGTTAAAAAACACTATTTTACTGGTGTAGTAACTTATCATACTCCGCCATATGAACAGAATGTTTTAAAGGCAAATGGAATTTGCTGTAATCCTGAAAATTGGAGAATCGGTGACCTTCTTATTGTTGAAAAGGTGTATGATGTTATTACTACTTGTACACATGATTTTAGTATTAAAGAACTTGAGTGGGATGAAATATGCGTAAACAATATCCGTATCAAATACAGAGCGTGTGAAAGCGAAATTAATAATTATAATATTCAGTTAGAACGTATATTTAATAATGATATTTATCCGTCTGTGAAAAGAAGTTTTGGAGGGAAGAAGAACATCAATGTTTGGACTAGTGGCAACCGCGTTTTCTGGTGTAATAATATGGCAGTTTTAAAAATGATTCTGCATAACATTGATAGAGATATTTTTGAGGTCATTGTGGAAAAAGGCTATAGAATTCCTAATAAAGATGAATTGGAGAAACTTGAGAAAATTCAAGGAAAGCTTCTAGATGTAATATGTCTTGAAGCAGAGGAATATGGTTCAGCGTGGAGGATTGCAATATGATTGATAAAGAAATGATTTTGACACAATTAATTGATCGAATTAAAGCTTCTGGAGACCAGTACTGGATTTCAAAAATTAATGTCCTTGGTGACAGCCATATTCATGTTGCTGTCATGGTTGAACCTTATATTACAAAAATTATGAAAGGTGAAAAGACTATTGAATCTAGATTTTCACAAAATAAGATTGTACCATGGGGGAGAGTATTTCCTGGTGATATTATAATCATTAAACGATCAGGAGGAAGTTTTGAATCTGTTTTTGAGGCTGGCGAGATAATTTCAAAGGAGCTTAAGTCTTCTAGAGAAGTAGAACAAATAAAAAATGATTTTAATGATCGTTTGTGTATAGAAGATGATTGGTGGGAAAAAAAATTAAAAAGCAGATATGTTACTTTGATTCCAATAATACATCTTTTGAGATTCGATCCCTTTGTAATTAAATTTAAGAATCGCCAAGCTTGGTTGGAATTATATCAGCCAAAGCAGGCGGATAAAGAGCTAGTTTCAGAGAAAATTATAGGAATCGATGGATCTTCAGTTCTTTCAAAGATGGTGGAATCACCAGTAATTTGTATTTCTGGGAAAATCGGAAGTGGCAAAACAACTATTGGTAAAATGATAGCAAATGAAATTGGCGGTATACATGGTTCGGTAAGTGATTTTTTGAAAGCTGAGTTGAAAAAACAAGGAATTACAACACCAACAAGAGAGCAATTACAGAATTTTGGGGAAAACTATATCGAAAATGGATGTGTTGAATTTGCATCTCAAACAGTGAAATATATTGGACGCAAGAAGGAGTTACCTTTTGTAATTGATGGAGTTCGTCATGTTAATTTTTTAAATGCGATAAAAATGATATGTTGGCCTGCACCTGTTTACGAAGTTGTTCTTCAGGCTAATGATGACACTCTTCAGCAACATATTGCTATTCGTGGGGCAGAAGTACTTGATTCTACACATCGTGCAGAAGGAAATCTGGAAGAACTTCTTGTTGCCGCAGATATTGTGATAAATATTGATGGAAAAGAAAAAGAAGAAATTTTGAAAGAAATTATAATGAAATTTGCAGATGCAACAACATTGTCAGATGATAATTTACCACTTAGTAAGATTCGTGAATTTATTGATTTGTTTAACAAAGAACGTAAATGGAAATCATTTCATAATGCGAAAGACTTGATTGTAAGTATCAATATTGAAGCATCGGAATTGTTAGAAATCTTCCAGTGGACGGATAAGAAAATTGAGCCGTCTCCTAAAATGATGGAACGTATAAAAGAGGAACTTGCAGATGTTTTGATATATAGTATTGACCTGGCTAATGCCTGTGGTATAGATATGACTCAGATGATTATGAATAAGCTCATTAAAAATGCACAAAAATATCCCATTAAATAAGTGTTTGAAGAATCATTAAATGTGAGATTTTACATAGTACTGAGATAAGGCATCAATGTAATTAGCTTAAAGAATATGACAGTACGAAAAATTTTGAAATTGTGATTTGAATTTTTATTATGGAATGTGCATTTAAAATTCATAAAATGTGTAAGTCCTCGAAAATGAATACTTATAAGCAAAAGTACAAATATATCTTTTTGGCATAGTCAAAGACCATTTTCGCTACATTTGTCTCTCAGTTTTTATAATAAAAAGAGAGCATTGAAAAATCTTTCTATTAGACAAGTTTATGATACAAGATATTTGATGACGGAACATAGTATATTGTAAAACAAATTTGTTTTTCCTTTGCTCGACTTGGAATTCGTTTCATGCATATAAGTCAAAATTCCGGGAAGAGCAAGGGAAGAATTGAGTCATTGATGCCTTTATTCAGGAGACTAAATTAAAAATATCAGGAAAGATAAATTGGCTTTGATGTTTCTATTTGAGACATTTCTTCGTCAGGAACAGAGGAAAGACGACAAATATTGATAAAAGGATTTGGATTGCACAATCATAGTAAAGCAGATAATAGTTAAACTGTTAGATAATATGATATAATTTTGGACATTCTATTTCTACTATTTTATAAGCTGCGTTTTTCCCCTTTTGTCTGTTGTTCCTGCACTGGATTGGTCTGTGTTCGTTCGAGATACCGATTCAGATTTTCCTGTTTCCGCTTTAAATCCCGCACCTCTTTTTCATAGTTCTTGTAGGTTGCGGTCAGTTCTTTTTTCTGCGTTTCCATTGTCTGATATTCGGCTCGCAGCTTATCCACATTCAATCCCTTTAGCTTGATGCCTGCCTGTTCAAGCACCCGTCTTGCACCGCCATAGAGGATGATCTGGCTCTCGTATCTGCGAAAATAAGCGTCCGGGTTCTTGGCTTTCTTGTAGGCAATATGATAGGAGCGGTTGGCTTTGTACTGCTCGGCATATTTGATGATTTCCGCAAGGTTTTTCATGCGGTGTTCCAGTTCCACAACGCTCTGTTTGGCGGACTTGCCCGCTTCGGTTTTTACAGTAATTTTATGCTCCAGATCGGAGAGAGAACCAGCTTCATTATAGCTTTGTGCGGCGATCTTTAGATTCTCGATTGCCGCCCACTGTTGCAGTCCGGGACTGTTCTGGAATTTCTCGTCCGAGGTGTCAATGATCCTGCGGGCGGAGTAGTCATTTTTCGGGATCACTGCCTTTCGTTCCCGTTTCTTTTCGATGCGTTCCCGGATACGTTCCTTTGTGTATTCTTTCCCTAAAGACCTCGTACTGCCACGGACAAAACGCTCCTTGTCCAGAGGTCGGAAAGAAATATATTTCGCAGCGTTTTCTCCAAAAGTTTCCCCTTTGATTTCGTAACCTTTTGCCCGCATTAGAAGCAGAAATTCTTCGTAAGAGGAAGCCGATTTGATACAAAAATTGATGTCCCGTCTGAGCTGTGTTTTCCAGGTCGAACCATTCTGATCAGACTGCCATTCCTTGTATTTTTTGCCACGTTCACCGCCGGGAATGATGACAGAAAGATTGTGTTCCTTACACAACTCATCACTCAAGTGGCGGATGCGGTGGTAGGTATGTGTGCAGTCATGGTATTTGTTATATTCAATATTGTCAGCCGCACAAAAGATGATATGGTTGTGTATATGCCCCTTATCAATATGCGTGGTGACAACATACGAATATTTCCCCTCTAAAACCTTGTCTGCAAGCTCTTTTCCGATGCGGTGCGCTTCCTCATAACCGACCTCGCCCGGAGCAAAAGCCTGTATGAGATGATAGGCTTTGTTGGGACTGTTTTCCCTGCAATGGTCAAGCGTATATTTAAAGTCGATCGCCGCAGTTTCGGGCGCACACGCATAAGACGAAACATAGATTTGTTCGTCGGTTTTGTCCGGGTTGCAGATATATTCTATGGCTTTATCAACGGTTGCTTTGATAGCATGGATTTTTGTGTATGCCATACTTTATTCATCAACTCCTTCACTTCGTCTATGTCCTCCTGATAAATGTTTCCGGTGCTGTTTACACGCTTTGCGATTTGGTTCAAACTGGAGCTAATACGTCCCAGTTCCGTATTGTAATTTCGTAGGTAACTGTAATCGACATCGTATACATATCCATACAAAATGAGCTTACGCAGGAAGGCAGACATACTCTTCATGCCGGATGCTTTGAATTTGGTATGGAGGATGTACTGCTCATCATCATTTAGATAAAATTGTACCGGGGTGGTTCGGTTTCGCTTTGCCATTTCTGTCACTTCCTTTCTGGTTTTGGGTACAAAAAAACTGCTGTAAAATGTTCGATTTTTACAACAGTTTGTTTCAAGTTTTGTTCAGTTTTGGGTATAACTATCCACAGCAAATTGTAGCAAAAGCGGCAGGAAAGGTCAAGGTATTCAGGTGCAGAACTGAAGAACTGAAGAAAACTAAAAGAGGGTTAGGGATACTTCCCTATGGAAATTCACCCACACAGACGGTAGGAAAGTGCGGGGAATTTCGCCTGTGTCATGACACAGGCAGTGCTTGCTAAGGTTGTTTTGGGCACACCTGGAGGGTGTGTCGGTATAAAAAATTGATAGTAAATTTACAGTTTTCAAAATTTTTTGCAAAAATTAATGAAGCCTTTAATCATTTGGAAAATGTCAAGCGTTATTATATATAGAGAATCACAAGGGAGGAGGCTAGAGCGTGTTAAGTGATGACAAATTGATAGATCAAATTAAATATGGAAATGAACGTGCGGCAGAAGAGTTGATTACTCGGTATTATGCATCTATACTGCGCTATTGTAGGTGGCATTGCTCTAGCGTGGAAAAAGCTGAGGATTTGACGCAGGAAACATTTTATAAGCTGTTTAAAAATATATCCGGCTATAAAGGAAAAAGAAAATTTAAAGCCTATTTATATACCATTGCAAACAGACTGTGTATTGATGAAAGTAGAAAGGCGCCTTTTTATCCGTTAGAGGATGAAGAAAGTATAGTTGATGAATGTAATGAAATACTCAGGCTGGATGATAAGTCAGAGGTGAATTATCTTTTAAGTACTTTATCCCCCGAACAAAGGGATGCAATTATATTACGATTTGGAGAGCAGCTTGAGTTTCATGAAATAGCAAAAGTGATGGGATGTAACATGAGAACTGCACAAAGCAGAGTTCGGAACGGATTAAAAATTATGAGGAAGGAGCAGAAAAATGAAAGATAGAACATTGAAAAGCAACTTGTATCATTCGTTAGGACAGGAAGTACAACCGAAGAGACTGGGAGAAACCATAAACTACTGTACTGAAATTATGAAAGAGCAAATGTTTTATAAAGAAGAACCACGAACAAGTTTCTTTCAGTATTTGTCAGATGTTTTTCGGTTTGAAGGGATACCGATATTTATTTTGCAGGCGGTAACCTTATTTTTTGTTTGTCTGATGATTGCCAGCGTGGCGGATATTCCACAGAATATTCCAATCTTTATGCCACTTTTTGTGGTGGCTGCTATGCCTGTTCTTTTCAAAAGCCAGTTATATGGAATGAGTGAAATTGAGGCGGTAACGAGAGCATCCGGCGCCCAGATTATGTTGACGAAATTAGTCTTGGCAGGTTCTGCTAATCTGGTCTGTATCACTATTGTATTATGTCTGGAAGTGTCGTTACAAAATGATTGCAGCAAGTTAGGACAAATGGTGTTGTATTGTCTGGTTCCTTATCTGGTTTGTATGACAGGAATGCTTAGGATGGTGCGGCTACAGAGAAGAAAGAGCATATGGACATGTGCGGTTGTAATGCTTGGTTCCTGTGTTTGTTGGGCTTTTATCTCAAGGGTAATACCGTGGTTATACGCTACATCCGCAATTGGATTTTGGTTGATTGCATTTGTAGTATTCGGGATATTTTTTGTAAAAGAAGTTTTATTTATTGTAGAGATGAGAAAGGAAGGAAAAATGTATGGAATTATTGCTTGATCGATTAACGAAACAGTATGGGAGTAAAATAGCAGTAGACTGTGTGAGTGCAACTTTAAAGCCAGGGGTATATGGTCTTTTGGGAGCAAATGGTGCTGGAAAAACAACTTTGATGCGTATGCTGTGTGCTATTTTGGAATCAACTTCTGGTGAAGTGTTGCTGAATGGAAAAGAGATAACCTCGCTGGGGGCTGCTTATAGAAATGTATTGGGATATTTACCACAGGATTTTGGATATTATCCCAATTATACAGCAATGGAATTTTTGATGTATGTTGCAGCTCTTAAAGGGATACCAAAGGATATGGCAAAGAAAAGGGCAAATGAACTGTTAGAGGTAGTAGGGTTAAGTAATGTGGCAAATAAGAAAGTAAAAACATTTTCCGGCGGTATGAAACAAAGAGTTGGAATTGCACAAGCATTATTGAATAATCCGGGTATTTTGATTTTGGATGAACCTACAGCAGGACTTGATCCGAAGGAGCGAGTGCGGTTTCGTAATTTACTTTCAGAATATGCCGGAGATAAAATTGTGATTCTTTCAACGCATATTGTGTCGGATGTAGAAGCAATAGCAGATGAAGTGTTATTGATGAAGAAAGGCAAATTTGTGTTGCAGGGAACGGTTCAGAAATTAACAGAAAAAGCAAATGGTAAAGTTTGGGAGCTTACCGTTTCCCCATCAGAAGCAAGAAAATGGCAGGCAAGAACGACAGTTGCAAATTTAAGGCATGAAGGAAAGGATATGGTGCTGCGTATTGTTTCGGACAATATGCCTAGCAAACAGGCAGTTCCGTGTGAAGCAACATTGGAAGACCTTTATTTATATTATTTCCCAACAGAAGAAGGGGGACAGTAGGATGGAATTATTTTTATTAGAACATACGAAATTATGGAGAAAGCGCATAGTTAAGATTTGTGTACTGTTATGTTTTATTTATATCGTGATTTTTGGGAATATATTATCTTTTCAATGGTTTAGTTTTGGGAGTTCGGGTGATTATACAAGTGCTTTTGGAAACAATTTTGACGGCTATGGAGTAATAAGGGAGAGTCAGGAATATGCACTCAACTTTGGAGAAGAATTAACGGATGAAACATTACAGCAGGTAGTGAGAGATTATCAACGAATGGAAGCTGCCGGTATGGAAAAGGAATTAGAAAAAAGCGACTGGAAAATTATCAATAGCTGGCTTGCAACATTATATCCGGAACTTCGGGACACAGAGACTTATCAGACAATGATAAGTTATGTCAATCCAGACAAATTGACAGGTTTTTATGAGAGAAGAGAGCAGGCGATTAGTGACTTCTTAGAAAACAATGGTCAGACAGGAGCTGAAAAAGAATATCTGCTTAGGATGGAGAAAGAAGTAGAAAGTCCGTTTCGATATGGATGGGTGGACGGATGGTCAGAGCTTCTTGCAAGTATGGTGGCAGATTTAGGTAGTGTGATGGCTTTATTTTTGGCAATTGTCTTGTCATCTTTATTTGCAGGCGAGTGGTATGATAATACAAGCCCTTTGGTATTAACAACGAAGAATGGCTGGGGAAAAGTTGCATCGGCAAAAATATTAACAGGATTAGTATTTACAGTAGAATTTTTTGCAATACTTGTAATTCCTAGCATTTTATCGCAGTTACTATTTATAGGTACATCCGGATGGAATATGCCAATTCAGAACATTAAACTGCTTGCAATAGCACCGATGAATATGCTACAGGCTGAAATTTATGAGTATATGTTTGTATTACTTGGAACACTTGGATTTGCAGGCGTTGTAATGTTTATATCTGCTACCGTAAAAAATAATGTACTCGCATTCTTGTTTAGTCTGGCTTGTGTGTATGGTCCAATGATGATAGCAGAATATCTTCCGTATGAATTGCAAAAGATATTGGATTTATTACCTTTAGTTGGCAGTGGTGCCGACATTTTCAGAACAAATACATTTTGTATCTTCGGAAAATATGTATGGTCGCCGTATCTGTTAGTTACAGTTCCTGTTTTGATAGGTATTTTTTGTATGCCTTTTGCTGTAAGGAATTGGTCAAGAAGAATGAAGGCATAGAAAAATTATGGCTACAAGGAAAAAAAAAGCAAAATGGCTTGTAAAATTATTGAAAGTAATAGTTGTAGTATATTTGCTGTTAATCTTATACCAGTTAATCGGTAATGTTTATTCCAGATTGAGTAATACACATGAGATTCAGGTTCCTGAGGAGTGGAATTTAATTGTTGTGAATAGGTGGAATGAATTGCCGGAAGATTACGATGTAGAATTAACAGAATTATCAAATGGTCAGATGGTAGATAGTAGAATCTATCCTTACTTACAGGAAATGTTTGATGCAGCAAGAACAGAAGACGTATATCCTGTTGTTCGTGAAGGCTATAGAACAGCGGAGGAGCAACAGGAGATACTGGATGATAAGATACAAAGCTACATAAATCAGGGATATTCACAGGTTAAAGCAGAAAGAACGGCGAAAGAGTGGGTAGCATTGCCGGGAACCAGTGAACATCAACTTGGAATCGCAGTAGACATCAATGCAGACAAATCAAAGTGCAGCAATGAAGATGTTTATGAGTGGCTTGCTGAGAATGCTTATAAGTATGGCTTTGTTTTGAGATATCCACCAGGGAAACAGAAAATTACTGGGACAAGCTACGAACCATGGCATTATCGTTATGTGGGAAAAGAGGTTGCTAGGGAAATTTATGAACGTGAAATATGTTTAGAAGAATATTTTAAGTAAATAATTGAGGAGGTAGGATTATAGCTAAGCTATTATTACTTTCCCTTGAGGAAAGTGAGGATGAATTGTTAAATGCTGTCATGTCAGTTTTGGATGGTTTTGAAAACACTAAGCGGGTAGTGGAAGAAAAATTATGTGCAAAATTAGTTTTTGAAGGAATAGAAATAGATATTTCTAGACGATTGATATATAGAGGAAAGAGTGAAATTAAAACTACGTTTGTTGAGTTTGAAATCCTGCATTTATTGGCAAGAAACCCGGGAAAAGTATTTAGTAAGGAACAAATATACGATATTGTATGGAAAGAACCCTATTCTGGTGATTATAATATCGTGATGAGCCATATCCGTAATTTACGGGAAAAGATAGAAGATAACCCAAGCAAGCCAATCTACATTCAAACAGTCTGGGGTGTGGGTTATCGTTTCAACAAAAATTTAAGCAACAGTCTGTAAAAAGATAAAATACAGATTGTTGCTTATTTTTCGTTTTTTACTCCTAAAAGATATTCACATGATACTTGGAAAAATTCAGCAAGGGCAACTACTTCATAATCTGGCACGAAGCGTGTACCTTGTTCGATTCGTAATACGGTCAAATCGCTAAATTCATATCCGGCAAGCTGGAGCTGTTCTGCTAATGCTTTTTGTGATATATGCTTTTCGGTTCGTAATTCTTTTACACGTTGTCCAATAAGGTTTTTGGAATTGTTTTCTTTATTCCAGTAAATCTTCATTCAAACACCAACTTTCTAAAGATGAAGTGCTACATGATTGATTTTACGGAATAATGTTGATAATATACTTCTAAAGATGAAGTATAAGAAAATAAATTTATTTGATGTAATCTTGGGATTGATAATACTGACTGCAGAATGCAATACTTATATGGAAAGGTGGATACGAAATGAACGAAGTATTTGAAACAGTAGCAGAGGTATTGGAGGAGCTTAGAAGCGAAGCAGAAGAACGAGAGTATTCTGTTCACACAAACGAATCGGAAAATGCAGATAAAGCATTGAAAAAGGCGAATCGGGAATATGAAACGGTGTTGGCTGAGCTTTCAGCAGAGCACAGAGAATTTTTCGAAAATTATATGGATATAGTGGATCACGCTCATTTTCAAGAAGAACAAAGAGCCTACTATCAGGGGATGGTAGATGTAATGCAGATATTTGACGGACTGGGAATTTTAAAGGAAAGAAACAAAGTGAAAGAAGTGCTTATGCATATCAAAAAATAGTTCAAACAGGGTGGATGGCTTACCAGAAAGCTGACCACCCTGTTTTTCTTCAGAATAATTCAGAAATAATCCAGAAAAAATCGAAATCTTTCTGCTATTCTGTTTCATGGGTCTTATATGTACGAAGATAGGCTTCTACCAGTGCAAGAATGGTGGTTATCTGATCGTTTGTACATTCTGAAAGATAAACCAACAGTCTTTGGTAATCCAGATTATCAGTTGGAGCTGCCGGATAAAAGAACGGATCAGCAGAGATGTGTAAAGCTCGAATGAGCTGACCGAGTTTTTCAAGGCTTGGAACATTACCATGATTTTCGATCTCTTTGATATATCTTGATGAAACACCGGATTTTTCGGATAATCCATCATAAGTCAGCTTTTGGTCTAATCTGGCTTTCTTCAGGCGAAAACCCATGTCTTTATCAATTTTCTTAGATTTAGCCATGTCATGCACCTCCGTATATAGTGTATAGTTCACCATTTAAATAGAAAATGAACTAATAACGCACTATATCAGAGGGGTATAATGCACTTGAATAAAACAAGAAACTTTGGATATTGCATATAAAAAAACGCAGTATTCAAAGGTTTTTTCTCATGTTTTTATCCTTTGAATATGTTTGGGAGAGTTATGGATTCTGAACCGTTGAAAGGATATTTTTGTATTTGGAAAATATTATCCTGCCTATTGCGTGGAAGGATAGGTAAATAGGTCACATTTTAAGTAATGTGGCAAATTCTACAATTGAAAGTGCATTATATACACTCGTAAAATGTGGAGAAAATTTAATATCAGCTATAAACAGCGTCCTGTGGGTATGTGCCTATAAGGGCGTTTTTTATATACAGAAAAATTTTTCTAAAAATTTTTCAATCCGCCCGAACATCTCCCAAGTTTCATTTGGGAGATACACCGGAAGGGAAAAAAGGCAAAAGCCTTGGCATTCGGAACGGGAGGAGGTGAACTCGTATGGGGCAACCTTCTTCTAGGGATGAAATGACTATCCGGCACCAATTTGATCGGTTATGCCAGATGGCATTAAAAGGCGAAGCTGCAAATTATTACAAGCACATGGACTATCGCAGGAAACACGAAGTTACATTCTCTGAACTGTCGGAAAAGGAGCTGAGCAAATTATTTACTATGGATGAGTATGGAACAGAATATCATCATTTTGAAGTGCATGGCTATGACATTGAAGTAAAAAATACCCTGATCGCTGAAGCTTTGAAGGGACTTACAGAAAGAAAAAGGAATGTCATTTTACTTTCGTATTTTATGGAAATGAGCGATGCGGATATTGCAAGAGAAATGAATCTGGTTCGCAGTACCATTCATGAACACAGGACACGCTCACTTGAAATTTTGAAGAAGATCATGGAAGGAATAGCAGATGAAAAAGATGTATAAAAGCAGAAATGAGGAAAATTTGTTGCCTTTCCATATTATAAAGGCAGCATCAGAGGGCGATGTAAGTGCCATCAATACAGTGTTAAAACACTATGAGGGATACATAATCAAATTGTCTACCAGAAAGTTATATGACGAAAGCGGACAGGTGCATTACTGCATTGATGAAACGCTGCGCCGCAGATTGGAAACCAAGCTGATTACAAAAATATTGGCTTTTGAAGTTGCATAGCATCCGGTCAGAAAATTCCCTTTCTATTCATTGATTGGAAATGATGTAGCGTTGTACCTTGACAACTGAATATTTTTGCATACAGGACGTGAGGATATGCCGAGCCACTAGGTAGGTTCGCAAAGATGTGCCTGCTCTTTTTAGAGTGAACGTGAAGAAGTGTTGAAACATTACATTGAAGCAAAGGTATGGAGCGAGAAAAATCTGACAAAATGTGTGGCAGTAACACAGGGCGATGAAGCATATCTGTAATAATGATACTTCCGGATTGTAAAAAGATTTGCAGTCCGGTCAATTTGAATGACGGTGCAAGACCGATGTGGGCAGAGTAATGACCTGCCACCTGTATTGCATTTTTATCTGCCTATGAGAGTCTGCAAGGGGATTGTGGGTTGTCATTGGCAGATAAAGTGCTGCCTATTTTAAAAATTTGGAGGTGTTCATAATAAATAATATAGAAGAAAGAGTAAAGGGCAAGATGGTTCCAATCTGGGAGAAGTATATGCTGACGGTTGACGAAGCAGTTCAATATTTTGGAATTGGTGAAAAGAAGATAAGGATGCTGATTTCTGAGAATATTGATTCTGATTATTGCTTTACTGTTCAGGTGGGAAATAAATCGTTAATCAACCGACAAAAATTTGAAGAATTTCTTAATCAGACGACAGCTTTGTAGAAAATAAAAACATAAAACTTTATCGCTTTAAAGTAGTAAATGCAGCCTTAGTATGGTATAATAAATTTATCGTGCTAGGGCTTCTTCGTAGAAAGGAGCAAAGACGTTTGAGTGAAAGAAATCGCAATCAGAAAAGACGTGATAAAAAAGGACGTATTTTACGAAACGGAGAAAGCCAGCGAGCGGATGGAAGATATGCATTTGTTTATACAGACTGTTTTGGAAAACAAAAATTTCTTTACAGTTGGAAGTTAGAATCGATAGATCCGCTTCCGGCAGGAAGAAGACCTTGCCAGTCACTGAGAGAAAAGGAAAAAGCCATATTAAGGGATATAAATGATGGTATTACTCCATATGGTGATAATTTGACAGTTCTTGAACTGGTAAAGAAGTATATAGGACAAAAGACAGGCGTTCGTCATAATACGAGAGCAAATTATAATTTTGTTATCAACATTATTAAGAAAGAAAAATTTGGCACATTAAGGATTGATAAAGTAAAACTATCCGATGCAAAAGCGTGGTTGATTAAGCTCCAGGCAGATGGCAGGGGATACAGTACCATTCATTCAGTCCGAGGTGTGGTAAGACCTGCATTTCAAATGGCTGTAGACGATGATTTAATTCGAAAAAATCCGTTCGAGTTTCAACTATGTACAGTAGTTGTAAACGATAGTGTAACAAGAGAAGCCATAACCAGAAAGCAAGAGAAAAAGTTCTTGGAATTTATTAAGAATGATGAGCATTACAAACGATACTATGACGGAATGTTTATCCTCTTTAAAACCGGACTTCGTATTTCGGAGTTTTGTGGATTGACACTTTCTGATATTGATTTTGAAGAGAAACTCATAAGTGTAGACCATCAGCTTCAAAGAACCAGAGATATGCAATATATCATTGAGGATACCAAGACAACGAGCGGAACCAGAACGATTCCTATGACGGAAGAAGTGTATGAGTGCTTCAAACGCATTATAGAAAACCGGAAAAAGCCAAAGAAGGAACCGGCGATAGATGGATATAAGGGATTTTTGTTTTTAGACAAGAAGGATATGCCGGAAGTCGCATTGCATTGGGAAAAGCATTTTGAATGGGCTTTAGCAAAACATAATCGGATCTATAAAGAACAGTTGCCCAAAATCACACCGCATGTTTGCAGGCATACTTATTGCAGTAATATGGCAAAAAGTGGTATGAATCCGAAAACGCTTCAGTATCTTATGGGACATGCTGATATCGGTGTTACGCTAAATACCTATACGCATCTGGGGGCAGAGGATGCCAGGGAAGAACTTGGCAAATTTGCAAAAATGGCTTAAAAATTTAAAAACATACATACAACTAAAAGAAAACCTAAGTGAAAAAGTCTTTAGTAAAATGAAAAAATCCAGACATTTTACTAAGAATTTTACTAAATTTGGATGACAAAATATACGAACTTATGCCACGATATGCAACAAAAGTGCATAAAACACTCTATCAGAGCAAATCTTAAAAAGTGGCGTAAAATCAAGGAAAATCAGTATTTTCAAGGAGTTTTTAAGGAATGATAAAAGTACTATTCGTGTGCCACGGCAACATCTGCCGCAGCACCATGGCCCAAAGCATCTTCACCCATCTGGTCCACAGACAGCACCTCGATGCTGTTTTCGAGATAGATTCAGCTGCGACCAGCCGTGAGGAAAT
>ERZ857480.33629-NODE-51978-length-19006-cov-35.7452_pt1 | contig 19006 bp, 13 predicted proteins | sample MGYA00519767_ERZ857480 | MGnify/ENA primary metagenome ERZ857480 (study PRJEB31778, sample SAMEA3449210) | human gut metagenome | biome: human gut; feature: human-associated habitat; material: faeces | place: United Kingdom | collected 2010/2012 ...
CGAAGCTCACGGATGAACTCTGCCAGATAGTCGGTGATGAAGCCGTAGTCGTTGGTGAAATGCTCCGGACGGAACTTCGGTATCTCCCAGCCGGGAATATAGCAGTGCATACGGTCGAGAAACGCCGTGTCCGTTCCCATTTCAGGAGGGAACGGGTCAAAGAGACTGGATGTTTTCAGCAGCACATCCACGCTCTGATTGATGTTGCCGACGAAAACCATAGAAGCGGTCGCGGCTTTTTCTTCCTTTCCACGAGCAAAGGAGCCGGACGCCATATAGTCCTTCATGATCTGAATGCCGTCCTTGTCCTTGAAGTTGATACCGGCAACCTCGTCGAACGCCACGCAATCCCACAAGCCAACCAAGCCAACGGTTTTTCTGCCCATGTTGTAGAACAGGTTCGCAACGGTAGTCTGACCGCCGGAAACAAGGATGCTGTTCGGGGAGATTTCTTTGTAGATATGGGATTTGCCGGTGCTTCGCGGACCTAACTCACAGAGGTTGAAGTTGTTCTCAACAAGCGGCAGCATACGGGCAAGCAGCAGCCAGCGTTCGCGGTCATTCAGCTTATCCGGCTCATAACCGCAGGAGCGCAGCATGATCTCAAGCCACTCTTCTTCGGTGAAGTTCTTTCTGCCTTCCTTCAATTCCTCAATGTCCACATGGGGCATCTGGATTGGTGTCAGCTTGCGGATGTGGATGGGAGAGGCATTTTTCTCTTCTTCCAGAAACTCATATTCGAGCTGCACAATGCACCAGATACCGCCGCAAAGCAGCCGGTCAAACTTTGCGGGATAGTCCTCTGAAATGGGAATATTCTTGATACCAAGGTTGGAGAACTCCGCCTCATAGGTATCTTTTTTCATATTCAGATTGACAGTGATTTTGTCGATGACCGTGTGCATCCCGCGCTGACGCAGCATGGAGAGGATCTTCTGCGCCTCGTCCGGACGGACATAGTTGTCCGCCAAGATGCGCTTGACATTCTCCACACCGGTTTCAATGACTTCGGGATCATCCGAACTGCAATACTGACCAAGCAAAAACTCAAGGACGTAGACCGGCACATTTGCGCCTTCCTTGATCTTCTTCGTCAGGTCTTTCCGAACGATCTTTCCGTCAAAGAACTGCCGTAGTTTTTGGTCGATCACTGCGTTTTTATCGCCGGTTTCTCCGGTCTTCATCTGCTCATCCATTCTTGCCACCTCACAGGTCAAAGCCAAAATCGTCCGCAAACGCGATGTCGATGTGGAACTCGATCTCTTCCACGTCAATCTCGTTTGCGATCACCAGACGGTAGACTTTCTTCTTATCATACGTTCCGGCTTTCAGATTGAACCGGACACGGAACACGCGATCTGCCGCGTTGTCGCTGGTCTTATCCGCGATGACTGTCTGCCGGTCGCTGATCACCACGCCCTCATCGTCCGTCATGTAGATGGAGTAGGTGCAGGGCTGAATCTTATCGCCCACGGGCTGACGCTGGTGGAACTCCAACGAGAAGATCAGGTTGGAAATTTTGCGGCTTTCGCTCAGGAGCTTCAGCTCCGCGTTTTTAACCTCAACGTAATTCTTATTGCTCGTGCGGAGGTTCTTGAAGGCGATCACAGGCACGACAAGCTCCTGCAAGCTGATACCGCCGTGGACATAGTTCTCACCGCCGCCCTGAACCTTCATGCGGATGGTGTCCTGCGGGGCATAGCCCTTGATGGGCGTTCCGTCCAGCTCCCGTTCCAGATTGACGGAAAGCAGGAAATCAGCGGTTGTGTCAGGAGCGGTCAGCGCATAACGCCGTCCAAGCTCATACACGTTGCCAGAGAAGGCTTTCCGGTCAATCTTGTCGCTCTCACTCAGCGGTTTATAGGTATAGAGGAACCCGTGATCCGCTGTAATGAAAATGTTCGTTCCGCTCAGTTCGTTCACGATAATGCGCAGAATGCCGGAAAGCTCCTGAATTGCCGTCTCGCAGGCGTCAAAGACTTTGGACTCCGTAGGGGCTTTGTCTCCGATGGCGTCGATGGAGTTGTGGTAGATGTAAATTACATCTTTCCCGGCAACCAGCTCCCGTCGCTCATCCTTCTTCATGTTCAGAAGGTCATTGTATTGAATAGCAACGCTGGCTTTCGGCGTCGTGTTCAGGATCGCGTTTCGCTCCACGGTGGAACGGGTGGGATTCCCGTCAACAAGAACATCCATACTGTCGTTCACAGAAATGCTCTTTCCCGGAAGCAGGGCTGCCATACCAAACTTCGTGATGGACGGGAAGACCGCCTGCATCGACTCCAACTCGGCGGTACCCTTTGTGTTGCGGACAATGCGCTCGGAAAGTTCGGAGGCAACCTCATAGCGAAGCGCGTCCGAGATGATCACGAATGCGCGGGTGTTTTTGCTGCTTGCGGGAGCGACATATCTCTTATAGAAATCACGCTGCTTCTCGATATCCGAGACATAGCCCAGAGCAGCGAGGTCTTCTGCCGCCGCGTTTGTCCAGCAAGCGGTCAATTCCCGCAGGAACCAGTTCTGATACAGCGCCTCGACAAACTCAGTCGAGTGCTTCAAGCCGTCTTCCAGAATGTCATTTGCATTCTTGAGAGAGTTGCCGAAGGCATAATGGAAGTGGCGATAGTAGGCATCCATGCGGTAAAGGTCACTTGTATAGAGCTTCCAGATTTTCTTCGGCTCGACGATATGGAATCCGCCGCCGTGTTCCTGATAGAAGGTCTGCATCTTTCCGATGAAGAAGAGGCAGTCAAAATAATTTGAAAACCGCTTGTACCATCCGGCTGTCCGTCTGTTTTCACAGACCTTCCTAATGAGATCGACCTTCACGACATGGTCGCTGATCTCCGCAAAGAGCTGTTTCAGGATGCTCTCGTTGATGCACGGGAAGACGTCTCCCGTAATCAGCGTTTCCGGCTCAAATTTGTCAAAGCGCGTCGGGAGCTGCAATTCGTTCTCCACGGTGCGGCACAGCTCATACAAGTCCTCGCTATCTTCGCGGGAACGCCATTCATGGACGATGCTGTAACAGTATGCTTTGTTGGTCTCAGAAACGAAACGCTCCAAACCTTTCAGGACGGAGGCGTTCATCGTCTGAGAAAGTGCGGTCAGCAGAACGTGCGCTGCAAAGTAGCCCAAAGGCTTGTCCTCTTCCTCGATGTAGCCGGTGTACTTCCGCGCAAGCTGCCAGAAGGCTTCAATACTGCCAAACTTGCAGATGTTCTGCAAGACGCTGTTCGTCTCCTTATCGAGACCTGCAGCAAGGACGGCAATGATGACATCCTGCGCAGAACCTTCGCTCAGACCGGCGAGAACCGCCATAATGTCGATATGGAGTTGGAGGGGCGTCTGATAGTCCCGCCCGATCCTGCGCAGCTTTTGAATACGCTCTTTGCTGTCGAAGAACTTTGCATAGAGCTTGACCGTCCTCCGCATTGCGGCAGACGGTGCGATATTCAGCTCATCCATCTGCATCGAGATAAAATCTGCGCGGAAAGGTTCGCTGTAATATTCAATGTCCTGAAGCCAGTTATCTTCGTCACTGGTGTATGTAATCGGGCAATAGATAAGATCGTTGCTGTCCAAGTCATCGTGAAGCAGCAACTTCTTGACAGCAAAGTTGTTCGTGCCGGTCAGCTTGATGATCTTGACGCCTTCCAAGTTCAGCTCGTCAATGTCCTTCTCAAACTCCCGATCCTCGTCTTTCCAGAAGATGATTCTGCGGCGATAGAACTCCGGCAAGGGGGCTGCAAAACGCTCCGTCAGATTAAATTGTACGCGCTCGTTTGGCATTGCGCAGTCCTCCTTAATGTTGTCGCGCTCTATATGTACATTCAGATCGCTTAATTGGTATATCAGAGTTTAGTCCCTCGTTAGTTAACATCGTTCGTATCTTAGCCTCTGTTGCAGTGCATTCGGAACCTATGGTAATTGACTTGAGTGCAGATACTCCATCGTGCAACCAACCAAGACTGTAATGATTTAATATGTTTGTTTTAAGGTCGCTCAAATTATCTAAAGAGTCTTCGTAACCGTTCTCTGGAATAGCATTAGGCAGAAACACAATCCTTGTTTCTTTCTCATCTTTGAATGTTGGATTCTTTATAAAGCTGGCATAATGCTTGAAAGTTGATAGAATGGTCATCCACGCCACGACACCATTATTTTTAATAATTGTATAGCACAGTTTCGCCATTTCTAACTCTAATCCGCGAATATCATAGATTACCGATTCATATCCGAGAGAATGTGAAATCAATGCCGATGTAATCGGATACTGCTTTTGTAGACCGTTAATTAACGCAAGGTCAAATCCAACTGCGACACCTTTTCTGCTATCTCCATACTCATTCCATTGCTGAACCAGATCATCCTCTACACAAAGGCAACAGCCATACGGAACATCCGAATGACTTTGAATGTGAAAGTTAGAATCGCACATTTCTATTTGTGATTTAAGTATGTCCTTTGGGAGATCACTCTGTTCAAGGAGTAACTTCACTCTATTCCACAGATTGCAATATGCTCGGAAGACCTCCTCGGCATCATTTGATTTGGTCAAATCGGTTAGCCACAGTGTCTTACTGTGCAACATAGACTTAAATGTACTGAGTTTGCAGTAGTAGTAAAAGACCGCCATAATATTTCCTCACTTTATCTTCGCCAGCACATCGGCAAACAGTTCATAGTTATGCTTCACACCATCATCCAGGTCGATCTCGATGTTCTGGTCAGCGAGGTGGTGAACCTTTTCCTCGTACTTTTGCAGCTCTGTCGCTTGATCTTGGAACTTCTTCTGCTGTTTGGTCAGCTTCACGCGCTCGGATGCGCTGGCATGGTCAATGGCGTCACCGAGCTGGGCAAGCTGGGTGCGATAACGCTCCTGCTGTTCATGTACATAGTCGGTGCGCAGGCGGGCGAGAAGATCACGCTGATAGCGGTGCATATAGCACAGTGCTTTGAAACCGTTCTTTTTGCCGCTGTCAAAGAGCCAGTAGATCGGACGCTTCTGATAGGTTTTCAGGTGGTCGGAATAGAAGTCGTTCAGGAAGTAGCTGCGGATCACCTCGCGGGGCGTACCCTTGCCGCCGAGCGCGTCGGCAACAAACTTTAGGTTTTCTTCCAGCGTATCATCGCCGTAGACCTTACGGATAAACTCCACGAAGCGTCCGGTAATGTCATCGTCAAAATACTCGTCATCGCAGATGGGGATGATATTGTCGCCGTCCGGGATGATGGTCTTGTATTTGCTGGCATCCCATTCGCCGCCCGCGTAGGCAAGCCCATCCACATCCAGAGAATACCGCCCGAACATACAACCCACGGCGTAGGAAATGAGGGAGACGATCTCGTCGCGCATGGTGCGGACATAGTTGCTGCCCTTCATAGCCTCCGGCACATCGTCCTTACTGTCAAACACGCGATGTACAGTAATATCCTTGTCCGCCACATCCGGCGTCAATTCGTCCTGCAAACCGTAAATGTCTATGAAAATGCGGTTGAGTTCTTCTTCGTTCTTTTTGAGCTGCTGGAAACGCTCTTCGCACTCGGCTTGCCAAGCAGCATATTTCTCGGAAATCAGTCTTCCCATTGTTTATTCCTCCGTTTCCAAACATTGCGTCAGGACATCACAGAACGCCATATCATCATCCACCGAGGCAATCGCGGCATCGATCAGCGTGTCTCGGTCGGTATTGCCCCAGTTCAGCCGCAGACTGTATTCCAATCCCATGCAGCGGATCAGCTCACGGATGCTGCGTCCGTTGCCCTCGCGGAATGGATGAATGATGTTCAGCTCCGTCATTACACGAGAGAGGTTCTGAATTTGCTTTTCCGAATCCTGTTCTGACAGCAGTTTCTTTGCGTGAATCTCATCAAAGATGCGCCCCAACTGCCGGTCGATCATCTCCGGCGGATAGAACAGCGTATCGCCCTTGCTGATTTGTTCTCTTCGGATATGACCGGCGAAGGGATACACGTCTTCAAAGAGAAAACGGTGAATCCGCAGGAGATGCGTTTTCGTAAAGCGTCCCTTCATCGGCTCTTGCAGCAGGACAAGCTGCTTGACGGCGGTGAACTCTTCTTCCGCCTGTTTCAGCTCCGCCTTGTCGCGGATATTCAGCTTGTTTTTCAGAACATCGCTGTCCGGATAACAGTACATGGACTGGACTGTGGTGTAGACGTCATATTTGGAGAACATGGCGTTATCCTCTCTTTTCGTACTTTGCCCGCAGCTCGGTCAAAACCTGCTGGTAGCTGGTCTGTCCGCTGGCGATCCGGTCAAGGTTGTCGCGGGTGGATTTGCTGATCGTCATGCCCTCGGCGGCAAAGGTTCCGCGGATATTGCGGAGATTGCTTTTGTGCTGCGAAGCAGCATATTTCTCGGAAGTCAATTGCGACATATATATTTCTCACCTCAAATATCGTATTCAACCGATTGAAGAATTTCTGCCCTCGGATATCGAGTTCCATCAATCTCATACATACCCACCAAGTGCTTCTTTATGAGGATGGTCTGAGTATATGCTTCTCCGTTTATGCTATAAAGCGTTAGGTATAACTTGAGGTTTCCCTTGGGACACTCTGGCAATTTTTCAGAGGACTTTGGCTGATACGCATAATAAATTGTTAGTGTATACTCTTTTCCACATTCAAACGCATCAAATATACTGTCTTCATCTTGTAGCGTATAATCGGTGGCCTTTTCCGAATTATCAGAGGGAAGAAACTCAATTTTGTTTATCCTAATTTTTTTGCAACGAATTTCTCCTGAATACTTAAATTTGAAATTATATCGTCGAGCACATAAGAATTTTGAATCTTCTACCTTATTTTCTACGAGGTAAATCCCATAAGAAAATTCGGGTGGTTCCCCTGACAAAATGGATATGATGGAGTTCTTTGGCTCACACGAAAAAGTGTTAACATCTGCCTCTACACCGCCAAACATCGTTACAAAAAGCGCTGGTCTTGCGTTTTCTTCCTCAATAGCTATTGACCGTTTCTCTTTTCTATATACTAAATAGCTCAAAACGCCTGTTGCAATAGCCGAAAGAACTCCGCCCAGATAGGAGAGGACTTCTCCAGCAGATATGTGCTCGATCACTGTCATTTCACAACCAGAAGTGCAAAACAAACAGTCAACTATTTTAATAAGTACTATGCTAATCAGGAAAACTACTATCGAGCACAAAACTATTACGGGGCCAAGGTGGTACTTGGTGCGTTTTGTGTCCTTTTTTGTTTTGCTCAAATCTGTCATCCCCTCACACCAACGGACTCCTTTTGAAATCCCATGAAATTTCAGACGAGTTCCAATCTTCCTGACTATCTAAAATGCAGTCTTCAACAACATCAGTTAAAGAACTACTGTTATTTTGATCATAGACCAAAGGAATACGTGCAATATCCCCTGCGTTTGTGTTGATTGTAGGGCTAAGCATTGTTGCATAGGCTTGTGCGGGTTTTGTATTAAGGAATGCCAAGACGTAGTTTATCATTTGATGTGCAGGATAACAGCATATACCCGCCGCATTTTGCATAAAATATGCAGGATAAAAGCGAACACTGAATGCACCGGTCGTAATCAGTGACCAACTTATTGTCTCCATAAAATTATATTGCAAATTTTGTGGGCGCGATTTGAGCTTGCCTTTAGCATCTTTGAAGTTCTTTATTTCTAATCCGTCATTCTCCCAGTTGACAATATAAGTGTGGTTTCCGTACCAGCGACGATATTCACCGCCTTTGTTTATTGGGTACCACTTCTTTTCACATAAACCTCTAAATGAGATATTATCCAGATTTACCTCATGCCAAAAACGGAGAAATCGCTCATTCTCGCCCGTGCTGAGTCCAGGTTTCGGCGGGCAGACTTCTTGAATGAGTTTGCATTCTTTATACTGCTCAAACAAAGCGTTGTTAGCCCAATAAACCAGCGGAGAACCAGGTATAACGCGCAAGCGATCTGTGTCAAACGAATATCTATATGAGCAGTTGGGGTCAGATATAGCTTCTAAGGCTTTAATCGGTTGAATGGTAGCACCTGTGAAATTCTCCAGCCTGATAAAGGTACCCTTTTCGCCTGTATGGTGCTTCCTAATTATGAAGGTGCAAATCGGAACAAAAGCCTCTTCAAAAAACGAGTGATACTCAGGCTGAATTAGTGAAACCAAGCTATGTTCAAAGATCGTTGCCTCTCTCAGCCTTTGATAACCAGATAGGAACATCCATGTATAAGATGTCATCAATCCAGTTAGACCGTTTTCGCGGAGAAATCTCAAGCATTTTATCATAAAGGCGGCAAAGAGGTCAGCTTTTCCGTCCGGATAGTTCTGTGTAACGAATGAGGATATTTTATTACTCATCCCGCCATTACCCATATACGGCGGATTCGTCACCACCACATCATACTTCTGCGCCAGCAATTCAGCGCACTTGACCAGCGGCAGCAGTTCGTCCAATGCCGACATCTGCATCATGTTGATGTCGTTGCGGATCTCGTCAAACCTGGCGTACAGTCCGGCAAAGTCCACGGGCGTGATGTTCAGGATAGAGCCGTACTCTTTGGCATCCCGCATCTCGGTGACAATGCTTTCAATATCAGCTTTCAGCTTCGGATCATTCTTGTGGAAATACTCGATGGTCATTGCCTGAATGCCGTTGCTCTCACGGATGGAGTAGATATTCGGCTGAATCCCGCGCGAGAGTAGACGCCGGTCATACTGCCGCGCCTTCATCATAACCGCAAAATAGGCAAGCTGCGCCGCGCGATCATCAATATCGAGACCGTAGAGATTGTTCTTGAGGATGCTCTGCGCCGCCTCGCGCTGATCCCAACCGGCGGAGGTATAAATCTGCATCAGCACATCGAAAGCGTAGACAAGGATGTGACCGCTGCCCATGCAGGGGTCGATGACCTTGATCTCTTCCGGCTTGATGGTCTTGTATTCCTCACGGAGTTTGGCAAGCTGGTCTTCCACCGACCGCTCCTGCTCGGCTTCGTCCAGATAGTAGTTCCAGCCGCCCCGCAGTTCGGCATTGGGGTGACCTTCCAGCCAAAGTCTGCCGAGGGAGTTTTCCACCATGTAGCGGACGATCCAGTCCGGCGTGAAAAGCTGTGTCGCGGCAGGGATGCGCTCCTTCGTGATCTTGACATTCTTCTTGAGCTGGGCAAAGGTATCGTCTTTCAGCTCGGTGTTGTAATACTGATACAGCCAGCCGATAATCTGCACGGCATCCTGCCAGTCCTCTTCGGGGATGTCGGAGACCATGTGACCAAGAACGCTGTCCTGACGGAGAATGTTGTTGGGCAGCAGCATTTCCGTATAGCCGCCCATCCGCTCGAACATAACAGGAAGCGCACTGTTCAGGGCGTTGCACTGCGTCAGCAGCAAATAGCGGTAGAGGGCTTCGGTATCGTTGCTCTCGATATACTCTGCCACCTTGCCGCTGTCCAGTCCCGGCAGATCAAGGTGCAGCACATCGTTCAGGATCTCCGGCTTGAACGCGCCGGATGCGTCCGAGAACACGCGGATATGGGAGGGCAGATAATTATTGACCTCCATAAAGCGCAGGGCAATAAAGCGGTTGAACCAAGTGTAGGCAACCTCTTCCATGACCTGCTGATAGCCCTTTTCCTTGATCTGCTTGATGAGTTCCTGCCGCTGGGACTTTTCCTCCGCCGTCAGCAGCCGCCCATTCAGGGTGTCCGCAGAGGCATCACCAAAGCCGGACTCGTCAATTCCATATTGATAGGCACGCTGGGAAACCTGAGCGATCAGCTCATTCCGCGCCCAGATCGCAAACTTCTGAATTGCGCCTTTATTCATGCTCGTTATCTCCTAACTATGCGTGTATTACGCTTTCTCTTTCCCCAACTCATCAAACATTGCTTTAACAGACGGAGCATTCTTTGTCAACTTTTTGATGCTAAGGTCTTCCGCTTTGTTGTTTGCGAGACGGAGATTGTTTTCAGAGGAAAGAAGTGCTGCTTTCGTCTTCTGTAAATGGTCGATTGTCTTGTCAATCTCATCAATCGCCGTTGAGAACTTCTCGCTTGCCAAACGATAGTTCCGGGCAAAGCCCTCCTTAAAGGCGTTCATGTTTTCCTCAAAGTTGCGGATGTCAACCTGCTGATTACGAACAATTTGAAGTTCCTGCCTGTATTGCAAGGAGTTTTTCGCAGCATTCCGCAGGAGTGTAATCATCGGAATGAAGAACTGCGGACGGATAACATACATCTTTGGGTACTTATAGGACACATCCACAATGCCGTTGTTATACAGTTCATTGTCGATTTCAAGAAGAGAGACAAGAATTGCATACTCGCAGCCCTTTTCGTTTCGGTCCTTATCCAACTCTTTGAAAAAGTCCTCATTCTTGTGCTTGGTGGCGGTTTCATCAGCCTCGTTCTTCATTTCAAACATAATGGAGATGAACTCCGTACCGTCCTCACCACACTCACGGTAAATGAAGTCACCTTTACTGCCAGTCTTAGCATCATTGTCCTTCTCAAAATAGGCGTTTGGAAAGGCCGTCATTCGAATCGTATTAAATTGTGTCAGGCAATGCTGCTCCAAACTCTCACCAATCATCTTTGTTGATTGCCGTGCTTTGAAATCCTTGTAATACTCAATCTGCTCATCTTTCAACTTGAGTTTTTCCTCATACTGCTCTTGAAGGGACTTCTCGTTCAGGCGGCTCTCTGTATCTTTGCTCTTTAGTTCACCCTTGAGGTTGGCAATCTCAGTCACTTTTTGAGATAATTCCACGTTCTTCTGTTCAACTGCCTCTGCAACAGCAAGTTTTTTTGCCGTTTCACTGGCGTCAAGTTTGGCCTGCAGTTCTGCTATTTTTTGATCCTTCTCTGAAATCTCAGCATCTTTCTGTGTAATACTCGCAGTATGCTCTTTTTCCTCTTGCAAGCGAATTATCTCAAGTTCCTGTTCACGTTTAGCATCCAAATCTTTTTTGCGGCGATCAAGTTCTTTCTCAAACTCTCTATCACGCACCTGCTGTGCAATCTGGTCGTATCCGCTATCATCGACCTGGAATACTTCACCACATTTAGGGCATCTAATTTCCTGCATACCGTTCTGTCCCTTCTAAATATAATCAGTTGATCTGCACGCCGTCGCAGCTTTCGAGTGTCTTCACGAGCTTTTCACGGATCACCTCGACGTACTTATCAATGTCTTCCTTGCTTTGCAGACGCTTGACCGAGCAGAGGTCATAACGGCGCACGGTCATGATCTTCGGGGGCTTCGGCGCGGGCGTTCCGGGCTTTGTGGTCGCTGCGGGTGCGGGCTTCTGCGCTTCCTGCTGACGGGAGGCAGACATGACCTCCATGCGGCGGCAGATTGTGTCCTTGTAGTTGAGAAGCTGGGTGATCATGGCGTCCAGTTCAGTGAGGGAGGTTGCCGTTTTCGCCGCTTCACGCTTGTTCACGAAATGATCGTCCGCCTGACGGAGCAGTGCCCCGGCGTCCCGCGCTTCGCTGGCAAGCTGGTGAACATCCTGCATACACTGACGGATGTTCTCGGCAACCTCTTCACGCTTCATATCCAGCAAGCTGTCGTAGGCGGTTTTGACCTTCTGGACAAGCTCCGGCAGCTCCCCGATGCGGGTATAGGGCTTTGGCATGGCAAGAATCGTGGACATCGTGCTGATGACGTTTTGGGTTTCCGCGTCCGCTGCGAAGTAGTCTCTCTCCTTGAGAATGCTGGCAAGCCGCTTCTTGGCATCGTCGAACACCGTCCGCTGCGCCTTGAAGAACATCTCCACGCCCTCCATATCCTCGGCGGAATCGAGAAGATCGTCCTGCCGCTGCACCATCCGTTTGAGCAATGCAACATTGTCCTTGCGCTGGCTCAGAACGTCGTTCATCAGATCACGGGCAGCGGTGACGGTTTCCTTTTCGGGGTAACGCTCTTTGGAGTAGAACTCGTCAAGGAGCTTCTGATAGTGGCTCTGCTTGGTTTCAAAAGTGTTCAGCACGAAGCAGATCAGCCCGTCCTCATCGGAGGGAATGTCCATCGCGCCCAGATAGTCCCGCAGGAAGTTGACGCTCTTACGGATCAACTCTTCGGAGGGGGCAATGCGCCGCGCGACAATGGCTTTGTCAATCTCGGTCTTCTTGCGCAGGAAGTCCACCAAACGGCGCTCTTCCTTGCCAACAACTGCGCCGCCATAGTTGATCTGGATTTTCTGCTGGACAATCAGACGGGCAATCAGGGCTGCAATGTCGATCTCCTTCCAACCGTAGGGGATCGCCTGATACCGGCGCTGCACATCACCCATCGAGGTCTTGAGCATCTTCTGGTTTTGCAGCTCCAACCACTGACTGATCTCATTGAGCGCGTCTTCGTTGTTCGCCCCCAGTCCGGTAAAGCCGACTTCTTCGTATGCGCCGTTAAGGATGGCGAGAATATCGGCGTCGCTGTCCACAAACTGATTGACCATGTTGAGCTTGGAATAGACGCTCTCGACAAGGCTCTTCATAGCCTCATCCAGCTTGTCCTTCGCAGAGCCGTATTTCAGGTCGAGGATTTCACCGTGAACATAGAACTTGCCCTCGACGATAGCCTTTTCAATCATACTGCGGGCGTGGCTTTCCAGCTTCCGCGCCTCGTCGTTGCGGTCGCGGATGATCCGCTGGATGCTCTCCGGCATCTGCGACACATTCCGCTGCTTGACATACTTGCGGATCTTCATTGCCTGTTCCAGCTCATCAAAATAGGGCGTGTCTGCCGAGAGAACAACGATTGCCTCGTTGTTGACCTGCGAGTCCATGATAAGCCTCTGATCCCCAACGCCGTAGAGGTCGCTTGCCACGGTGACGATGCGCAGCCGCATTCCGCCAGTAGACGCGCCGTTCAGCGTTTCGTCAACGTACTGATCATAGGCAAAGTCGTACTTGCCGTATTTATATTTCTTTGCCGGATAGATTTCACCGTAGACCGTCTGAGAAATGCTCTGAACGATCTGTGCGCTGTCAACCGGCGTATTCTTGATGTCGATGGCAATATCCTGTTCCTCGTCCGTCAGGAAAGCGTAGGTATCACCATTGCGGGAGATGTAGTTCTGAGACAGAAGGCGTTCCAGCGAAGCCGTGATGGACGCACGGAGGGCAATCTTGTCCGTGTGAATATCGTCAATCATCAGGATAGCGATGTTCTCGATATTCGCCTTGACGTCCTCAATATAGCGGACGAGGTAGAGTAGCTTGAGGACATTTACGTCCTGCTGTTCCAAACCGTCGTGCGCGTCCGCTGCGTTCTGGCAGCGGTCGATGACGCGGCGGATGGCACTCTCTAAGAAGGTATGTACCGTGTCATAGAACTGATAGAACGGCACAAGGGCGTTTTCATCCTTGTTTTCGATTTTCTGCGCCGCCTCTTGGAAGCCGGACAGCATGGAGCGTTCGCCGCCCGAAAGGTGTTTGCCGGAGTTTCCGTGCTTGCGGATTTCCGCGAGAACCTTCTGGATGACGATGAACTGATACGGCACAAAGGGGAAGGTCGCGCTGAACTCCGCTGCGCTGGTAAAGCCCTTGATGTCGAGGATCGGATTATCAAAGGCAAACAGGCTTTTTAAGCCCGAAGCCTCTTTCTCATACTCCATTTGCAGAAGGTGACCTGCGTCCTCTGTCTTCGCCAGAACACGCTTTTTGATGACCTCATCGACGGAAGAGGAAGACAGGCTCAGACGGGTGTTGAAGCGTCCCTGAATCTTGGAAAAATCGTTGCCGGTGATTTTCACAACGGAATCAATCGCTTCCTGGCTCGTGACCATGACCCAGACCTTGCCCCGGCATTTGTCACCGATCTCTTCCACCAGCGATTGCAGATTCATCATCAGATCACCATCGTCACCGATGTACTGACCGACTTCATCCACGCAGAACAGAAGGCGGAAGTTGCCTTCCTTGCTGTCCACATACTCCTTGATCTCGGAGACGAGCTGCTTGATGCTCATGTCGGCGTTCTCTTCGCCGTTAAACCAGTTGCGGGCTGCTGTCTCGCTCATGCCGAGAACAGACTGCAAAACCTCAACCACATCGTCCTCAAAGAAGGCAGCAGAATCGCGGGCGTTGACCCACTCGTCCCCGTTGACTTCCTTGAAGGCAGCGCGGAAGGCGTCTGTCTTGCCCTGCTTATCAATGAAGCGTTCCAGCTTCGCCACCTTGAGGTCTTCGCCATAGAAGCCGCAGTGGTTATAGAATACCTTCGCAAAGACGCGAAGCACAGCGGTCTTGTCCTTGTTGATTGGTCCCTCAATGTCGATGTTGAACAGGATAGACTCCGTGGGAATACGGACACATTTCTGCACCGTCGCATACATCATCGGATCGTCAAACTTGTCCGCGAAGTAATCAAAGGCGTGTTTGCCGTCCACCTCTTTGTTGGAGAGAAGGTAGGAGAGCATTTTCAGGAAGTGAGATTTACCACTTCCAAAGAAGCCGGAAATCCAGACACCGATCTTATCGGTCGGGGTATCAATCGCCTTGACGTAGTTATCAAAGAATGTGGCAAAATGACGCCGCAGTTCCTTCGTGATGATGTATTCACTCAGTTCATCCTTTAAGCTCTGCTGGTCATCCTGCATGACCTTAACAACGCCGTTGATAGGACGGTCAATGTCCTTTTGGAACATACTTTGTATTTTCATGCCGCTTTCCTCCAATTACAAAAGGTTGAATGCCCGGTAGTAGTGTCCGTCCAGAAACTTTCCAAACAATCCGAGGTCTTGCCCGTTGAACGATCCCGGATAAAACATCACAATAGGGATGTCCTCAAAGAGATGCTGCATACTGTCCAGCATTTTATGAGAGCGCATAAACGGGAAGATTTTTCCCACGCCGGTCAGGAATAGCACATCACCGTACTCATGCGGCTCATACTTCATGTATTCCAGAAGTGCCTCCGGCGTTGCGATCTTTTGAAGCTGCTTGAGAAGGTATTCCTTCCCACGCTTTTCTTCCAGCCCGTCCACGGATTTCAGAACACGCTTGTCCTCCAAGAGTCTCAGAAAAATCTCATAGAGGTCACATTCCTTAATGTGGTACGGCGTTCCGCTCTCTGCTTTCAGCCGGGAAACGAAGTCTCTGACGATCAACTCATCTGCCGGATCATAGCAGAACACATGAATGCCAACCTCATTGCTCAAGCCTTCGTTTTTCAGAAAACTTGGTTCGGAAATACGTCCTCTGATTTTATCTAACTCTTGCTTGATGTCGCTCATGCCAGAGCCTCCTATCTAAAGCAGTTAAAAGCCGCGAGTGCTTCAAGATCGTTATTTCTGCGGATGCCTTCTTCCAGCTCTTCACAGAGAAACAGCGGATTGAGCCGCGTGGATTTAAATGTATCAAGGATCTCAACCTCAACTAAAATCTTCGTCAGCACTTGCTTGATCTTATTGACCGTTGATTCACTCCATCCGGCAATGTCATCGTTCTGCTCCTGCAAGTGGGAGAAGAAGACATTCAGGTCTTTCCGTGAAAACTCGAAGTCCTGACTCCGGAACTTTTCTCCGATCAGGCTGACCATGAAGTCCCAAACAATGCGGTTGTAGCGCATCATGGCATAGAGGTTGATCTGCTTTGCAATCTCAGACGGAGCCGATGATAATTCCTGCCGGAGCTGTTCATCATCCAGGGCATCCAGACGCTTATAGCAGCTTCGCACCATGCGGGCAACAAGCCGCTCAGTCGGGTACTGAAACAGATTGTTCTTTTTGATTTCTTCGATAGCGTCCTCCACGGATGTCCCGTCGAGGTAATATTTCGATGCAATGCGGATTTCATAGAAGAGGAACTGTTCCGCCGTGATCGTCCCATTATAGATTAAGGATCTTTCCATGCGTTTCTCCATCTGAACTTGTCTCCCAAGCTTACTGTTATTGTATCATATTAGCTGTCCCATAAAGCGGACTCTTACTTGCTTTCGTCCACAAACTCCACAATGTCACCGATATTGCAGTTGAGGCAGATGCAGATTTTGCGCAGAGCTTCCATTGACACATCTTCGCCCTTTCTGAGCTTGGTCATCGTGCTGGACGAAAGCCCTGATGCTTTATGAAGATCGCCCTTGCTCATTTCCTTGTCAACGAGCAGCTTCCACAATTTTTTGTAGCTTGCTTTCATGCTTTTCACCTCAACAAAGTATGTAAAATAAACTTAATTTACATTATAGCACAAGTCGGTCTTCTATTCAATACAGTCTCTTATACTTCGGGTGAATATGACCGTTTCGCAGGAATTGCTCGGCATTTAAGCGCAAGGCAAAAACAGTTGAACCTCCGTGCAGTCAGAGCTACAATGCCAACACCTCATAGCGAAAATAAACTGATTGGAGGTCAGATGATGAATTATGAAATAAGCCCGTGTCAGGACTGTGGATCGATCACCGTGCTTTGAGTGCCAATCGAAAAATATTCACGATAAAATTATGATGAAAGTCAACAGCGTTTTCCTCGCAGGGCGCAGATACTTTCCCTTACTTCTGGTACGCTTTCCCTTAAAACGCAGCTCGTATTAAGAGAAAGTCCCTATTCTTTGTCTATAGCGACGCAAATTCTGCGCTGCCTATCCTTACATAAAGGACTTGCTTAACCTTTTAATCAGAGGTACAATGCGGCAAACCGGAGTGGCGGATTACCTGCCCGCAGCACTCCGACAAGCCTTGAAAAACCGCTTTCTGTCCCCTGTCACGAGGGTGTTCAGAAAGCGGTTTTTGACCACATGTTTGACTACAGACAGCCGTGGAGTATGTGGAAACAGTGGAGTCAAGAGTTGCGAAGAGCGGCCATAATAAAACAAAAACGGCTATAAAGCACTGGAAAAAGTAGAAAAATTTTTATTCAAAAGTTTGGGAGAATACGCCCAGCCGGATAAAAAACTCAATAACCGGGTGTAGCGCAGTTGGTAGCGCGCCTGCTTTGGGAGCAGGATGCCGCAGGTTCGAATCCTGTCACTCGGACCACCTTTCGCAGAAAAACCGCCTAAAAAGGCGGTTTTTCTGCGTTAAAAGTCCATTTTCCAAGTTTCACTCGACCACATTTCAACTGTGGTCAGAGAGGTAAAATGGCGATTGTGGCCTTGTATGGTAGATTGGCAAAAACCGCTAAATCCCTAACCAATCCCTAACTGGCATAGCTCCAGTATTTTCACCCCAAATACGACGAAATCTTGAATATTCCATCATTATCCTCTATAATAATTTCACGGTGGGACTTGGTGCCACAGAAGTGGTCTTCTGGTGGCAATACATAACGGTGTTCACCTTTTTCAAACACACATCCAGTTTATTAAAGAAGGGATACATGATGGAAGATAAGCAAATCGGAGTTCCAACAAATGTTGCGGTTTTCATTGATTATGAAAATGTATATAAAGCTCTTTTGGAAGAGAAAACTAATGTTCTGCGTCTTGCTTTTTTTGAAAAATTAAGAAAATGGTGCTCCGAACATCAACGAAGAGTTGTTAGAATAGTCGTGTACTGTAATTTTGATAATATGGATTTACATGAATCTTTCCATCAGTCTGTATTGCAGAGTTATGGTGTTGAGACTGTTCATACTTCGAATCAGGGAAAAAACTATGCTGATTTGAAGATTACCATTGATGTTTTGTCATCCATGTATTCCAATAATAATATTGATGAGTTCTTCATCATGTCCAATGACAAAGACATGACCCCTTTGCTCAACACAATTAGAGCAAACAAGCGAAATGTTGCCGTTATTACTACAGGTTCAACATACAATCCCTCAATCTGTGAATTCGCTGATAGTCATATCGAGTTAGAAGAAATCTGCGACGTTGAGGTCACACACAAAATCATTGATGACATCGCAAATGCTTATTGGAATAAACTTGAAAGTTATATAAATGCACAGATTTCAAACTTCGGCGTCACAGGTAAATACGCACATTATGAACTCAAATATGTATTAACTAATGAAATTAGATATTCCAAAGTCATGAGTTATGAGTTAGCTACCATTATCAAAGGATTCTACGATGATGGAAACATCTTTTTCTACAATTACAAATACGGAACGAAACCCTGTGTGGGATTTGCGCCTATAAGTAAAAAAGCAGACTTAATTTCAAAAGGCATCATCAAGGAAGCAGACGTTATTGCCACTTATGACATTCAGAAGGATATTGATGATTTATATGCAAAAGCCCTAAGATGAAATACAGTTGACTTTAGCGCACGACATGGTATAATAATTATTGAATTCTATATACTCAATAAGAGGACGAACTTTTGAGCAACAGCTGAAAAAGTGAAGTTAATCAGAAAGTAGTCCCAGAAAGCTCCCTATTTTATAGAGAGCTTTCTGTTTTATCCTCTATTACTCATCGAGAAATGGATGCCCAATGGACTATGATTTGTCCCTTGGGCATCGTTTACTTTATCCCACCTTCTCGTAACCGTCAAACCTAACCGCGCATAGACACACATGAGACAATAGTAGCGGAACGTTGCGAAAGGTTTCGCTACTGTTGTATTGTGGGATGTCAGAATGACAAGCGCAGAGTTGAAACATCGGGCGGAGCTACAGGAGTGGGCGGCACAAATCCAGGAATGCCGCAGCAGCGGTCTCTCCGTAAGCGAATGGTGCCGGCAACAAGGTGTTACAACAACACTCCTAGCAAGTTTCTCAGGCATCCCTCTTTATTTTGCGGAAGCTCAAATCCTGCCAAGTAAAAAAACCGTTAAAATGCTGCGCAGCGGATTGAAAAAATAAGCTGACGGGACTATTTTATACAAGGTGAGTGTGTAAAATCAAATTTTTAAGGGGGAGGCGGATAAAAATGCCGCACCGTAAGAAGATTTTACTCTCAGACAGTAATGAAGCCATCAGCATGCTCCTGGCGGATTCCCTGCGTGAGCGCGGAAACTTCCATGTATTTCACGCAAAGGATGAGGACGAGACAACCAAGGCGCTCCACCGGCACCGACCTCACGTTCTTCTGCTGGATTTTCTGCTGCCG
>ERZ857480.94515-NODE-146745-length-18975-cov-17.7087_pt1 | contig 18975 bp, 15 predicted proteins | sample MGYA00519767_ERZ857480 | MGnify/ENA primary metagenome ERZ857480 (study PRJEB31778, sample SAMEA3449210) | human gut metagenome | biome: human gut; feature: human-associated habitat; material: faeces | place: United Kingdom | collected 2010/2012 ...
GACCGTTCCTCTGGACAGCGCGTCCATGGAGACCCGGACGGACTACCCGCGCCGGGCGGGCATTGCGGTAACGCTCTATAACGGCACGACCGCCGCCGGGACGAGCTACGTCCCCGTGAACGAGGACGTGCATTACTGGCAGTTCCTCTCCGGCAAGCTGACCGCGACGGGGGATTACACAAGCGCAGAGTTCGCGTTCGTCTACGAGAACAACGGGAACGAAGCGTGGTTCGACGGCGCGCAGCTCTTCCGGGAGCCGTTCGACTATGTGTACACCTACGACGATGACGGCAATCTCACGTCCGTAAAGAATCCGGACGGCACGACGACCACGTATACCTACGTCGAGGGTACGAGCGACGTTGCCAGCATCACGATGCCGGGCGGCGGGCAGTACTCGTATACTTATAACGATAACCACCAGCTGACACGCTCGATTACGGCCACCGGTCTCCAGACGGACTACGGGTACGACGCCTTCGGCAACAGCACGAGCGTGACGATCCGGCCGCAGAACGACACCGGCGCGGCGATCCGTTCGGACAGCACCTACACCGCGGACGGAAACATGCTCGCGAGCACCACCGGCGGCGACCGGAACACCGTTACCTACTCGAACGATACGGACCGTTCCCTCGTAACGGCGGTGACCGACGCAAAGAACGCCGTAACGAGCTACAGCTACGACTCGATGCGGCGGCAGACGGGCGTTACCGGTGCGGACGGCAGCAGCGTTTCGAGCGTATATGCGGATGATTATCTCACGTCGCTCTCGCACTCGGGCGGAGATTCCTCCACAACGTACAACTTCTCGTATGGCGTTGCCGGACTTTCCACGGCGGTAAAGATAGGCGAGACATGGACGCTGGTATCCAATTCGTACAACACCGGCGCATGGACGCTGGCGCAGCAGCTTTACGGCAACGGCCTCTGGTGGAAGTATGACTATGACGCCCAGACGGACGATCTGCTGCGGCGGTACACGAACCTTTCGGATACCGGCGGCATTGGCTATGCGTATACTTACGACTCCCGCGGGCAGATAAGTAAAATCGAGAAGAAATCCCTCACGCTCGAAAATGGCACAATAACCGGAGAGACCCTTCTCACCGCGGAGTACTACGGCTATGACGCCATGGACCGCCTGACGCGCATCGTCGTGACGGACGGGACGAACCTCATTTCGGACATAGCGTGGAGCTACGATGCCGACCAGAACGTCACGGCGATAACCACGCGCGTAAACAACAACGGCACGCTGCGGACGGATACCTATGCGTACTCCTACGACGATGACCACCGCCCGACCAATACGGCGTATGGCTCCGTTTCGGAATCCATAACGTATGACGGCTACAGCCGCGTGACGGGCAAGACCGTCCAGAACAGCGGAAATACCGTTCTCTCCACGTCCTATGCCTACCGCGACATAGACGCCGAGCATACGACGACGCAGGTATCGTCCCTGACAAGCACCTTCGGCGGAAATACGGTTTCTCACTCGTATACCTACGACGCGAACGGCAACATCCTAAGCGACGGCACAACGACCTACGCCTACGACAGCCTGAACCAGCTCGTCTGGGAGTACAACACGGCGGCGGGCAAGGCGTGGAACTACGCCTACGACCTCGGCGGGAACATCCTCTCGAAAACCGAGTATGACTACGCCGACGGGCAGACGTCCAACCCCGTCACGGTCTCGTACACCTATGAGGATGCTGCATGGCGCGATCTCCTGACGGCGTATAACGGCGAAGCCATAACCTACGACGGAATCGGCAACCCGACAAGCTACCGCGGCTGGGGCATGACGTGGCAGGGCGGGCGGCAGCTCGCGTCCATGCAGAAGGACGGCACGACGCTCTCGTTTGCCTACAACGACGCCGGACTGCGCACCGAAAAAACGGTGAACGGAGCTACCCGCCGCTACATCTGGAACAGCAGCCAGCTCATGGCGGACGTGGGCGCGGCGGATGCGTTTTACTTCCACTACAGCTCCGGCGGCGAGCTGATAGGCTACACCTACAAAACCGCCGACGCCGAAACGGAATGCATCCTCGTAAAGAACCAGCAGGGCGACGTAGAGCGCGTGATCTCCGCCGACGGAACGATCCTTGCCTCCTACACCTACGACGCCTGGGGCAACGTCCTGACATCCGAAGGCTCCCTCGCAACTGCCAACCCCATCCGCTACCGAGGCTACTACTTCGACACCGAAACAAGCCTCTACTATCTCCAGAGCCGCTATTACGATCCTGTTGTTGGCAGATTCATTAATGCGGACAATTATGCATCTACAGGGCAGGGAATTTGTGGTTGCAATATGTTTGCATATTGTGAAAACAGCCCTATTACGCGTATCGATTTCAGCGGGAACTTCTGGGAAACGGCATTTGATGTTATTTCACTTGGCGCGAGTATAGTTGAAGTATGTGTAAACCCGAGAGACCCATGGGCGTGGGCTGGATTGGTTGGTGACGCGATAGATCTTATTCCGTTTGTCACAGGGGTTGGAGAAGCAACAAGAGCTGTAAAAACAACTATTCGCGTTGTAGACAACGCATCAGATGTTATAGATTCAGCAAAAACTTTGTATAGGGCCGCAGATGCAACCAGCGATTTACGCAGGGCGACTGGCTCGTATGAAATTTTGTTTGAAAGCGGAAAAAACTATGTCGGGAAAGGCGGGTTTTACAGAGCAATTACGTCTGCATCGAGGAATTCAAGCAAATATGGAGATAACGTTCTCGCCATTTTGTGGAAGTCTGCGCCCGATAATACATCGGCTTTTATTGATGAGTACCTGATGCAGTTGAGATTTGGAGGGGTTTTAAGCAGCGATCTCGACCTTTTAACATATAACAAAATATGGAGTCCTGGAAAGAGATATTTTGATTTATGGTAGAGTTTCGAGATGTAATCATGGATGCCGAGACCCTTGGCAAACGGTATATCGTTCGTGACGGAATGGTTTTTACTTCCATAACCCATCCCGCAAACATATATGACGCCATTGTCATAAAGTACCCGCCAGATATCCCGTGTACTTCTCCGAATATGCACGGTTCCAGCTGCAGTCTGGAGGAACAGCTGGAGTTTATCCGCGTGCATAAAATTGAAAAGGTGCTCATCATCGCCGACAACATTGACTTTATCGCGTTCTGTCCTTCATTAAAGTATTTCCAAATTATTCCGGCAGATAGCGCTGACCGAGGATTTGATTATTCTCCGTTATACGGTATACCGCAGGTAAAGAGTCTGCAAGCTAAAGCCTTTTATGGCCGCGGGGAGAAATTCACCACGGAACTGGACTGTGCAAAGTTGCGCGGGCTGGAAAAACTCTCTGTAACGAACCGCCAATATAAGCACTTCAACGTTGTTCAAACGCTGAAAAGTCTGGGCTTATCTAATTATAAGGAAAAAGACCTGACCGCCACATTTTCTAGTTCGATCCTTGATACTCTCACCGTACTGCAAAGCGGGATTGAATCGTTGGACGGAATACAAACTTCGCAGAGGCTACAGTGCCTGTATCTCTACCACAATCGGGCTCTGCGTGATATCGGTGCGCTGCGGGATGTTAAGTCGACGCTGCGGGCTCTGCGTATCGAAAACTGCCCCAAGATCGATGATTTTTCCGTGCTGAGCGAGTTGGAAAATCTGGAGCTTCTGGAACTTTCGGGAAACAATGAATTGCCTGACTTGGAATTTCTCCGAAAAATGAAGAGCCTGAAGACCTTTGTGTTTACCGTAAACGTAAAAAGCGGAGATTTATCTCCCTGCATGAACCTGTCCTATGCCTGTTCCGGACGAAACCGCCGACACTATGACCGGAAGGACGCCGACCTTCCAAAAGGTCAGTACGTGCGCGGAAACGAGACTATTGAGGAATGGCGCCGGATGGAATAAAAGGTTCGGAGGAAATGGGTAAGAGCGGACAATGTGATTTGCTACGCTAGGAGACCCGCGGCGGATTGGATACGAACGCGCTGCACCTGACGGGCAAGGGGATGGTCTCGAAGCGGTATACGCAGACGGTGACGGTCTCCGGCACGGCGGGGGATATCTTCACGTTCGGCGGCTGGGCGAAGGCGGCGACCGTTCCTCTGGACAGCGCGTCCATGGAGACCCGGACGGACTACCCGCGCCGGGCGGGCATTGCGGTAACGCTCTATAACGGCACGACCGCCGCCGGAACGAGCTATATCCCCGTGAACGAGGACGTGCATTACTGGCAGTTCCTCTCCGGCATGCTCACAGCGACAGGGGATTACACAAACGTGCCCATGGAACAAAAAGCAGCCTCGGCCTTATGGCCGAGGCTGCTTTTATGCGGTTTTTGCTCGCTCAGCCGATGCCAAGCTCTTCGCGGATGTGGTTTTCCATGCGGATCAGCGCTTCGACCTCTTCCTTCGCGGCGTTGTCCAGCCGGTGCGGATCGGCGCTGCGGCAGTAGGTGGACATGGGGACGCCGACGAGCTGATGATAGTATTTGCAGCTCACCGGGTAGCAGGTGCGCTCGATCATGCCCGCGAGGGTCAGGAAGTCGTTCGCGTGCTGCACCTTTTCGGGGTCGGTGTCCTTGTGCGTGACGCAGTACTTGTAAATGTCGGGGTGGAAGTTTGCCATGATGCCGCTGTAGCCGCCGGCGCCGTGGCAGTAGCTGTCGTACCACGACTGGCAGTTGGCGTTGAAGAGCTTCATGGGCGTGCCTTTGGCGGCTTCGAGCCGCCGGCGGATCAGCTCATAGTCGCAGCAGGTGTCCTTGATGAACACGAGACGGCCGCCGGGGGCGTAGTCGCGGATGAAGTCCAGCGTAAGGAGACGCTTCCACGGCATCGGGCATTCATAAATGCCGAACGGGATCTCGGGGAATGCGGCGAGCACGTCGTCCACGTTCTTCCGGAAGACTTCCTCGCCCTCGTTTTTGATGTCCATCCGGTTGGACACGAGCACATACGCGCCGATGCCGGGGATCTTCATCATGTCTTCGATCTGGCGGTACTGCTCGGTGCGGCTGCATTCGGTGTTGCCGGAGGCGACGATCTGCAGCCGGCCCGCGGCGGCTTCCGATACGCAGCGCGCGATGTCCAGCTTTTCCTGCGCCGAAAGATAATGCATCTCGCTCGACTGGCAGACGGCGAAGATGCCGTCGCAGCCCTTTTCCACATACCAGTTCGTCAGTGCCTCGAGCGCTTTGAAGTCCGGCGTATTGTCCTCTTTCCACGGGGTGATCATTACCGGCCATACGCCTTCATGGATCGCAAAAGTCATGTTTGGACCTCCTTTTTATATCAGGCCATCATACCGGTGAGCTTTGGCAGGAACAGCACCACGTCGGGGATGTAGGTGATCACGGCGAGCACGATCAGCATGACGATGATCGGCCACCAGATCTCCCGAATGATATCCTTGAGCGGCGTGCCGGATATGCCCGAGGTGATGAACAGGCACATGCCGAACGGCGGCGTGGACAGACCGACCATCATGTTGAAGCAGATGATGAGGCCGAAATGGATGATGTTGATGCCCATCGCCTCCGCGACCGGCCATAGGATCGGGATCATGACAAGCTGGATGACCGAGGTATCGACCAGGCAGCCGAGGATCAGGATGATGATGTTGACGGCAAACAGGAAGACGTACTTGTTGGCCGTGACGCTGAGCAGCCAGTTGCCGAGGATCGTGCCGATCTGCTCTTTGGCAAAGATGAAGGAAATGGCCGAGGCGGCGCCGATCATGATGGAAACGGAGCCGGTACCCTTCATTGTGTCTACGAGGACCTGCTTGAGCGTTCTCCAGGACATGAGCCGGTAGATCAGGAAGGAGACGAGAAGCGCGTACAGTCCGGCGATGGCGCCGGCCTCGGTCGGGGTCATGATGCCGGTATAGATGCCGACGAGCAGGATGACCGGGGTGAGCATCGCCCAGATGGACTTCGTCAGATACAGGAGATAGTCACGCAGCTTCGGGGGCGCGGTGCGGGGGTAGTTTCTCTTTTTGGCGACGAAGTACACATAAACGCACAACGCGACGGCGAGCAGCACGCCGGGCACCATGCCTGCCATGAACAGCGCGCCGACGGAGGCGCCGGTGAGCATCGCGTAAACGACCATGGGGATGGACGGCGGGAAGATCGGGCCGATGGTGGCACTGGCCGCCGTGATGGCGCAGGAGAAGCCGTCATCGTAGCCCTCTTTGCGCATGGCGTCGATCTCGAGCTTGCCGAGACCGGAGGCGTCGGCAATGGCGGAGCCGGTCATGCCGGAGAAAACGAGAGAGGCGAGGACGTTGACGTGCGCCAGACCGCCGCGGAAGCGGCCGACGAGACCCATGCAGGTGCCGAAAACGTACTCGGTGATCTTACCGGCGTTCATTACGTTCGCGGCAAAGATAAACAATGGTACCGCGACGATGGTGCCGTTGGTAAATATCGCTTCGATGGTCTTCTGCGCCACAAGATGCAGGCTGCCGCCCGCGCCGGTGATGAGCGCGCCGAAGCCTACGCCCTTGATAAGACCGTCGGTCAGGAAGTACAGCGTACATGCGGCGATCATGCCCGCGGGGATCGGCATACGCAGCACGAATATGAGCACGAATGTGACCAGAAACACGATAAGAGGCAGATGCTCCAGCATTTACTTGTCCTCCTTTCCGGCGTCGTCCGTCTTGCTGACATCGTTCTTTCCGTCATCCGGAGCGGGGGCGCTTCCGCTGTGGCCGGAGCTGAAATCGATGCTTGTAAGATCTATGTTCTCCTGAGCGAGGGATTCTTCAATGGCGTGCTCCGCCTCGCTCTTGTCTTCGTTTTTCATTTTTTCGATATAGTACGCATTGCCGCAAAGTACCATGATATACTCATATATCTCCACGAGCGCATACAGCATGAGGATCGCGATCATGACGACGTACGGGAAATACACGATTGTTTTGGGCCATTTGAGAATGGTGGTCACCTGATGGCGCGCCGCCAGACCCAGAACGTAATGGAGCGAGGGAAGAATGTTGCAGAATGCCGTGAACGCAATGATGATGTCACCAAGCATGGCAACGACGGCCTTGCCTTTGATGCTGAGCTTATCGTACAGAAGCGTGAATGTAACGTGTGCCTTCATGCGCTGCGCATAGCAGGCGCCGAGCAGAACGAGCCACAAAAAGCAGCTCTGCTCCACTTCGCCCGCCCAGGCCTGCGGTTGGCGGAGAACATAGCGCATAAAGACCTGATAGCAGAAAATGATGAACAGCGCCGCGAGCGCAATGGACGGGATGTACTTCTCCACGCAGTCGCGGACAAAGCCGAACGCTTTTTTACCAGCCAATGCAGATCTCTCCTTTCGCGTGCGGAAATAAAAAACCCGGGGAGTCGGGTTGCCTCGGCTCCCCGGTTGGGGTCAAAGGGGTTACGCCATCGCCTGGATCTGCGCAAGGAGATCCTTATCCCAGGTGTCGGAGATGGGATCGGCGAGGTAGGTTTCGAGAACGTGGTCGGCGAACGCAGCGACGTCGGCCTCGTAGATCGTCAGACCCTGCTCACGCAGGAAGTCCTGAACTTCGCTCTCGGTCTTGATATTCTGCTCGTCGCAGGCGACGCGGGCGGCCTCAACGGCTTCCATGACCCAGCCCTTCTGGGTGTCGGTCAGCTTGTTCCAGGTGTTGAGGTTGATGGTCGGCCACACGGAGTCAACGAGGTGGTTGGTCAGGGAGATGGATTTCTGCACTTCGTAGAACTTGGCGGACTTGACGGTGGGCAGGGGATTGTCCTGGCCGTCAACGGTGCCGGTCTGGAGAGCGAGATACAGATCGTTGAAGCCAACGGCGGTCGGGTTCGCGCCCATGGCCTTGCCGAGGAACACCCACGCGTCGGAGTTCGGCATGCGGAGGTTGATGCCCTTGAGATCCTCAGGGGTCTTGATCTGCTTGTCCTGAGAGAGGGAGATCTGGCGGGTGCCGAGATAGAACGCGCCGAGCGGGAGGATGCCCTGCTCTTCGGCGACCTTCTGGAACATATCCTTGCCGATGTCGCCGTTGAGGACCTTGGTCATGTGGTCATAGCTCTGGAAAACGTAGCCGGCGGTGAACATGGAGATCCAGGGGGAGCCGTCGGTCAGCCAGGAAGCGGAGGAGTAGATCATGTCGACGTCGCCGTTCTTGAGCGCGTCGTGCTCGGTGTCCTGACCGTACAGCGTGCCGGAATCGTAGCACTCAACGGTCATGTTGCCGCCGGAGATGGACTCGAGGGTCTCCTTGAAGACCTTCTGAGCAGCGCCGTGGGCATCGGTGGGGACGGCAGCGATGGAGAAAATGAGGTTGACCGGCTCGCCGACGTCATCGGTCGGTTCTTCGACGGGCTCGGCCGCGGGTTCCTCGGCGGGAGCGGCGGTGGGCTGCTCGGCCGGAGCGGCGGTCTGACCGCAGGCGCAGAGCGCAAGCAGCATGACGAGTGCGAGGAGCATGGCGATGAGTTTCTTCATTTCGTTTCCTCCTTTTGATTTGTACAGACGGTTTGTGTATGGCAGCCGCGGGTTTTTCCGCCCGCAGATGTGCCCGTTGGGGTGTCAGGCGTACAGCCTTTCCTTGATGCGCTGCGTGATACCCATCAGGATGTCGGCGCATTCCATGACCTTCCGGTCGGTCATGACCTGCACCGCGCCGGAGGAGCTGATGCCGGCGACAAGAGCGCCTCTCGCGTTATAGACCGGCACGCCGACGCAGCGGACGTTCAGCTCGTGCTCGCAGTTGTCGATGGCGAAGCCGCGCTCGCGGGTGCTCTGCAGCTCCTGCAGGATCCTGTCCTTATCGGTGATCGTCTGCGGGGTGTGCGCGCGAATGATCTCGGGCAGACGGGAGAGCCATTCCTCCGGAGGGAGATTGGCGAGGATCGCCTTGCCGATGCCCGTGGTACACAGCGGGGCGTGCTCGCCGCAGATCTCGCGGTACGGCAGCTCCTTCATCCGCGCGATCGGATGGGCGACATACAGATACAGAACGTCCGTTTCGTACGGGATGCCGAAGTAGACAACCTGCCCGGTGCGCTCGGCGGCCTCAAGCAGGAGATCGTACACCGCGTGCGGATAGCCGAGATGCTGGTTGATGATGAACGCGTGCTCGAGCAGCTTGTAGCCGAGCGTGTATTTCCGGTTGGGAAGCTGCTGCAGATAGCCCATCTGGCAGTATGTCGATATGATATTGTGCGCGTTGGACTTGCCGATCCCAAGCTTTTTGGAGATCTCGGTGACGCCGAGCTCCGGCTCGCTGACCGTGAAGCATTCCAGAACGCGGAGCGCTTTGGCAAGGGAACTGACGATCGGTTCGCTCATGATTTTCCTTCTGTCGGTTGAATTTTGCATTGTTCTCTGATAGAGAACAGGATTTCTGATTACGATACAATTATAGCGTCAGGCGAAAAAACATGCAATAAGTAAGTTGATTTTCTACAAAAATCACATGGGAAAATGTGTGTTTCTGTGTACAATATCCAAAAAATCCGCAAGCATGTTCTGTATGGCGCAATGATCGCCGCCGGCGCTTTCGGCGCGCGGTTGCGCGGGATATTTTTATGAACTATAATGCAGAAAACGAAAGGGGTGTTTCCATGATATACGATACGTTGGAGCACGCGGGGCAGTACCGCGGATTGAGCGGAAATCTCGCAAAGGCGCTCGATTATCTCACCGGCACGGAGCTGGAAACGGTGGAGGCCGGACGTGTGGAGATCGACGGCGAGCGGGTGTTCGCGCTCTTCCAGAGCTATGAAACAAAGCCGGAAAACGACCGGCCCGAGGCGCACCGGAAGTATATCGACATCCAGTACCTCATCGAGGGCGAGGAGCTCATCGGTGTTGCGCCGCTCGCCTCGATGGAGCGGGTGGCCGAGGCTGCGCCGGAGCGCGACATATGGTTCTATGAGGGCGAAACGGCAAAGCTGCCGCTCGGCGGCGGGCGGTTTGCGATCCTCTTTCCGCAGGACGCGCACGCGCCGTGCATCGCCGCGGGCGAGTGCCGGCCGGTGCGGAAGGTCGTTGTCAAGGTCGCCGTTGAACCGACGGAATGAACTAAAAAAACGATACGAAAAACCGGAGCCGATGCGCATATCGCATCGGCTCCGGTTTTACGATTTATTCGGTCACGGCGTCCATCGCCGCGGCGTACCACGCGCCGCCGTTCGGACAGACGAACGCCAGCTCGTAGGCGTTCTGCATGTTGTAGTTCTTCTGCTCCTGCCACGAGTTTGCGGTGAAGTCCGCCTTGTAGCGCACGGTGCAGACAAAGCAGTTCGCGCCGACGAACGAGAAGTCCGTGAAGGTGAGCTCGTCATAGCTCACGCTCGTCGCGGAGGCCCAGATCATCGCGTCGGTCGATTCCTGAATGTAGCGGTACAGATCGGTCGTCCACATAATGCAGTCGAGCAGGCCGTAGTAGCGCCGCATGGAGGCGCGCGTTGCGGGGTTCATCTCGATCTCGTCGTTTTCCACATCCTCGCGCGTCAGGGCGAGATTGCCCTGGAACGACCGTGAGCTGTAATCAATGTATCGGTTGAAGAAGTACCGCACACGGTCTTCCACGGCGCTTTGCAGCGAGGCATTGTTCGGATGGAAGAACATGAGCTGCCCGTTTTTCCCGACGAGCGGGGAGAGCGCCGTACCGTCGGCGGCGGTGGCCTGCACGTCCGGCAGAGAGTAGAGACCGTCGAACGACCAGCGTACGGTGTCGAACGCCTGATCGCCGGTGTAGTTCTCGAGCCCGCGCAATATGCCGCGGTCGGAGCTTTCGGCGTCGTCAAGCGTGAGAACCGCGCCGCAGAGCGTCACCGTGACGTCCGACGGGGCGGTGATCGAAACGCTGTAGCGCGGCAGGGGAAGCGCGTAGCGCGTGACGCCGTCGCCCGCGTCCGCTTCGGGCGCGATCTCCGCGCCGGAGGCGTCCGTGACGGTGATCGAACCGTACATTTTCTCCACGCGGTAGCGCGTGAGAGCGGGGGCGGCCGTGAAGCGGCTCTCGATCTCCGGCATATCCGGGAGCGCAAGACCCGTCTCGGCGATCTGCGCGTCCGTGAGCGGGATGCCGTTGATATATACCGCTTCGCCCGCGAGCGCCGTGATCTCTACGGCGGTGCTGCGGAGATTGCCGAGCGCTTCGCACGGCGCGATATCGCCGACCTGCCAGAGATGCCTGCCGAAGCCGAGATCGCTGTCCGGCTTTTCGGCGAGCGACACGGTACACACGTCCACACCGCCGCAGCGGACAATGAATTTGGGCGCATCCGCGCGGCTCTCCGGCGCGCGGCGATAGGAAAAGCTCTTCCCGGCGAGCAGAACGCTCTCGTACTCCTCATAGAGCGCTGCGGCGTCGTCAAATTCACCGGACTCGCTCTCGATCGAGGCTTTCACATAGCCGAGCCACGTTTCCGGCGCGGTGGTCTCCATGAGAGAGTCCATCACATGCTCCGGCAGCGCCTGCTCGTACACGCGCAGATATTTATAAAACGCCGCGCACCCGAGCGAGGCAAACAGCAGCCACACCACGGCGTACAGGACAAGGAACCGCCGCCAGAGCCGCCTGGAGCGCTTTGCCGGGTCGTCCGGCGCGTCGATGCTCTCCGGCGTGCCGGACGGGACTTGCGTTTTCTTTTCTTCCATACTCAATCCCCCTCTGGCAGAACGATAAACGCCGTGGGAATATTGCGCGGCCCCGTGACGGAGGCGCAGTTGTTGATGATCTCGCCGTCGTACACCATGACGCTCGAGGAGCCGCCGTCAAGATTGCCGGCGTTCACCGCGCCGTATTCGAGCATGATGTCCGCCACGTCCTGCATCGTGGCGCCGAGGGTGTTGATCGAGCGGCCGTCGAGCACGAGCAGGAGAACGCTCCCGTCGGCGCACTGGCCGATGGCGGTGCGCGGGTTGACGCCGCCGCCGAGGTTTTTGGACTGCACCTCGCCGTTGATGATGAGCGAGGAGGCGAGCCCGTCGTGCGTGCGGAAGCTCACCGCGTCGGTGAGTCCCTGCGCAAGAGCCTCGTCCGCCGTCATTGTGCCAACGTGGAGGATGTGGTCGGCGTCAAAGCCGACGACGTTGTACCGCTCGTCCTCGCGCGCGGTGTGGAGCAGCGCTCCGCCGGAGATCACGAGCCCCTGCGGCACGCCGCCGTTGCCGCGGCCGTTTTCGTCGTTGAAGCCGCCCGCGTTCGTTCCGGCAACGCCGCCATACTTGGCCACAAGCTCCGTGAGCTGCAAGCCGGGGGTCTTCGCGTTGAATTCCTCACTCGAAACGCCGAGAATGACGCGCGAAGGGTCGCGCACGATGAGCAGCTTGCCCTTGGCCGTGCCGCGCGTGATGGCAATGAGCTCCACGCCGTCGTCCGCCGTTTCCGTCCCGCTCTCCGCGGCGGGGGCGATGCGGATGAGAGAGGTGTTGACCGTTTCGGTCTCGTCGTTTTCGGTGCTCTCGCTCTTGAAGGCGTCTACCTCCTCCTGCGAGAGAAAGATGTTCGGGATCCACCGGATTGCGCTCGTTTCGCGCATGGAGCGGCAGAATTTCTCCGTTATGGTCGGGGAGGGGCCCTTTTCCAGCACCCAGATCACGCCGAGAAGCGTGATAAGCAGCAGCGCGAGCGTAACAAGGAGAAACGCGCCCAGCCGTCCCAGCGGACGGGCGGTATTTTTTTTCGGTTTGCTTTGTTCGTTCGGCTGCATGAAGTCATTCCTTTCCGGAGAGGGTATTTCTATTGTATCCGCGAAGACGGACGATTGCAAGGGAGAGACACAGGAAATCTCTAAGACTTTATAGGATGTTAAAGGGGAGGAGCAGAGCCCCTCCCCTGAGCTTGTCAAAAAAGTATTTTTGACAAGCTCTCAAACGAGACCCACTGCGTTGGGCTCTCGTTTGAAGGGGCTGCGGCTCGCCGCAGCGCACTCGCTTACGCTCGCACGTTTGCGAGCCGAGAAGTATTTTCTCCGACGCACATGTCGCCGGAGAAAATGATTTAGACTCTCTTTGCGCCTGCGGGCGCAAACTCAGCGAGGCTTTTTCGACAGGCTGAAGGGGAGGAGCAGAGCCCCTCCCCTACGGGGATAAGTCAAAAAGGTTTGCGGGGGCGAAGCTTTGCTCCGCCCGAGGGTGGTCTGTGGGGGAATTATGCGCTCTTCTCCGGTGCGGCGGCGCCGGAGAAGAGCGCGGCTTCCGCGCTCTCATAGGCAATGTACCAGACGGTCTGGCCTTCCTCGAGACCGGAGACGATCTCGACCTTGTCGCCGTCCGATACGCCGGTCACGACCTCCACAGGGCCGGTCAGCTCGCCGGTCTTGGCGTCGAAGCCGGTGTATACGACCGTTTTGAAGCCCTGCTCCGCGAGCGCCTCGGCGGGGAGCCAGAGGACGTTTTCCGTCGTGCCGACGGTGAGCACCGCCATGGCGTTCATGCCGTCGAGCATATTCTCCGCGCGCGGCATGGTGATGGTGACGGTGTATTTGCTGTTGCCGCCGTTATTTTTCCCGTTCGGGTCGATGGCGGTCACGGTGCCGGTGAAAGCGCGCCCCGGCAGCGCATCAACGGTGATCTCCGCCTCCTGCCCGGTGTGAACGGAGAGAATGTCCATTTCGTCCACCAGCATCTGCACGCTCACCGTGTCCATGGGAGAGATACGCATCAGCTCCGTCTCGGTGCGGTCGTACATCTCAAAGGCGGGCGCTTCACCGCCGCCTCCGCCGCCGCCCCAGATGATCGAGTCGTCCGGAAATTCCGGCTCCTCCGGCTTCTGCGGGCGCACGACCCAGAGCAGCACACCGTTTTCGTCATACACAAGATAGACGAGATCGCCCTTGGCAAGCCGGTTGGGATTCGATGCGGCCCAGTCGGAGGCGTCCACGTCCCAGTCGTAGACGGAAACGCCGTCAAAGCTCGTCACGGGAATGCTCTCGGCGCTCTCCGTATCCACAACGGGCTCCGTCGTAAGATCGACGTCTGCCGCGGCGGGCGCGGCGAGGAACGTCATGCTGCCGAACGTGACCTCGGAGAGAAGCGCCGGACGGACGGTGTATTCCTCCGGAACGCCCTCGGAGGGGCTGGCGAGCAGAGCCGCCGTATAGGAGCCGGTATTCCGCATGACGCCGAGATGCGCCGTATCAAGATCGGACACGCGCCCGGCGGCGGACGCCGTGACGGTCCCGGTCTGGTAGAGCCGGAAGAGCTTGAGCATCGTGTCCTCATAGTCGCGGTGGAGCTGGGAGAGACGGCGGTATTCGCCCTCGGCGTCCACGTCGCGCAGCGTGAGCACCGACGTGCCCTGCGTGATCTGCCGTTCCACGGCGGTGTTGACCCCCGCGACCGTGCCCGCGGCGGCGGTCACGTTCCAGGCGCTGTGCGCATAGAGCGTGCCGGTGCCGACGGTCTCGCCGTCGAGCAGAATGTCCGCCTTCGCGCCGAGCACGGGGCCGTTATCCGTGAGTGTTACGGTGAGGGTATTGCCGCGGCGGATCTCGATGCGGCCCGCATATTCCGTGCCGTCCTCGCAGCGGACGGTGACGCTTTTGCCGGGCGTTGCGGCGTCGGACGCCGTTTCCGCGTCCACGGCCATGCGCCCGTCGAGCGAGACGACCATGAGAGCGCCGTGCTCGCGGATGACGGACTGCACGTCGTCGCCGGCATTGGCGTAGATCGCCTTGACGCGGCCCGCGGCGGGCGCGGCGAGATAGGCATTCGTCGCGCCGGAGGCCGCGGTGCGGACCTGGCCGGCGAGGTATTCGAGATTGTTCTGCACCGTGGCGATCGTGTTCATGACCGAGGTCTTGTCCACGGTGGCGAGCGCCTGCCCTTCGGCGACGACATCGCCGTTTGCCACGAGATATTCCGTGATCTCCACGCCGTGCGGCACGGTGATCTTCACGCCGTCCCCGCCGGAGAGTGTGCCCGCGCCCGCGACGGTGGAGTCAATGTCGCCGCGCTGCACGGCGACGGATTTCGCCGTGCCCGTGTTCTCCTCCTTCTGACCGGAGGAAAGCATCGCCGGAAGCGCCGCCATCAAAATGGCGACGACCACGAGCACCGCGGCGATGATGATATTTTTTGTTCTTTTCCGTTTTGCTTCCATGTCAGCCTCCGTAATGCAGTGCGTCGATGGGCTTCATCTTCGCGGCCTTGTTTGCCGGATACAGCCCGAAGATCACGCCGATGGCAAAGCAGAAGATCGCCGCGAGCGCAACAACGCTGCCGCTGAGCGCAAACTGCATACCGGCGTCCGCCGCGATGGTCGAGGCAAGCCGCAGGATGCACCACGAAAGAAAAATTCCGATGACGCACCCGAGCATGCAGAGAACGACCGCTTCCATGAGGAATTGCAGCAGTATGGTGCCGCGGTCCGCGCCGATGGCTTTGCGGATGCCGATCTCGCGCGTGCGCTCCGTGACGGTGACGAGCATGATGTTCATAATGCCGATGCCGCCGACGATGAGCGATATGCTCGCGATGCCGCCGAGCAGGATCTTGAGAATGTTCGTCACGGACCCCATCGTGTCCTCCATGACACTCATGGAATAGACGTAGAAGCTGTCGCTGTTGCCGAAAAAGTCATAGAGGAATTCGTTGACGGCTGCCTCGGCGTCGGCCATTTTCGTGCCCTCCGGCGCGGTGACGTAAAATTCGGAAATCGCGCTGCCGTTCTGGGGGTACTGCCGCGTGAAGGAGGTAAAGGGAATATAGACTCTGGGAACGCGGCTGCCGCCGTAGACGAGCGAGGTGCGCTCGCCGAGCACGCCGACGATCGTATAGCGCATGCCGTCGATGGAGAAATCCTCGCCCACACAGTCGGCATAGCCGACGATCTGCTCGGCGGCCTGCTTCGAGAGGACGCATACGCGGCTCGAGTTATCCACGTCCGTATTCTTGAGGAAACGGCCGTATTCGATCGTGAGACCGTTGATGTCGGCAAACGCCGGCATCGTGCCGTAAAGACTGATGCTGTCGCTTGCGGAGCCGGCCTTTCCCTTGGCGTCGCCGGTGTTGACCGGCGCGACGGCCTCGACATACTCGTTCTCCTGCGCCCATTTCCTGAGATCGTTTATGGTGAGCGAGCTTCCGACCTCCTGCCGCCAGACGTAGGCGTCCACATAGTTGCTGCCGAGGCTGGATACCTCGTCCGTCACGGTGTTCGTGGCGCCGTTAACAAGACTTACGAGCACGACGAGCGCCATGACGCCGATGATGATGCCGAGCATCGTGAGCGCGGCGCGCATCTTATTTGAGCCGATGCTGCGCAGCGCCATTTTAAAGGATGATATCATAGCTGCACCTCCGTGACGCGCCCGTCGAGAATGTGGATGCTGCGCTTGGCCTGACGGGCAATGTCGTTGTCGTGCGTGATGAGCACAACGGTGTTTCCCTGCTCGTGCAGCTCATGGAGAATGTCCATGATCTCGCGGCTGGTTTTGGAGTCAAGGTTGCCGGTCGGTTCGTCCGCGAGCAGGAGCGAGGGCTCCGTTACGAGCGCGCGGGCGATGGCCACGCGCTGCTGCTGGCCGCCGGAGAGCTCCGTCGGCAGGTGCTTGGCGCGGTGGGAAAGGCCCACGCGCTCAAGCGCCGCGGCAACGCGCTTTGCCCGCTCCGCCGGCTTTACGCCGCGGTAGACAAGCGGAAGTTCCACATTTTCCTCTGCGGAGAGCTTGGCGATCAGATTGAAGTTCTGGAAAATGAAGCCGATCTTCTGATTGCGGACGCGGGCGAGCTGCTTTTCACTGTAGTCCTCGATGGGGATGCCGTCGAGCCGGTAGGTCCCGGCGTCCGCCACGTCCAGACAGCCGATGATGTTCATCAGCGTGGACTTGCCGCTGCCGGAGGGGCCGATGACGCTCACGAACTCCTTCGGGAAAATGTGCAGCGTCACATGGTCGAGCGCGTGGACGCGCTCCTCGCCGATCTGGTAGACCTTGGAAACGTCATGTAAATCGATCATAGCGTTATCCTTCCAGCGGCTCGCTGTCCGCGTAGGCGCCGTCGTCCTCGGCGATAGCGGCGTCGCCGCCGCTCGCGTCCTCGACCCACGCATCGCCGCCGCTCGCGTTGCCGCCCGTGCCGTAATAATAGGCGTAGGGGTCGTAGGCCTCCTGATAGTACACGGTCTGTCCCTCGGTGAGACCCTCGGTGATCTCCACCATGCCGCCGCCGGTAAGACCGGGAATGACCGCCGTTTCACCGCCGAGCGTGCCGGTGGCGGGGTCATACGTCGTATAGACGAACGAGCTGTCGCGCGTCTGGCGCAGCGCCTTTTCGGGGATGAGCAGAGCGTTATCCACGCCCTCAATGCGGATGAGCGCCTTGGCGGTCATGCCGGGGAGCATGCGGGGGTCTTTGTCGAGCGTGATCTCCACGCTGTAGCTCGTGATGCCGTAGCTGCTCTTTGCCGAGCGCTCCACCGCCGTTACGACGCCGGAGAACACCTCGTCGCCGATCGTGCTCACGGTGATCTGCGCCTTCTGCCCATTCTGCACAGAGAGAATATCCGTCTCGTCCACGCTCACGGTGAGCTTCATGCTCGTATCCGACGAGAGCGTGAGGAGCTTCGTTTCGCCGCTTGCCGCCGTGCTGCCGGAAGAGGACGAGCCGTCTCCGGAGGAATCCGAGCCGTCTGAGCCGTAGGAAGTGTAGGCATTCATCATGCCGCCATACACCATGCCTCCGCCGCCGGCGGGGGAGTCTGTATTATCGGAGGAAGAGGTCGTTTTGTCACTGTAGTCAATGGAGGAGACGGAGCCGTCAAACGGCGCTGTCACCGCTCCGGCGCTGTACATGCCGAGCAGCGCCATAAGATCCTCTTCCTTCTCGCGGCGGTTCTTGAGGACGGATTCGTAGTTCGCGCTGTAGGCCGTGTCGCGCAGCGTGAAGAGGGAGTTGCCCGCGTACACCTGCCGGTTCTCGGCGGTGTTTACCGCGGAGACAACGCCCGCGTAGCCGGTGATGCGCAGCGGGTTGTGGATATAGAGCGTGCCGCTGCCGACGGTATTGCCGTCCGCATCCTGCACGCTGGCCGCAGCATCGACCGCCGGGCCGTTGTCGGTGAGGAGGACGGTCGCCTTGCCGCTCTGGAGCTTGTCCACCGTGCCGGGGTACGTCTTTTCGTCCACGGTCACGCTGACCTTGTCGCCCGCGGCGAGAGAGCCGGCGTCGATATCCACGGCCATGTACCCGTCAAGCGAGAGCACCGCGAGAGCGCCGTGCTCCATCATGCAGGCAGAGACGTCGTCATCCTTCTGCGCGTAGACGATCTTCACGCGGCCGTTCACGCCGGTCGTTATGTACGGCTGCACCGTTTCGCCGGTCGCGGCGCGCAGCTGCTCGTCGAGCTTATTGAGCTCTGTCTGCGCAGTGCTCATCGCGCCCATAACGGAGGAGAGCTCCACCGTGGCGAGCGCGTCGCCCTTCTTCACGGTCTCGCCCGCTTTGACGAGGATCTTTTCGAGCTTCACGCCCTTGGGCAGGACGATCTGCTGCGTGTCCGCGTCGGCGAGCATGCCCGAGCCGGAAACGGTCGTGCTGATGCTGCCGGTCGTGACGGTCGCCTCGCTCACGGTCGGGGCTTTCATGCTGCCGACGGCCTCGCTGACCTTTTTCTTTGCCGCGCGCACGCCGAAGAAAATGGCGAGCGCGAGCACCACAACGATCGACACCGTCACAATGATGCGGCGGCGCTTTTTGCGCTGCTTTTCGCGCCGGATCGAGGCGAACAGCGCCTGGTCCCGATCCCCGGACTGCTCCGGGGCGGACGTTACCTTCTTTTCATCCATACGTTTGGTCTCCTATCGTCCTTTGATTTTTCCGGATAGTAGCGTCGATTAACAAGAGCACGCACGTCGGACAGCCAGCCTTTTCGGTGCTTTTTGCCCTTTTCTCCTTGGCGGGCGACAGCCCGCCTGCGTCCAAAAGAACAAAAATCCCTCGAAAATCCAAGGCTGTCCGATGCGAAGCAGTTCTGCCGGAGCAGAAATGC
>ERZ857480.60377-NODE-93500-length-18883-cov-8.0000_pt1 | contig 18883 bp, 17 predicted proteins | sample MGYA00519767_ERZ857480 | MGnify/ENA primary metagenome ERZ857480 (study PRJEB31778, sample SAMEA3449210) | human gut metagenome | biome: human gut; feature: human-associated habitat; material: faeces | place: United Kingdom | collected 2010/2012 ...
GCCGTAGACCTCGTCGGTGGAGACGTGGTGGTAGCGGATGCCGTATTTGCGGACGGCCTCCAGCAGGCGGAAGGTGCCATCGACGTTGGTGCGCAGGAACGGCTCGGGGTCGGCGATGGAGTTGTCGTTGTGGGACTCCGCGGCATAGTGGACGATCGCGTCGTGGCCCGGGACGATGCGATCCAGCAGCTCCGCGTCGCAGATGTCGCCCACGACGAGCTCCACGCGGTCCGCCGACAGCCCGGCGATATTCTCGGGGTTGCCGGCGTAGGTCAGCTTGTCCAGCACGGTGACGTGGACGCCCGGGTGGTTGTCCACGACGTAGTGCACGAAGTTTCTGCCGATGAAGCCGCAGCCGCCCGTGACGATGATGTTCTTAGGTTCAAAAATCTCAGGCACGTTAACGTTTCCCTTCTGCAGCAACCGTCAACAAATACTTGCCATACGCAGTCTTTTTTAGGCGCTCGCCCAAAATAGCAAGCTGATCAGCATCGATAAAGCCTCGGCGGTATGCGATTTCCTCAAGGCATGCAATAAAATAGCCTTGACGGCTCTGGACGGCTTCGACGTACTCAGCAGCCTTAAGCAAACCCTGCGGCGTGCCGGTGTCGAGCCAAGCCATGCCGCGTCCCATGAGTTCAACCGAAAGCTGACCACGCTCAAGATAAGCGTTATTGACGCTCGTAATCTCAAGTTCGCCACGCTCGGAAGGTTCAACCGTAGCGGCAATATCGGATACCTGACCATCATAGAAATAAAGACCCGGTACCGCATAGTTGCTCTTGGGATGATCAGGCTTTTCTTCAATGCCAATCACGCGATGGGCCGCGTCAAATTCAACCACGCCAAACGCACGAGCGTCCTGAACAGGATAACCAAATACAACTGCACCGCCCTCGGACTCTACCTTTGCTTTTGCCCGATTAAGTACGCGCGTGAAGTCCTGACCGTGAAACATATTGTCACCCAGCACCAAGGCGCAGGGCTCCCCCGCCAAGAAATCACGACCAATGGTAAATGCTTCGGCCAAACCACGCGGTTCCGCCTGCTCGGCATACACTAGATTCATGCCAAGATCGGAGCCATCTCCCAGCAGCTCTTTAAAAGCCGGCAGATCACGAGGCGTAGAAATAACCAGTACCTCACGAATGCCAGCAAGCATAAGCACCGAGAGCGGATAATAGACCAAGGGTTTGTCGTAAATGGGCAGCAACTGTTTATTTACGGACTTGGTAATGGGATGCAAGCGAGTTCCAGAGCCGCCTGCGAGGATTATGCCTTTCATCATGACTCCTAAACAAAGCCATTACTCGTGAAAATCAAAAGACGGGACACTACGAGCCCTATCCATAAGCCATGCGGCCACGGCAACGTCAATAAAACCAAGACCGATCGCATTAAAGTAAATAAGCTCATCGCCCACACGACCGCTTTTGACGTCGCAAAGCACTTCGGTAATATCTGCATGAATATCCGAGTCGGACAACAGCCCCTCAGAATACATGCGAGCAATGGTTGGCGATCCTCGATGCTTCAACGCATCCCAATAGTCACAAATGATTTTATTGGCTTTACGAGGAACTTCGTACTCATCTTCCCAGCCACCAACGTGGCAATATAACTTGGCAGTATCAAGCCAATCAGCCTTGAGAATAGGGGCCTGGCCACTTATGCATGTAATAACGATATCGGCACCATCACAAGCTGCCTGCATATCATTTCCGTAGTCAACAACCGAACAGCCCAAATAACTAAGATCGGATACAAGTGTTGCAGCGTGAGCAGCAGTGCGCCCAGAAATTCGAATTTCGCTTATATCGGTAAGCGCAAGAGACATGAGCTCGGCATGAAAGCGAGCTTGCTCGCCCGTACCGAGAATCGTAAGAACTCGAGCACCTAAAGGCGCAAATAGTCTGGCAGCTAAAGCATCAACGGCAGCAGTTCGAAGAGCAGTGAGATACGAGGCGTCCATGACGCAGACGGGGCAACCGGATTTAATCTCAGAAAGGACCATCAAGCCGCCAACATTGGGGATACTGCGTTTCGATGGATTCTCAGGAAAAACCGAGACCCATTTAACTCCAGATAATCCTAAAGGGAGAACGGTCGCCGGCATGCAATTAATTCGGTCTTGCGTAGCTTCATCAAAAATCTGAGAAGATTTTGAAGGTAAAATTACCTCGCCCTTACCAAAAGAAAGAAAGGCATTTTCAACGGCCGTTAGAAGACCATCAATATCGCGTTCTTTATCCCATGCGGCTTTTAACGTAGACCTGCTAATCAACACGGTTTTCATAGGTGCACCTAGCCTTCACATGAATCAAGCTGCGAGACAAGAAAATCAGGGTATGAGGAAGTGGAATTCGGATCGAAAAGCGAGTAAAGCAATTCGTTGCCGCCTTCATCCTTGACCGAAAGCAATTCCTTAACGCGTTTCATTCCGCTCATGAGCCCAGAAATACTTGAATCCCGGAAGTGCAGATACGCCAGCACCTGTTGCGCACTGCCCCAGTCCTCGATCAAATCACCCACACCGTGGACCATAGTGCATGCGGCAAAAGATGGAAGAGCCGAAACTTTATCCATCCCACTGATTGACTTGATTTTTCCAGGTCTTAGATGTACCGGCCAAATTGCGTAGAGACAATCACTCTTTGGCTTAGGCTCAATTTTGCCGTCTTGCAACCCCACGGCCGCATCATAAAGAACGGACATTTGGTCAATGCCAGATAGAGCTTCAACCAGTAAATTGGTCATAGACCCGCCAAATCGCAGACCCATCTCATTAAAGATGAAACGTCCGTTTTTATAAAACGCCTCAATCCAGATTGGACCGTCGGAAATACCAATAGATTCAAACATCTTTTTGGCTTTTTCGTTAACGTTATTTAGATATTCCGCCTCATGAATAGAAGGAGCGATCTGAAGAGCCATTACTGGCGCGCCAGTATCCCCCGCTTTTAACGAGAACTTATCCGTAATTCCCGAGTAGACGATTCGACCAGAACGAGCAGTGTACTGAATGATGACGGCATTAGCATCAATGAACTCTTCGATGAGCACCTGTCCGGTCAAGGAATGCTCTTTGGCTTCAGAAAGCGCACGCTTAACATCATCAACATTTGAACACTTTGAAAAGCCACGGCTGCCACTACCGTCGAGAGGTTTTACGGCCAACGGGTAACAGTCCTCAGGAATCGACTCGATATCAGACGCATCGAAACGACGGGCAACATCAATCCCATGTTTTAAGCATAGGGCCTTAAACTGCCCCTTGTCACAGCAAGAACGCCATTGGCCTAAAGAACACCATGAGGGCAAACCAAGCCGAGCGCACAGCTCGAGGGACTTTTCGATATTAAACTCGTGAACTCCAGTGAGCACCGCATTAACTCCGGCATTGCGAGATCGCTTTTCAAGTTCATCGAGATCAGCGGTGCTCACATTCCACGACTCATCAGCCAAAAGCTTAGCCGGAGATTGCTCAGGATCAAGCCAGTCAGCAACGATCACATGGGCGCCGCGGGATTTAGCGTACTTAACAATTTCACATGAACCAATAGGCTTGCCGCCCAAAACCAATAAAGTTGTTTGTGCAGCCATTATGCCACCTCAGCCGAAAAATATTTCAAAGTGTTATTTCGAAAATCGTTAACTTCGCACTCTGAATCAAATCGCATCATTACAGAGCCAAACGCATGGTTTGCGGCGGTAAACGACTCTACATGGTCTCCCGAATTAATCCAAAGCTGCTCTTCGGCAACATGTGAATCGCGGAAGCCTGCAGCATATTTCATTCCATAAAAGATGCCCGAATGGTCTGAGTGGAGCATCTGCTGATACCAGTACCCATCGTAAACAGGCATAGATAACTCATCGACGGTCAAGCCCAAAGCAGCCTGTACGCTCGCGCGAACAAGATCGCATTTGCCACCCGTAGCATAACGGAGCATCTCACACAGACGATTACCGCCGCCACGAGGAGAACTCTCCATAATGTAGGCTTTTCCGTCCGATGCCACGCGAGTCTCGATATTAAAAACTCCACTTCCCAGATGAAGAAGATCCGCAAGACGCTGCAGCTCAGAAACAAGCTCCGACTGAGCCCACTGGGGCATGCTAGAAGGCATTACATAGGCCGCGGGGGTATACGGATTTGGAACGGATGAGTCGAACAACTGGGAGGTAAACGATACACACTTAAACTTACCATCAACAAGGAATGCGTCTGCATCGGAACTGTCTCCCAGTTTCTCGAGAAACTGTTCGACAATACAACGGCCAGCACGCGAGAAAGAAAGCGCCACTTTAACAGCATCCCCAAGATCATCGGCACAGTCAACGCGCGTACAGCCCTTGGAACCAGCAGAATCCACGGGCTTGGCTATAATAGGATAAGTAATGGTTTTAGCATGATCGATCGCATCCTGAACAGAGCTGAATATATGAAGCTCAGGGCAATTGAAACCATTGTCGCGAAGGAATGAACGATACCGCTCTTTATCCTGCAGGATAGAAACAGACTCATAAGATCCTTGGAAAGGAAGCCCAAGTTTCTCTGCAGCATACGCGGCGGATATCACTCCGGGGTCTGCAGCGAATGACATGATGCCATCAGCATTAATAGACTCTGCTGCCTTAAGAATAGCCTCATTGTCGATAATACTCGCGTTTATATAACCGTCAGAAAACTGATGGGCGTAATTGTTAGGAAGATAATCGCACGTAACAACTTTGGCACCAAGATCGTGCGCGGCGTTGATTACAGGGATTGCATAACGAGCGCCACCAAGGAGTAAAAGGGTTTTCTGCATGGTTATTTCCTTCCAACTTGAGCGATTACGTCGCAGATACGATTAACGTCCTCTAGCGCAAGATCTGCGAACATGGGGACCGTGAGCACCTGAGAGGCGAGTTTCTGTGCAACGGGCGTGCGATCGCTGGAGTAGACGCTGCGATAGCAGGCAAAGTCGTTGATGAGCGGATAAAAGTACTTGCGCGCACCAACACCGGCAGCGTCGAGAGCATCGAAGACATCATCGCGCGTGGCACCAAATTTGCTGGGGTCGAAAATCACAGGCAGATAGGCATAATTTGCTTTAACACCATCAGCGGGACGGAAAATACGAACACCATGCAGGCCCTCAAGGCGATCCCAATAGCGCTCGGCAACAACCTTGCGCTTAGCAATTTCGTCGTCAAGATGTCGAAGGTTGCATACACCCATGGCAGCGCAGAACTCATTCATCTTGGCATTACCGCCAACATATTCAACGTCCTCAGGCCCTGTGATGCCAAAGTTCTTCCACTGGTTAAGAGTGTCGTAAAGGCAGGGATCCTTAAAGCAAACCGCACCGCCCTCTATGGTGTTGAACACCTTGGTGGCATGGAAACTAAACATAGACGCATCGCCAAATGCCGCCGCGGAAACTCCGTTGCGCTCAACGCCAAAAGCATGGGCCGCATCGTAGATAACCTTGAGGCTGTGGCGGTCGGCAATCTCCTGAATAGCATCAACATCGCACAGATTACCGTAAACATGAACGGGCACGATAGCGCAGGTTCGAGGAGTGATCATACGTTCGATACATTCCGGATCGAGCGTGCAATCGGACTCGCGAACGTCCGCAAATACGGGCGTAAGGCCCTTGCGTGAAATGGCGTGCGTTGTGGACGCAAAACTAAAGGGGGTGGTAATAACTTCACCGCGAAGGTCTAGGGCCTCAAGGATGCACTCGAGCGCGTTGTGCCCGTTGGTGAACAGGCAAACATTGGGCGTACCCAAACGCTCCTTAAGCTCGCTCTCGAGCTTTTTGTGCTCCACACCCATGTTAGTAAGCCAATGACTCTCCCACAGGGGTCTGATTTCCTCGCAGTACTCCTCAAATTCAGGCATTGAGGAACGTGTGACGAGTATACGGTCGCTCATGAGGTTTCCTTCCTCTTGTTGGCGTGTAATACAGTTTTCAAGGTTCAAAGGAGCTGCTAAGACAACACCTAAGGTTTAAAGGCGTATAAAACTAGTGACGTTTAGTGCCAATAAAATCGCGAGCAGTATTAATGAGGTATTCAAAAGCTTCAAGATGAAGGGCTTTGGATAGGCCGAGGTAAAGAATTCCCATAATTAGGCACTCGATAAGAATCGCTAAATATGGATTTGAAAAGAAAGAGCCAGCAAATAGAGCGCAAAATCCGGCAAATAAACTGAAAATAAAGGAAGGCCCAATATCTTTTAACTGCTCAAGGTAGGAATAACCAATAATTGATTTATTGGGAAAACTATTAATAAAAGTGCCTATAACTCCAGTAAACAAAGCTGAGCCAACCAGAACATAAATATTATTAAATACAAATGCACCAAAACAAAGTACAGTCATTCCCAGCAGCTTTTTAATTATTTCGAGAAGAAAGTTAATATCGCTTCGTCCCATTCCACACAAAGCAGATAGATTTGAAGAATGAATGGGGAGTAAGGCGTATACGAAGCAGTAAATCTGAAGAAACGGTACACACGGTAGCCATTTATTCCCAAGCAGAATCAGGACAACAGGCTTAGCTGCCACAGCAAACAAGGTCATACAGGGCACAATTACAAAAGTCGACGTCTTCAAAGCGCGTCGAGTTAACCTCTTTACACTCGGCAAGTCAGACTGAACCCTCGAAACAGCAGACATCATAACGGGCTGAATAGCTCCGTCTAGCATGCTGCCAAGAGCAGAAGGATATTTTTTTCCCTGGGAGACCAATCCAAGTTGACCAACAGAAAACTGCGCACCAACAACAAGGTCGTAAAGACTCAGGTACCCTTGGTTTAATAAATTAGAAGCTAGGATTTTCCATCCAAAAGAATAGAGCTCCTTAGCTCGTGACAAACCAAACTCAAACTTGGGAATCCAGCGGGTCTGAATATATAAGGAGACACAATTAACCGTTTGATAGAATAATTGTTGAACGATCAATGCCCAAATACCGAAGCCCAATAACGCAGATGCGATTCCAAGTGCTCCCGAAATGCAGACAGACCAGGCGGTAGCCTTAAAAGTTCGGTCAAATTGAAGCGAGCGTTGAACCACGGCGATTTGAACCGAATTGTAGGCATTGATAAGAAGGGTGAGAGAAAGAATCCTCAGCGGCCAGGTTAAACGAGGTTCAGCATAAGCGATAGATACAGCAGGTGCAAAAAAATAGAGAGCGACGAACAAAACAAAAGAAATGGCGAAGCTTATCCAGAAAACGGTTGAATAATCAGCCTCAGTCGCAGATTCCGATTGAACAAGTGCTGTCCCGAGTCCCGATTGAATAAAGACATTTGCCAGATTAATAAAGACAAGAATGATCGCAATGACGCCAAAATCTGTTGGGGTCAAAATTCGAGCCATTACGATTTGGACTAGTAGCAGTACGAGCTGGTTCCCTGCCCTCTCGAGAAACTTCCATATCAGGGATGAAATTGTTCGCTCTTTGAGACTTACATCCATCTGATTTAATAGACCTTTCATACTAAAAAAGATATAGTGCCGTAAAAAGTGCTAGTGTTTAATTTTTTTATATATATTTCTAATATTCAAGTAAAAAAAGCGACCTAAGCTCCGGCCTTTAAGACCGAAAACTTTATATAGAAGTAGTCCTATAAATTCAGATAGCTGTAATCTGGGTGAAACATATAAGTAATTACCAATTAAACGATGATTAGCAGCAATGTGGTCAGGGCTTTCATCAATGCTCAATTCAAAAGTCGCAGACTGGTCGATGGGCTGCGATGAATAATCATAATCTAAAGAATGCTTGCCCGTAAAACTATCGATTGAGGAGCAATTAACACCAGATCCATCAAAACCTAAATTGCGAACCTTAGATACGGCAGGAACAATAACCTTTTTGTCGGAAAGCAGGAGATAGGGACCAAAAGCCATGTCTGTCGCTGTTTCCATTTCCCTCTCACAGGCACCAAGCATTACATACGATACATACTCAGATTTTCGACCTGGAATCATTGCGTCTACTATACCCGATATAAACGCCCGATCAGCGTTACTGAATAAATAGTGTTGATGGACGATAGCATCACGGCCCTCTTGGTGCTTATCACGCCATTGTCCAGTCCCCCAAGCCGAATAGGTGGCCTGGGTCATAAATACAGTAGAACCTTCCGAAAGATTCCAATTCAAGGGGTACGAGTAGCCGCAGACGCTATAAACTCCATCGTCGTCGGCAAAACGGTCAAGGCACTTGTCCATGTATTCAATAAAATTTGGCGAGAACTCAAGATCGTCTTCGGAGTAAATCCACCTGTCGTAACGAGGCTTTATCAAAGCCTCAATTAATTCATGACCATTTACACCGGCCCCAAGATTAAAATCGCGCTTCACAACATTAAAGCTGTTGAATGTCGAGCCATCAAAATGATCTAATAGATCACAAACGCGATGATAACCTTCAACATATTTATCGCTTGGAGGATAATCAACAGCAATATACACGTCTGTATAAATAGCCCACCCATTTAGTGCAAGCGAATCAAGGAGGCGTTTTAAGTGTTCGTCTCGATTTAGAGTTGGAATAATAATAGGTGCGTAAATCATTGTCTACCAGCAATTCTTATATACGATGAGAAATGTTCACGAATGTTCAGGAGGCAAAATCCCCCCGGAGAGCAGCAGCAAAGGGGCACAAATTACAATGCTAAAGACGTGTACTTCAGTAAAACCGAAAAGCAACATCACTAAAATCAGGGGCAGCTCTGATGCAAGCTGAGGATCATTCTTTTTGACACGCCTATAAACACAGCTGCAAAAGAACGCTGAGAAGCAAAGACCCAATACAAGCAATCCTGAAGCATAAGCGCAATCTAAGGTTGTGTAGTAGAACGTCCAACCATTTGTACCAATAGATTTCGTAGGGACAAAAAATTGACCAAACAATGTAACGCCCTGGTTTTCAAGACAGTAATGCCATAGAGACACTCTGCCCGTAAGCGCTTGACCCAGTGAGTCGCTGTACAAAGGACCAGCCAATAAATAGACTATGAAAAAAAAGATAATCGGCAGTATGCCCACGAGCTCCCTCAATCCGCTGCGCTCGAAAACCCTCCATTGTTTCTGGCATGCAAAGCAAACAACTGATAACACAATCAGAGCCGTGGACGTCTTGGAATCGGTAAAGAGTAGCACAGTCGCAGCTACAGCAAGGATAAGAACATAGGTACGAAATCCTATACTGTCATAGTTCAGATACATATATGCTCCGCACATCATCATTACAAGAGCGGCCACCATATTGGGATGCGAGAAAAAGAACGTGAAACGAACGGCTGTTTCGACACCGCTTTCCCACCTGAGTATGTACGATACGCTACCGGGATCAAGGATTGCAGTTAGCCCGTAAACGGCTATGACAAATAGTGACAGGAACGCCGTTGTTACAAACCACAATCTCATGAGGGATTTCGAATCACCCGCAGTAGCAGCTGCTATTATTATGAGGGAAACTGAAAGCGGAGCTGTCTCTCCCGATACAAAATACGTATACAAAGTCGATAGAAGAACTAGTAAGAGAGGAATTAACCTCTTACCATAGCTTTTCGACTTTGAAGCAATATGAAGCGAGAGGAGCGCCACACCCGCAAATAGCAGCTCCTTGTCGACGGCATCAGGGAAACTAATCAATGACGTTATAGATGCAAACGTCTTAACATAAATGCATATGAAACCGATAACGAAAGCGGCTGATAACTGTAGGATGCCTTCTTTTGTCTTTGAAGCACCAGCTTCTCCTGTAAACGAATGTGCTATGTCGATAGTTCTAGCAACCATCGTTTTCCCACTTTCTTGCAATCACGCTCTTTGAAACCAAGGCTAACTGCAAGATGCCGTCTCGGACGCCTTTGGTCTTAATCTCGCCGAACGTCCTTCCAAGTACTTGTGCCAGCCGACGTCCCAAAATAGGTGACCAGGCGTCAACAATTTCTTTTTTGATCTTTAATTCAGGCTCAATCCAGCTACCTGAATAGTGATGAACGCTATAGGTGTTATTTTTAATGTGATATCCGCCTAAGCCGTATATGGGATTGAAATAGCAGGACGGTAGCAGCGTCCAGCCGACAGCCTTCTGCAGCCTATCTTCACGAACAAACCCATGAGCCTCGAGAACGCGAGTAAACATCTGATTAACGGTATGATCATTTAGAAAACCTGGGTCGTCACTGAATTGTGTGGAGTCATACGCATCAAGTACTTCCGCAAGCAAAGGGTTATGACGCGGTGCAGCAACTATCAACCCTGTATTCACCGTTTTTGACAATTCTTCAATTGCCGAAAACGGTGAATATGTTTCACAGAGCGAAGTTATATCACGAACAAGTTCGCTCCCCAGGTCCATGTAGACCCCACCGAAGTTATAAATGGCCCAGAAGCGCACATAATCTGCTACATACGCATATTTACCGGCAGCATAGGCCGCTTTAGTCCACGGCGTTGACTCGATATCGAACAACCGCTCATCGCAACGTGTGATGCAATAGCCAGGTGCATATCTTTCCCATGAGAGAAGACATTTCTGAGCAGTCGCAGAAAGCTCCCCATCACCAAACCAACAGTAGTAAATCGTTTTAGGCGTTCTCTCGACCACTAATCCACCAACTCCTTGTAGAGTTGAACAATCGCATCTACATTTCTCTTAACGTTAAATCTTCCCGAAATAGTCGACCTGCCGGCGCGACCGATGCTCAAACGAAGGTCCTCAGAACCCATCAACGTGCACAACAGCCCTGATAGCTTTGATTCATCATCGACAGGCATAAGGTAGCCATTTACTCCATCCCTGATGACCTGTGGAATACCTCCAACCGAAGTTGCGATCGTCGGAATACCTCGCGCCATAGCTTCGAGCACGCTCATAGGCATGCCTTCGTTTTTCGAGGGCAGACAGTACACAGCAGCGTGCTCGAAAAGGGCCTCGCGCTCGTCGCCCGTGACCCAGCCGCAAAACTCACATCGGTCGTCAATGCCGAGCTCCTCAGCGAGCCGTTCATTCTTCTCGACCTCGCCGTCACCGCCAAAGACGACCTTCGTCTCCGGGAAGCGCTTCAGCACTTCCCTTGATGCGCGCAAGAGCACGTCAGGGCTCTTGTTCGCATCAAGACGTCCTAAAAATAGGACGTCTTGATGCGAACAAGGCGAGCATGGCTGGTTTGGGACTTTAACACCGTTATGAACAACGTGAATTTTCTCTGGATCACAAACGTTTTCAGCAAAAAAGTCACGCCACTCTTCCGACAGAACCACAACTCGGTCGGCGATATCAAATGTCTTCCTTACGTCAGAACGATAGACGTATCCGCTCTCTTCAAAGGCCTTCTTAAACTCCCCGTCGTGGTCGTGCAGTATCACCTTTTTGCCAGCTTTATGGGCCATGCGGGCCATAATTGACTTACGCTTGTAGGAACCACGGGCGCTAATGTGCAAATGAATGATGTCATAGGAGGGCATGGCCCTCGCATAGCCAACCAATGCACGAGCAAATGAAAACACCTTGCCAAACTTTGAGGAACCGACGCCCGTCCCCAGGTATTCGAAAGCATCGCATGCCCGGGGAAGGTCTCCGTCGAGATAACCCTGCACGACGGAGACGATTCCGCCGTGCAGGGAAAGGTCTGGGCCGACCATCAAAACCTTTGCATGTACTCTTTTGTCAACCGAATCCATTGTTATCCTTTAAGCCGCGAAGCTAAGCAGCGAGCAGGAACCCCCCCCCAAATCGAATACTCGGGCTCTACGTCCTTAGTCACTACGGCACCCGCAGCTATGACACAGTGATCAGAAACATGGACGCCCTTGAGAATCGTCACTCCGCTGCCCATCCAAACATCGTCCCCGACGACGACGTCCTGATCGTTATCGAGAAGCTTGTCCTCATCGGTAAGTTCCATCATCGGACGGTCGAGAATATCGGTGCGATGGTCACCGGTGATGATGGTCAACCTGGGGCCGGTCATGACATAGTTGCCAATGCGGATTTTCGCGCGAGTAGTGAGTAGCGTGGCCTCAGGACCCAAGTACACGTCATGGCCCATGTAAATGTTTCCTACTCCGGAGATCTCACTGCGACGACCGAGTGTTACATTCTCGCCGCATGCAGCAAAGGAGCGGCGCAACGAGGGCATTAGAAGAAGCTTGTTATAGGCGCGTGAGACACCGTCGAGAATCTTGTAAACGAGACCCATGGCTAAGCCTTCCTCCACACCATCTTGTCCACGACGCCGGTGTAGCTCTGGATAATCTTGACCACCTTGGTGGACACGGTCTCGTCGGCGTAGTCGGGAACGGGCGCCTCGGGCAGCGACCCCTCCGCGTCGAGCTCGACGGCGGTGCGGACGGCCTGCAGCAGTCCCTTCTCGGAGATGCCGGCCAGCGTGAAGCAGGCCTTGTCCAGCGCCTCGGGGCGCTCGGTGGAGGTGCGGATGCACACCGCCGGGAACGGGCGGCCGACGCTCGCGAAGAAGCTGGACTCCTCGGGCAGGGTGCCGGAGTCCGACACCACCGCGAAGGCGTTCATCTGCAGGCAGTTGTAGTCGTGGAAGCCCATGGGCTCGTGCATGCGCACGCGCGGGTCGAGCTCGAAGCCGGTGGCCTCCAGGCGCTTGCGGGAGCGCGGGTGGCAGGAGTACAGGATCGGCATGCCGTACTTCTCGGCCAGCGCGTTGATGGCGGTGAACAGGCTAGTGAAGTTCTCCTCGGTGTCGATGTTCTCTTCGCGGTGGGCCGAGAGCAGCATGTAGCGCTTGGGCTCCAGGCCGAGCTCAGAGAGGATGTCTGAGGCCTCGATCTTCTCAAGGTTGGCGCGTAGGACCTCGGCCATGGGCGAGCCTGTGACGTAGGTGCGCTCCGGGGCGCAGCCGGTATCCTTCAGGTAGCGGCGTGCGTGCTCAGAGTAGGCCAGGTTGACGTCGGAGATCACGTCGACGATGCGGCGGTTGGTCTCCTCGGGCAGGCACTCGTCCTTGCAGCGGTTGCCCGCCTCCATGTGGAAGATGGGGATGTGCAGGCGCTTCGCCGCGATGGCGGACAGGCAACTGTTGGTGTCGCCCAGGATCAGCAGCGCGTCGGGCTGCACCTCGACCATGAGCTTATAGCTCACGGCGATGATGTTGCCCACGGTCTCGCCCAGGTCCGCGCCCACGGCGTCCAGGTAGACGTCCGGGTCGGCGAGCTCCAGGTCGCGGAAGAAGATGCCGTTGAGCGTGTAGTCGTAGTTCTGCCCAGTGTGCGCCAGCAGGCAGTCGAAGTGGCGGCGGCACTTCTTGATGACCTCGGACAGGCGGATGACCTCGGGGCGCGTGCCCACGATGATGAGCAGCTTCAGGCGGCCGTCGTCCTTGAATGCGATATCGGAATAGTCCTTGCCCATGCGGCTAGACCTCCTCGTAGTAGGTATCGGGGTTCTCGGGATCGAAGGGCTCGTTGGCCCACATGACCGTCACGAGGTCCTCGGTGTCGGACAGGTTGGTGATGGAGTGCGTGTAGCCGGGGACCATCTCCACGGCGCGCATGTCCGAGCCGGAGACGACGTACTCGTCGACGGGGAACGGCTTTCCCTCGGCGTCCTTCCCCACCTTCCTCAGCTTGATGGAGGCGGTGCCGGAGACCACCAGGAACCTCTCCCACTTGCTCATGTGCCAGTGGTTGCCCTTGGTGATGCCGGGCCTCGAGACGTTGATGGATACCTGGCCGCGCTCCGGCGTGCGCAGGAACTCGGTGAACGAGCCGCGCGCGTCCACGTTGGGCCTGAGGCCGTAGGCGAAGTTCCCCGGCTCGTAGTAGGACAGGAACGTGCTCCAGAGCTTCTTGGAGAAGGACCCCTCGGAAAGGTCGGGCACCGACAGCGTCTCGCGGCTGTCTCGGAAGCGGCCCAGCAGGTAGACGATCTCGCCCAGGGTCTTCACGTCGGTCTTAGGGACGTAGCAGAACCCGTCTCCCTCTACCCTCTCGAGCCCCTCGTAACCGCAGCGGTGCTCCTCGCCCAGCAGCGCGCCCAGCATCTCCTCGACGAGGTCGTCGATGTAGAGGAGCTCCAGCTCGACGGAGGGGTCGCTCACGGTGTAGGGGCGCCCGTTGGCGACGGCGTCGCAGAAGGTCGCCACGGCGGAGTTGTATCGGGGGCGGCACCACTTGCCGTAGAGGTTGGGGAAGCGGTAGATGAGCACCGGCGCGCCCGTGCGCTCCGAGTACTCGCGGAACAGGCCCTCCCCCGCGAGCTTCGACTCGCCGTAGACCGAGCCCTCGAAGCGGCCCGACAGGCTCGCCTGCGCGGAGCTGGAGAGCATGACGGGGCACGTGTTGCCGTGGCGCTCGAGCATGTCGAGCAGCGTGGAGGCGAACCCGAAGTTGCCCTCCATGAACTCGAACTGGTCCTTGGGGCGGTTGACTCCGGCCAGGTTGAATACGAAGTCCGCTCGGGAGCAGTAGCCGTCCAGCTCCCCGGGCGTCGAGTCGACGTCGTACTCCATGACCTCGAGCGGGAGCAGGCCCGCGTATCTCTCGCGGCGGTCCTTGCCGTCGCGGATGTTCTTCAGCGCGCAGCAGAGGTTCTTCCCGACGAAACCCCTGGCTCCGGTGACGAGGACGCGCACCCTACTGCACCGCCTCGTGCTCGCGGCCCTCCAGGGCCAGCTGCACGTACTCGGCGGTCTTGATCTTGGCGATGGTGCCCTCCACGTCGAGCCTCTCGGTGTTGTGGGAGGTGTAGGACTCGTCGGCCTGGGTCTCGACCTCGCCGTCGACGACGAACTTGTCGTAGTTCAGGTCGCGCGAGTCGCAGGCGACGCGGTAGTAGCCGCCCATGTCCTCGGCGCGCAGGCGCTCCTCGCGGGTCATGAGGGTCTCGAAGAGCTTCTCGCCGTGGCGGGTGCCGATCACTTGGGTGCCCACGCGGCCGAAGACCTCCTGCACGGCCTCGGCGAGGTCGCCGATGGTGGAGGCAGGCGCCTTCTGGATGAACAGGTCGCCCGGGTTGGCGTGCTCGAAGGCGAACTGCACCAGGTCGACGGCCTCGTCAAGGTTCATCAGGAATCGGGTCATGTTGGGGTCGGTGACCGTCAGCGGCTCGCCCTTGCGGATGCGGTCGATGAACAGCGGGATGACGCTGCCGCGCGAGCACATGACGTTGCCGTAGCGGGTGCAGCAGATGGTGGTGCGGCCGGCGCCGTTGCGGGCGTTGGCGTAGATGATGGACTCCATCATGGCCTTGGACTTGCCCATGGCGTTGATGGGGTAGGCGGCCTTGTCGGTGGACAGGCACACGACGCGGTCGACGCCCTCGTCGATTGCCGCGTGCAGGACATTGTCCGTGCCGATGACGTTGGTGCGCACGGCCTCCATGGGGAAGAACTCGCAGGAGGGAACCTGCTTGAGGGCGGCGGCGTGGAAGATGTAGTCCACGCCGTGCATGGCGTCGCGCACGCTCTGGGCGTTGCGGACGTCGCCGATGAAGAAGCGCACCTTGGAGGCGAGCTCGGGCGACTTCTCCTGCAGGCGGTGGCGCATGTCGTCCTGCTTCTTCTCGTCGCGGGAGAAGATGCGGATCTCGGCCAGGTCGGTGTTCATGAAGTGCTTGAGCACGGTGTTGCCGAACGAGCCGGTGCCGCCCGTGATCATGAGGGTCTTGTCCTTGAATGCGGTGGTGGGTTTCATCTACTTGCCTTCCTTGCGTTTAGCGCCCGTGAACTGGTAAAAGAGAAATTTGGTATTAGTAACGAGATATCGTTTGAATAATCGCTTCGGCTCCTGCATCAGGCGGTATAGCCACTCGAGACTTAGGTTCTGCATCCAAATCGGTGCCTCCGGCACCACGCCGGCGAGGACGTTGAAGGCACCCCCTACGCCGATCATCAGTGGCTGAGGGCCGCCTTTAAGCTCATGCATGAGGACTTCCTGGCGCGGAGCGCCAAGTGCAATCCATGCAAAGTCGGCGCCAGAATCGGCAATGCGTCGTGAAAGGTCTCGTTTCTCGCCATCGGAAAGCGGACGAAAGACGGAAGGCTCCATGCCAGCAATTTCCAAGCCTGGATACTCTTCCTGAAGCGATTCCTTGAGCGCCTCGAGGTTTTTCTGTTCGTTGCCGTAGAAGTAATGGCTCCATCCGTGCTGAGCGGAAATACTGAAAATCTCGCGCATCAGATCCGGACCGGTCACGCGCCCCATCGACGTGACCGTCTTTCGGCCGACAACCGATAGGGGCTTCCCATCGGGAACGGACATAACGGACTCAGCCTGACAGGACCAGTAGCTGGGATCGTCATGGGCCATGACCGACGTATGGGCGTTAGAGACGCAGATATACTCGCCATGCAGATTATCGATATTATGGGTAATGAAATCGACGCATTCAGACATATTGGTGCCCGTGATCGGGACATCGATCACGGGCACACGGTTTAATTCGGGATAATGATGATAGGACTTAAGCACTAAAACGCACCCTTTCCCGTGATTACTTCAATAACGGTGAGGGCGATAATCCTTAAGTCGGTGAGAATGCCACGCCTCGCAATGTACTCAAGATCTCGCTGGACCATACCGTCGAAACCAGTTGAGTTTCGATCAGTAACCTGCCACCATCCGGTAATGCCGGGCTTCACGGCCAGGCGCTGTAGGTCGTACTCGGTGTACTCGGCCACCTCATTTGGCAACGGCGGACGCGGGCCCACGACCGACATCTGGCCCAGGAACACATTCAGGAACTGCGGGAACTCGTCGATGGAATGTTTGCGGATGAATTTCCCGATCTTGGTGATGCGCGGATCCTCCTTCATCTTGAACATGGCGCCGTCGATCTCGTTTTGATCCATTAGCTCGACGAGGCGCTCGTCGGCGTCCTTGTACATGGAACGGAACTTCCACATGCGGAATGTGGTCAGGCTGCCGTCGGGGCGGGTCTGGCCAACGCGGATCTGGCTGTAAAAGGGGCTGCCCTCGCTCTCCAGGCGGATGGCGGCGGCCAGCACCAGGCTGGGAATCGCGATAAGGACGAGCACGGCACCGCTGAACACGATGTCGAACACACGCTTCACAGCCCTGTAGGCCAGGCGCGAGCGGTCCCAGTCCATGATGGACTGCATGGCCTTGTAGCGGCCGACGCCCTCGCGCCGGTCCATGGCCTGAGCAATCAGCGCCGCCCCCGCGGGCGCATTCGTTGCATATTGGGTTTTATCCGACACGTTCTCTTCCAAGACTTCGTCCCCGGGTGGGGATCATCCCTGTTCTGTACTGCGGTCGCCAGCAGCTAGGCGATCGCCTTTTTGAGGTTTCGCATCACACGTTGCTCGTTGGAAAGCACCGCAAGGCCAACGCGGGTGGTTACGCGTCGGCCGCACAGATCGAGCTCCAAATAAGCCGTGCTCTTGCGTCTGTTAATGGTTTTGATAAGGCCTTCGTGGCCCAGCAGCGGACCTGCCGTCACTACGACCTGGTCGCCATCTTTTAGCGCCTCGCTCATGGGCACTACGCGGTCTCCCCTATGCGTAAAGCCGCCAATAAGCTGGACCTCTTCTTTTGCCAGCGGCACAAACCGACCATCCTGAGATAACACCCGGGCAAAGTCGTCCATGCGCAGCAGATACTGTTGCACGGTGCGGGGATCTGTCGTATCGCAGATAAGATATCCGGGAAAGAGCGGCTTGGTCGTATCGACCCATTCGCCGCGTACTTTAATCTCGGTTTGAAATTGGGGATAAAAGAGCTCCTGCATGGCGCTAGCCGGCAGCATGCGCTCGATGCGCTCGCGCATTACGTCTTCGCGACCGTTAATGACCTGGATCACATACCACACGAGCACCACCCCCTTGCTGTCTTACGTGTGGCTCACGGGGTTTGGGTATGGCTTCGCCAGGGCGCTTGTGCGCGAAGGCGCTCCATATTCAAACCCTGAGCCCAGTTAGACAAGCACGTGGCTCTGCCCCACCGTGAACGGTATGTATAACTGCAGTGGCTAGAGACGCGGACGTGTATCGCAAAATGACCGCGACTCCAGCTAGCTGCGTGCGGCCCAGTCAAGAGGGTACAAAACTGGACCGCACGCAAACAGCTGTAAGACTGCTGCGATTAGTCATGAAATATCGATTCGAAAGAACAGCTTGCACACACACAAAAACAAAGTCATTCGATGCGATACGCATGACGACGCTATTGGAGCTCGTGGTTTTTCTGGCACCGCCGTTACGGCCGGATGCTGATCGACCCTGCGCTTTGCGGCTTGCTGGAGCCGTGGGCACAGTTGAACCCATGTAACGATAGATATCCTAGCACAAGGTCGCTAGAAACCTATTTAGGCCGCGCGCGACAACATATCGTTCATTTGCAGTGATTAAGGGGGTAATTTTGCAAACTTGTTCACATTAACGCAGGTTTATGCGGGTGTAGCTGTTGGCACGCACCGCCCGAGCTGCAAAGCTGACGACGTGAAATGCAAAATGGAATTATGTTGGGTTAACAAACTATGTATAGAAGTGGGAAATAAATTGCGCAACTTTTTTGGGTGTGGATGTTGGTGTGGCGTCAATTTGATTTGTGCAGTTGCTGCATATGAAAAAAGCCTCCGGTTTCCCGGAGGCTTTGCATTCACGGTGGTGGAGACGAGGGGAATCGAACCCCTGACCTCTTGACTGCCAGTCAAGCGCTCTCCCAGCTGAGCTACGCCCCCGTGACGAGGAGATACTATAGGGGAATGTTTGCGGGGATGCAAGGACTTTTTTTGGGTTGTTGCCCTGCCTTACGGGTTTTCCTGGGACGGGGCAAAAATAATCACTCTACGAGGGGGGTGCGGACAGAAAGTTGGACCGTGAAGCGGTCCGGACTGGAGGTTCGCATGTACAGCAGGGAGAAGGTCGAGC
>ERZ857480.17556-NODE-26900-length-18859-cov-7.9925_pt1 | contig 18859 bp, 17 predicted proteins | sample MGYA00519767_ERZ857480 | MGnify/ENA primary metagenome ERZ857480 (study PRJEB31778, sample SAMEA3449210) | human gut metagenome | biome: human gut; feature: human-associated habitat; material: faeces | place: United Kingdom | collected 2010/2012 ...
AAAGTGTTTTGTCCTAAATACCCTATTTGATTTTTTTGCGGGGTAAATGCCAATTACGCTTAAGTTGTTGGCATTGTTCGGGGTTCGCCCCGACCAGCAAGCGTTCGGCGGACTGCCGAATGCGATGCTGGCATTTCATACTTCCGTTGCCGGTACTGCTCCGTCAGCGGTACTTTTCTCCCTATGCCAATACTGCCCACACTCGCTCGACGTTGCGCGACAATCGCCTTTGTTGGCATAGGTGGGATAACTACCCGATTTCTGTATCGGCGGCAAAAACGGGCGTTTTTGTGCGTGACAGTAACTCTGCCGTGACGGTAACTCTACCGACACGAAAATCTACCGACACGCCCCGCAGATGAAGCTATATAGAGCTTTGCGAACTGTCAGGCAGTGCCTGCGTGACGGTAACATTTCTACCGTCACTACCGACACGCTGACCGTTGTAGTGAAGAATAATAATGCGTCCTCTGTGAACTCTTTCGTACTTAAAATCAATTCCGTACTTGCTGAGTTCGTATCCGTTCTGGACTAAGTCGCGTGTAACTCGATTCGGATAAATAATCTCAGTGGTAACTTTTCTCAATTCTTCAACCAACTCAGTTGCAGTGCCTTCAAAGTGGATGCGCTCTTTGATGAAAAGATAAACAGCGGAGAGAACAATGTTGTCGCGGCTCTTTTGTACTGGCTCGTTTTCAACTATCCAGCGCATGACATCTGTATCGAAGTGCATTTGCAGTTCAGCGTTCTCGAAGTCACGACCGACACAATGAAGTGTTGCACGACCTGAACCACGTCTTGTTTCTATGAGAACGTAACTACCGTCTGCACTTCCGCTGATACCAGTGCTGCCTGAAATCAAATTGAATGGATCATTGTCCTTGCACTTGCGAGTGTGATGTATCAGCAGAATACAGATACCTAAACGATACGCAAGCTGCTTTAGTGCAATCAGTTCAGCGTAGTCAGTACCGTAGCTTGACTCAACATTGCTGCGTACCATTTGCATAACATCGACCACAACAATTTTCAAGTCATCGTGCTCTTTCTTGAACGTTTCTATCTGTTCTTCAAGACCTGCACCGATCTTATCAGCGGCTAATGCGAAATGGAGATTCTCGACAGGCGCTGCATTCATCTGAAAAAGTCTGTCTTGCACTCGCTGATAGTTATCTTCCAAACACAAGTACAGCGCTGTACCCTGAATAGTTTCACGACCAAGTACAGGAGCTCCTGTTGCAATGCTGAGACAAATATCCATTGCCAACCAAGATTTACGAACCTTTTGCGCTCCTGCGAGAACATACAGTCCCTGTGTAAGCAAACCGTCGATGATGAACTACTTCGGCTTGAATACTGTTGACAGTATTTCTTCTACGGTTTTCGTCTGTAACGTATTACTCATACGCTTTCTCCTTTCTCATAAGATCCTTGAACACAGCCCACAGCTTTTTTCGTTATGAGCTACTACGCGCGCGAACTATTTGTGTGGGCTGTGTCGGGCGGATATTTGCTCTCACAAGCGAAAAAAGTGGGAGCAGTATCCTTTTTTGCATTTTGATGTGTTTTTGAATATATTCTTAGGCTGCAGATTACGAACGGATCAGTGCAAAAGCGCGCGACACATCACGGACCTGCTGTGAACTCACAGTGGTATCCGCCGCACCCTTGCCTGACCGAATCAGAAGCCGCCCGACTGCACATCGGACTCATAGGCAGCTTAAATGCTCGGCTGCCCTGGCACACTCCCATTGCCTGCGACGGTTTTATCACGCTCGGACTGTGGCTGAGTGTAAGTATCCGTTCCCGACTTTCATCGCTACTTCACATCTGCGCTATGTGAAACCAAAGATGTTATCGCTCGCTCTTTCGAGGTCATCGCGCATCTCTGGGCTGGTACGGCTCAGCGCCCCACCATCGGAAACAACGTAACTCCTGATCCCGTATTCAATTTTCAAGCTGCTCTTTGGTTTTTAATCAATCATTTTGGAACACCTCCGTGAATATGTTTATTGCTTTGTAATGTAATATGCCTATTATCATATTACAGACTTTAGAGAAGAATGAGCAAAGCCGTTAGGTGAACTTTGCTCTTTTTATCAAATCAATATGTAATTGTATATTGAATTGATACTATTACTTTCTGATTCTATTATAACACACTATTTTTATTTGTCAAGGCCTCCTCAAAATTTTTTTGAAACAGAAAAGAGCAAAGCGTTAATGCTTTGCCCTTGATTTGTATACGTTGTATTGATTTCGGCAACGTGCGGAACAGAACTCGCTGCGTATATCGGTCGCATAAAACAGTTTTTCGCAGTGCTTGCAGGAGCGAATAGGCTTCTTATCGTTTGTTACTGCCTTGGCGAATGCGAAGTCTATCATTGCTTTCAGCGAATCGTATTCGCACAACAGGTTCAGACCATTGCGGTCGTCTATCTTGTACGTAAGGCGGGGAGGCAGGAACTCCGGCAGTTTTGATTCTTTGAGCATAAAGCTGTACAAATATTTGAAATACTTCTTTAACCAGTCAAGCGGTTCGCAGTATCTATACTTCCGCAAAAACATCGTTGAATATATCGGGCTGCGGTAGGTGAGTCGGAGTTTACCTTTTTTGTTGACTTTATCAAGCAGGTCTATGTTATTAAGAGGAAAGAACTGCTTTGCAAACTCGTTTACATCAACTATTCCGCTCTCCGTGAAGATGTTATCGCGGACGATGACACGCTCGTTGCGACCTATATCAGAGCCAGCAATGTCAGGCATGATACCGAGCAGGCCGTATTCGTGTACGAAGTCCAGCATCATTTCATTCTGACCGAGATTATTCTCAGTCAGATACTCGCCGAGGTTAAGAGCGTTGATCATCATATTGTTCTCGCTCTTTATAGGATCGAACACCGAGCCGTATTCGTAGGGGACAATGTACTCCACGCCGTCTATGCTCTGTATTTCGTATCTTGTATTCTTATGCCAATGGCTTACTAATAGCTGTTCCATACGTTTCTCCTGTAACCATATATAATAATAATCATATTACTTGATAACTATATTCTAACACGCTATTCAATATTTGTCAAGTCTCTCATAACAACATACTATCTTATATTGTTCTGATTTAGTCCCTCTTGTGCAACATTTTTAATTTGACCAATCTGTGATATCAGTTATACAAGTTTTTATCACTTCCTCTATATTTGCCATGATTGTTGTAACAGTGTTCGTTGACTTTTTTCCTTTCTTGCTTCTGCCAAAAAAGATTGCCATACGCACCAAAAAATAAACCAATGGCATTTTATCTAATTTTTGTATTATACAATCATATATTTTGTACAAGCATTATCCCGGAACTAAAACAGCATTAGAATTGGAACAGCAAAATAGAATTTTTTCATATGATTGATCTGATTATACTGCAACCAAAGCTGTATTTTATCCTAAAAAAATGTCCGTTGATGAATTAAACGAAGGATATCGTTGGATATATAGCTCTGTACACAACAACATCAATTTACAGAAAAATGAATGAACCTATTTTGAAAATAAAGCACATTGATAATAATACTTTTTCCTGTGTTTTGAAAATTTCTTTTGCAGACAGTCAAAAGTATTTGGATCAATTTGATCTGTACATTAAAATCGAAAATAATCCAAATAACCTATTGCATAATAAGATTATTTGTGATAAAATTATTTTACCTGAAGTTTATAATTATTTTTCCGATAATGTTAGTGTGCTTTCTTTATATTCCAATATCGGAACATTAAAGTTTAAATTACATAATTACTTCAATGGCGATAAAATAATAGCTGTTTGTAAATATAACGGAATTGAAATATGTAAAACCGAGTATATTTAGATGATAGTATAAAATGTTCATATCAAGATCTACAAGGTGAGAATTATAAAATATATTCCAATTCATCGAAGCTATTAAATAAATCGCGTTCTATTATTTCAGATCTATATACGAAATTACCCATTATTTCAAATATTAATTGGAGCACGAGTATTACGTATTTTATCGTTGATGACGTAGAAGCGATATTTGATTATGTAAACGGTTATAATACTTTAAATAGTTTTTGTTCTACATTTCATAATAATGTTATTTGTTGTATATTTGATGAACAATATTTGAAAAATATAATAACGCATGAAACAGTTCATGCGTTATTATATAATGCCTACGGATTAGGAGCAGATCCAATTCCAAGGTGTCAGAGAATATTTGTTGAAGGATTCTGTCAGTATATTATGAATAGCTATGTTAATCGAAAGAGCGTTTATCTGAGATATATGATATCCTCCAACCTGTTAAAATTTCATATTGAAGATTTAAAAAACTATTTGGAAAAAACATATGAAGTATCAAATCACCATTCTGATATAATTTTTTCTTATGATTTTTTGCCATATATTTTTTCGCAATACGGCGATAGTTCTTCTATTATTCAAACTATTTTTCAATTGCCAAGTAATCTTGAAGAAGCAGCTCTGAAGCTAAGTGAATTAATAATTAAGTCAGAGCCAATCGATGAGCATGTGCAAAATCAAGCTATGAAAAGAATCATTGCATTATATAATAAAACTTATGATTCCCTATGTAATATTTTTACCGAAAGATGTATAGAAGATATTTTACAATTCAGAAAAAAGCAAGAATTTTTATATTTTGGAGATTATTAAAATAGGAGGAGTTATATGAAATATGCAGTAGAAATCAACAATCTATGCGTTAGATATGGAAAAACTGTAGCCTTAGATGATATTAGTTTCAAAATAAAAAAAGGCGATATTATTGGTATAATTGGAGAAAATGGTGCAGGAAAAACCACTACAGTAGAATGTATTGCTGGAATCAATAAGAAATACAGTGGCAATATTACTGTTTTGGAGCAGGATATTTCAAAAGTAAATCGTAAATTCTATAATAAATTAAGTATTAAACTTCAAAGTGCATCTTTCCCTGATAAACTAAAAGTTAAAGAGATACTTAATCTGTATTCGTCGTTCTATGATTCGCCATTACCTTATCTGGATATAATCAAGGAATTCAAATTAGAGGATAAACTGGATTCCTTTTTCATTAATTTATCTGGCGGTCAGAAACAAAAAGTTTCAATTATAGTTGCTCTCATTTCTAATGCAGAAATATTAATTTTAGATGAGTTAACTACAGGTCTTGATCCGCAATCAAGAGAAACTTCGATCAATGTTATTAAGGAATATTCAAAACATAAAACCTTAATATTGACCACTCACTTTCTGAATGAGATCGAAAAACTCTGCGATAAAGTCTGTATTATGAAAGCAGGAAAAATAATAGAATACGGCACTTTAAATGAGCTTTATGATAAATACGAAATGAAGCATAAATTCATAATTAAAATAAACGATGAAAAAAAGAAAAAGCAACTCATATCAAGCTTAGATGAATATTTCAATTTGATATCAGGAAATCAGGTAAGTATTTTTAGCAATCAACATGATACTTTAGATGTAATAAACCAAAAACTAAGGAAATTAAAAGCATCGCCTCTTGAAGTCGAGGAAAAATCTTCAGATATAGATGATCTGTATTTTAAAATATTCAATCAGAAATTTGAAGAAATATAAGGAGGCAAAAAATGTTATTACAATTATTAAAATGTGAAACAAAACTTTTTTCAGAAATTTTATAAATGCTTTTTTTTGCCTCTTATTTCCACCAGCAATGATGTTGCTATTTGGTAGTATATATGGCAATGAGGCAAGTGAGACATATATGGGAAAAGGAATGGTAGATGTTTCTGTTCCGGCATATTTTGCACTTATACTCTCTGTAACAGCTTTTATGAGCGTTCCGATGACTTTGTCAGAATATAGAGAAAAAAAGATTCTAAAAAGATATATTGCAACTCCTTTAAACAAAAGTAAAGTTTTGATATCTATTTTTTCTATTAATTTAATCACTACTTTGCTTGGAATGTTATTGTTGTTTATTACAGCTAAAATTAAGTATAATGTTAAATTTGAAGGTAATCCTTTAATCTTTGCTTCCATGCTGATTTTATCAATAACAACAATGTATTTGATTGGATTATTACTTTCAAACATCGGACGTACTATAAAAAATACAAATACATTATGCTACAGTGTATTCTTTCCAATGTTGTTCCTATCTGGTGCCACAATACCAAAGGAGATTTTTCCTTCAAGCATATCTAAAATTACTAAAATAGTACCTTTAGGCTATGTTGTTGACGTTTTGAAAGCCGCATGGTTAGGAAATGGGATCAACTCTTATTTAAATGGAATAATTTTTTTAGTAATTGCTTTGGTTATTTGCTTTATATTTAATTGTGTCTTATTTAAGTGGGATTAAATAACGACGAAAAGAACAAAATATTGCCAAGAAAACAACGCTGTGATTTTTAAAAACTCTTTTAACAATATTTTCATTTTTCAGACGCTGCTTCCATACAATATTGATGTTATTCAAAAACATTAAAAGTAAATCAACGTTTAATCAATCATAACAGACCTGTTCCGCCTGTTACTATTGAAGCTATGAACAGCGATACGGAGTTCCGTGACCGAGTGTACCTCAATCCTGAATTGAAGGAAATGTTCTTTTCCCTTGACCTGATAGAGTCCTACGGTTCGGGTATACGCAGAGCAAAAAACGCTATGAAGGAGAATGGATCTCCTGAGCTCGTCTTTGAACCAAGCAATGATACCGATGACTATACAATGGTTACGGCGTATATCAATGAGGAATTTGCACGAATTCAGGCAGAGGAGAATGATAAAACAACCGCCAAGAAAACCGCCAAGAAAAATCAGATGAAATTGAAACAAAAATAATCAAGCTGTTGAAGCTTAATCCGCGCGCCACAAGAAAACAACTTGCTGCCGATTTGGGAGTAAGCGAACAGACTATAAGATACTGTCTTGAAAAGCTCCAAAAAGAAGGCGTATTGACTCGAAAGGGCGCAACTAAAAACGGCGAATGGATCGTGAATTCCGGCGACTAATTTAAACCAATTATTCGATAGATAGGCTTCTCCTTGACTCCGCCTTTAGGGATATTCACTTTCCTGCACGGGTTGTCCGATACCAAGTCCATTCTCACCGCATAGCTGAATACGTCCGAGATAAAGCTCAGGTTGTGGCGTATCGTTTTCGGTGCGAGGGGCTTGCCCGTCTTTTCGTTCGCTCCCTCTTTCGCAAGAGAGTTTACGAAGCCTTGTAAATGCCTTGCTGTGATCTTGTCGATACGCAGATGACCTATCGCAGGATAGACACGGTGCGTGAGCTGGAGCATTCTCTCATAGGTGGTGTTTCTGAGGGCGTTCTTCGCATAATTCTCGAACCATTCCTCTGCAAGCTCCTGAAACTTCATAGCAGATGTCTTGTAGCCGTGATTGACAGCTTCCTCGAACATTACTGCCTGTCTGTTCAGTTCCTTTTCGATCTGCTTCTTGCTCATACCCTCGTCGGGTCGCCAAGTCATGGACTGCTCCATGTGTTTACCGTTTACATCATAGCCGCAGCTCACTCTGATAGGGTGGTATGTTATTGGGCGGTTACGATGCTTCCACTGTTCTTGCTTACTATGCTAGGGTTGGTTGGCGCTTACACTTTATTTGACGCTTACCATAAAAAGCCCGAAAAGTCCAGTGATACCGAACTTTTCGGGACATAGAAATATTATTGACATTTGTGTATACTTTAACTGTGGAAATCTCAGCATACAGCTCCGGTTCTTACAGGCTTTATTGCTGTTTTCTGTTCAATGGACAATCCGTCCATCAGCCAGCGAAATTCCTGCTGTGTTATCTGCTTTGCTTCTTTTGAGTCTCTTGACCATTTGTACTTTCCGTTTTCAAGCCTTTTATACAACAGCACAAATCCATCTTCTTCCCACAGCAGAGCTTTAATCCTATCACATCGCTTTCCACAGAAAAGAAACAGACTGCCGGAAAATACATCAAGCTTGAAATTATGCTGTACAATAGCTACAAGTCCGTCTATCGCTTTGCGCATATCTGTATATCCGCATACAATGTAGATATGCTCTGCTCGGCTAATATCTCCGATCATTTCAGTACTCCGAGCAATCGTCTGAGCGTAGCTTCATAAAAACTATCAGGCAGCGATATCTTTACATCGCCTACAAGCAGTTCGATATTTCTTCCTTCAGACTGTGGTTCATCTGCCGGTATCACAGGTTCTATATCATGTTTCTCAATTTCACTGTATACTGACTGACGAATTTGCTTCAGCCTGTAGTAATACGTCTTGTGATTAATACCGTTCTGCTTGCACCATTCTGTTACAGTGAGTCTGCTTTCGTTCTTGCTTTTCACCATTTCTGCCCATTGTGTCAGCTTTACTTCTTTTTTACCTTTGCTATCTCGTTCATTCCAATCAACTCCTCTTTGACTTACTTAGTTACTTCTAGTTTAGTCTATTTGGAATTCTTTGGATAGAGTGGGATGTTATTTGACGGTTACCATACTTTTAACTTTAAATTCGAATATCTGAATTTAAACATATTCCTTCTTATTAATGTATGGAAGAACTATTTCTACATCAGACAATTAAACATCAAGTGAAATTACAGTTCCGCCATTATACACAATTGAAAAATAACATATGAGCCAGCGATATGAATTTGCACCTACAATTATAGAGTATGACACATTCATTTTTATAATAAAACACACTATTCTGTTATCAATTGCTTTATTTCCACTTTTTTTATACTTCTTGAAGAAATATATGAAAAAAGCATAAAGACTACAGTATTAAATACCAATGGCAGAACTAATCTAAACGCATCAATTCCTGCATGATAAGATACTATTCCAATCATACTAAATATTGCACCAAACAAGAAATTTCCCAACGCTATATTCAGAATAAAGCCTATTATTCCTCCTACAACTGTAACAATAAAAAATCTTAGAATGAATTGTTTCCTTAAAGTTCCGCTTGAAAATCCTATTGATTTAAGCGTACCAAAATCTTTCCATTCTTTTTTAAACGTCTTTTTACTTATCATATAAGAAATAATTAGAGCGAACAGAACTGTAAAAGCATAAATAACTATTGTTATCATTTTAGATGCAAAAGAAAAGATTCCAACAATATCTGAACTTTTTGCAGATTCAACTTTTACTTTTCCATCAAAATCGTTCTTTAGTTTTTTTATTAATTCACCTCTTTTTTGATGATCTTTTAGTACATAAGCATATGTATTTACCTCAGATACAGTTGGATTAACCAACTGTATTCCATCATAAGTCATACATATAGCTAATCCCATGTCAACCATTGTCTGATACACACCAACAATAGTATATGTGTATTCTTTATCGTTATTTTTTATGGAAACAGCATCGTTCATTTTAATACCAAGTTCATCTAAAACTCCCTGTGTTGTAATAATTTCTTTATCGCTTTCAGGAAGCCTTCCACTTATAAGACCTGTTATCTGACTTGTATCACTTACTCCTATACAAGTATAATTACTGCTTCCAACCTGAAAATTACCTATTACAAATTTATATGATGAAGCTTCTCCATAAGTTGTTTTTATAAAATTATCTACTATTTCCTTTTCATTCTCATCATCATATGTCAACTGAAGATCCATACGATATCCGATAAATTTTTCCATGATATCATTTTCTGAAATATTCGCAATACTATTTGCTATCATCATAAAGAAAACCAGTAAAACAGACACAAACATCAAACCTCGGTATTGTCCTGAATCAGTACGAAGTGAACGTAATGCAATTCCAAAATCAAGCTTATTGCCCTTGATACTATTTAGCCTTTTAGTATTAAACGAGCAATCTTTAAGTCTTCCTGTAATTGCGCTAACGGTTTTTATTTTACCAAATTGCTTTGATTTAATATAAATCAAAATTGAAGAAGAAATCGCTATAAGTGCAAACAAGATGATACCTACTAAGAAATTGATGCTATTTGACAGTATTCCTCCGATTATTGGTACAAACAACACTTTTATCATAAACATAAGAGGTTGTGCCAGCAATAATCCCAGTACTGTTCCTATAATTTCAGCTAATAGATAAATAATAAGATAAATTTTTCTGATCTGCTTATCGTTAAATCCAATAGATTTTAATGCACCAATATCTTTAATTTCAAGTTCAATAAATGACTTGATGCTGTGATTTATCATTATCAGTACAACAATAAAAAGTATTCCCATGAATACATACAGTACAATACATACTATATTAGGTATGATAAATGTATACTCTTTTGACTGTGCAGCTGTCAGGACGAGAGCTGCATTGCTGAGAATAGCTGTCTCAGAATCGATTTTCTCCTTAAAACCAGCCATATTAAGTTCTGAATCATCCTGCTGGAATATATGTAACATATAAAAGCGCAGTATACTGTCTGCTTCTTTTATACTTTTATATTCGGTATCAGAATTCATAAGTACACTTTCAAGATCTTTACTGTTCACAAAGAAGAACTTTGTGCCAATTACAGCAGCACCGCAAGCTGGTTCTTCCATAAAACCTTTTATCTTAAATGTCTTTTCCATATTTGATGTCTTCAGCAAAACTTCATCACTAACGTCACATTTATATGAACGTTTATAGCTTACTGGAAGGTATATATATCCTTCACTTGGTTCTTGAGCATCAGACATATAACTGCGATTATTATCGCTAAAAATTTTATATTTGTGATTTGGCTGATCATAATCCATAAGGTAAACCGTATCCGTAGCTACTTTACCTTTTATATATATTTTTGATTCACCTGCTACAAGAGCAGCTTCTATTTTATCATACGACTTTACATCAGAAACGTTGTCAAGCTTCTTAAAATTATCATCACTAATATCATTGCTATCGATCCAAACCATCAGATCACCAGTCGAAGCATATTCATTAGCCTGATCAATCCATTTTCCAACATTTGCTTTCATACAGTATACTACAGTAAGGATCATAATTATCAGCATGGTCAATATTATTGTACCGATAAACGCCTCCTTCCTACTTTTAATATTTGCCTTTGCTAGGTTAAAATACATTTTCACTCTTTGCTACAACCCCTTTACAGTCAAACTAACTTGCGATTATTAGAATAAATAGATTACCACATCATCTTGTTAAGCCATTCACTTAATTTTGCCTCACGACTCTTTATATCATCTGTATTATATGGTGACAATTCAAGTTCGCCACGTATACATCCATCCTCAAAATAGAGAATACGACTCGCTCTTATAGCAGATTTTACATCATGCGTTACCATAAGAACGCTCTGTCCCTCGCTGTTTGCCTGTGTCAAAAGATTCAAAACTTGCTGTGAATTACTCTTGTTAAGAGCTCCTGTTGGTTCATCAGCGAATAAAAGCTTAGGCTTATTGATAAGTGCTCGCGCAACAGCTGCACGTTGCTGCTCTCCGCCAGAGCACTGTGTTGGAAGGTTGTTACGCTGTTCAATCAGATTAAACCTTTTTAAAAATTCGTCAGTACGAGTATCTACCTCACTAGTTTTATATTTATTGCCATGATATCCTGCCACAGCAATATTTTCATAAAGTGTCAAATTGCTAACCAATTGCATCTGTTGAAAAACAAAGCCAAATTCATTTGAAAGCAAAACTGATATCTCTTTTTCTTTTAAATCAGATATTTTTTTGTCCATAAAATATACATCGCCTGAAGTTACGGAATCTATTCCACTAAGGCAATAAAGCAATGTTGACTTACCTGAACCTGATGGTCCCATTATTACTGTAAATTGACCATCATATATTTCTAAATTCACATCTTTTAATACACTTATGGTATTTTTTCCATTGATATAGTCCTTATGCAATGCTTGGGTTGATAAAATTTTTTGCTTCATATAAATTCTCCAATCTAACGTTAAATCATCAGCACATACCTATAAAACAGTACTATCAGTAATATTTTTCCCAATCAACAAGTGCCTGTAAAGTCTCCTCTATAACACAAAAAAACGATAATATTACTTAATAATACTATCATTTTAACTACCTATCAATACTTTTTTAATAAACTCAGTAAATTCTTTAATATTCTCAAATGGAAAGAAGTGACCACCTTCCATAGAATAAAACTCACATTTACCTGAAGTCTCATCTTTCCATCCGCTCAAATTTTCCTGAGATGTACATACATCATCATTCCCACTCAAAATAAACAGATTGAGATTTGGTATACTGCCTGTTTTATACTCATAAGTATTGATTGCTTCAAAATCTGCCCGTAATATTGGCATAAAGTAATTCTTCATTTCGCGATTTCTAAAAATCATCGAACTATTAGAATATCCATAACTGATTATTTTTTTCTCAAACTCATCAATAGGAAGATTATATACTTGCTCTTGATCAATAAATGATATAGGTGACGGAGTTCCGGTAACTATAACACTACACGGCAGATTTACAGACGGCATACTGTCCATTCTCTGAATCAACTCTCGTGCCAAAATCCCACCCATGCTATGACCCCATAAAGCATATTGCTTATTATCACTAATTTTTGGAAGCAATTCATCATGCAACAGTCTATCGATCATTCCGTCGATTGACTTTTCAAGCTTCTGATCAGATTTGCTCCCCCTTCCAGGAAGTTCAAGCGGACAAAACTCTATTTCCGACGAATTATAGATTAAAAACTTAGAAAATGCCATTTCTGATATTGAACCAGCATACGGTAAACAAAACAAACGCAAATTATTTACCACCCCTTTGCTTATTACAAAGAATTTTAACAGATTTTACTGCCCTCCCTCACTACTATATCGCAGCTCAGTTACTTTTGATATAACAAACAGATATATCAGCATTATCAGTGTACTCAGCAAAATAATATACATTTTTATATTATTTTCTCTCAATACCATACGTAATATTATCCACATCTCATACATAATAAAAAAATACGTAAACACCAGAGAAGTAATCATGTAGATTATCTCAATTGATTTAAGCTTAATGATTTTCTTTCGACAAAATAAAGCCACCATGAAAAGATAAATTTTTTTTCGCAAATTAATCTGTCCAAGTATACTGCACAAAAGATAATATCCATCTGTTAAAGAAAGCGGAATAATATTTACCATTCCTATTCTAATATTTGACTGTGCAAGGGAAAGCATTATTCCGCTGCCACTATATCTAAATGCCATATAAAATATTATACCTACAAATATATTTACAAGCGGACCTGCAAGCATTATTGCGATTCTCTTTCCTGTACTTACTGTATATATTCCTCGAATCCTGATATAATACATAGGTATAAATCCAAGATATAATGCAATACAAAACTGATTTTCAACAAGCCCATATTTTGATGCCATCGTTACATGTGACATTTCGTGCAGGATAAACATTGGAAACATAAGAAGATATGACAACAAATAATAATATAGTTTTACTACAACTGTTCCAAGTACTCTATCAGAACTCATTGCTTTTTCTACTGAAAAAGACTGAATCGGAATTTCTAAACAAAACAGCAATCCCACACAAGCCACTATAAATACAATAGGAATCCCCCAGAATATTCGCCTGAATTTATAAACTACATTTGAATATCTGCTCATATTTATATTTACTAATGACTTTGAAAAAATAGATACCTCACTATATTTACGCGCCCCACTCACATTATTAAAAACACTGTATGCGGCAAGTTTATTTAACAGATCAAAAGCATTGATATCTGGATACTTTTCTGAAGCGATATCACATATCTGTTTTACAGTACGCTTTCCGTCCGCTAATTCAATGATTGAAATTATCTTTTTGACATGATCATCACTTTTTGCTTTTACTATCCTGTCCTCATCTACAATATAGAGGCAACTAATTTTTCTTTTTCCACCAAAAACATTTACAAGTCTTAATTCAGTTCCAACAACCGGAACACTATCAGAATTCAGTCTATTTATCATATATCTTTTTTTAATTTACCAAGTCTGGCTATATAATATCCAATTCTTTTTATCATTTGCCGCTGTGACAAACAAGTAGACTCATCTGGTGAATCAAGACGTCCTGTCTTCATAAAACTGTTTCCGATACAATTAGTACAAATGCCTTTTGCAAAACAATTATCGCAGTGCTTAACTGAATCATAAGTGTTTTTTTTCAAAATGTTACGAATACCTTCAAAGCGCTCAGAATCAAATGCATCATTGACATTTCCCATACAGAATGTTTCATTATCATCAATAAACATGAAACAAGGGAAAAGATTACCTTCTGCACTAACTGCAAAATTAGTTATTCCTGCATTACAGAAATGTTTTTTCTTAATTTTCTTCTCAATCAGGTTTATTATTTCAAGCGATTTTATCAGGAATATTTTTTCATTTGAATTCACAGTTGACAAAGTATAATCTGTTACCTTATCCATAAATCTGCTCATTGCCTCAAAATCTGTTATTTTTCTATCATAATCTTCCCCAGACATGACTGGAACAACATGTATTGAATCTATGTTCATATTATTAAGCGTCTTAACAAATTGGATTTGTTCTTCTTCATCAAGATCCAGGAAAGCCTGCGTTATTGTCATTTCAACTGCCAAAGGAAACTTTCGCTCTTTAAGAATATTCAACTTATCAACAATGACGTTATATGTTCCTTCATTGCTGTTAGCAAAAACTCTCTGACCATCATTAACTGCCTTAGTACCATCAAGGCTTACTGTAACACTCATACAATATTTATTAAACAGTTCAAACGTTTCATTATTAATCAGAGTACCGTTTGTTGAGATTGAAAACTTGATTGGATAAAGAATTTTTTCTTCAGAATACAATTTCTCACAGTACTCACAAACACTTTTTATAAGTGGGAAATTCATTAAAGGCTCTCCACCGAAAAACTGAATCGTTTCAATACCTCCGCTATAACGTGCAAGAAAAGTGTCAATCGCATTCTTTGCGGTTTCAAAGCTCATTATTTTGGCACAGGTATCATTATACAAGCCCTCATTTGCATAACAGTATTTACAAGCAAGGTTACATCCCTGAGTAATTACAAGCACAAGCCTTGAACAAGTATTAGAATCATCTTCACTTTTATTCTGTGAACATACAGCACAGCCACCACTTTTTTTTGCTATAACAGCCTCAATAACTTGTTCTCTGTCTTTTGCATCCAGTTTTTCAATTTCTGTTGCCAGTTTTGAAGGGATCAAATAAAAGCTATTATTTCCTTCATCAAAAAGAATTTTATCATTGTCAATATCATATAAATAAGCCATAAGTACACACCGCCTTTGGTTGAATCGTAACACAATCTTGAAATGCTGTATAAATGATAACAAAGAATGATATATAAGGAAATACACTTCTTTTATTAAGAATAATAATAAAAGTCATATCTCCTTATTGTTATCAAATTTAAATAAGCAAATCATTCATGCTATTCGTAAAAATCTTCAAATAGCCAAAAGTTGAATAAACTATTTAACTAAAGCGTAAAAACAAATAATAAAATACAATTTTATTATTATTCTTCAAAATTATAATTAAAGTACGCTATTATTTTATCACAAATATCTTTTATTTGCAATACCTTGAATAAATTTTTATACCATTTTTATCAAACATAATTATTAAATTATATCTTTTCAGATAAAATAATCAATCAGATATAATCATTTTTTAACAAAGAACTATGCTCTTTTTCAAAAGGGACTATGCGTCAAATATTATAAATATAACACCAATTACATTTAAAGAAATGATACATAGTCCTTTTGAATAGTCATTAAAAACGCTATGAAAGCCTTACACTTTCATTAAGTTGCCTATTAGCAACCTGATCCACAACCGCAACCACAAGCAGGTGCAATCGCTTCCTCAAGCTCCTCAAGCTCAAGATTATTCTCCTGATTCTCGATAGCATCGGAAATAGCGTTTATTAAGCTGTTCTTGTCCATTTTTTAGTTTCCTCCTTTCTATATGCATCATCACTGATACATATGAATCTATTTATATATATCGATCAGTTTGAAATAACAAAAGTATGACTCTCATTTATGTATAGAACCGATCAAATATATACAAATTCTTGTATTACGAAAGATAATCGTAAATATCAGAAAATATTTTTTTCTCATCTTCAGCTATAATTCTCAAGTGCTGAATAAACAAATTTATACCATCTAAAGCTTCACTCTTAAGCATCTTTAAGTATAGTTCTCTCCATTTCTGACCAATCTCTTCCATTTGGCTGCATTGCAAATTTGTAAATATACCATATTTCTTCCGAGAATCCCACAAAAACTTTGAATACGGAATACGATACATCGAGTGACTCGGCTCAAATTCACCGACCATACTTTTTAGCATAAAATACTGACGTCTCAGAATCTTCACAAGATTTGGATCATCTGCCATTTTTTGAATAAGCATAGTTAGCTCATCAGCGGCTATACGCATTCCGTTAATGCCTCTATCTTTTGACGAAAGCATCCTTTGGGCCGTTTTGCGAGCACCATCTCTAATAAATTCAGCTATTTCTTCTTTTTCCGGTTTTTTCCATCCTTTTTTTTTCTTTACTATAAAATACAACGCTTCTGGTGGATATGGCTGCCAATCAGAGTTGCGTGCGCGATGGATATCCACCTCGCTTACCCATAATGGAGTTCTGAAAAAAACATCGTACAAACCATAATATATCCCTGACATTTCTTGCTTAATACCAAATATCAACACCCAATGCTGTCCGAAATGCGTAGCAGGGAATTTTTTTTCCAGATACGGAAGATAATAACGATCAACGCGTGCAAGAACGCAAACTTCTTCATCTATGCACTTAGAAACTTCTTTTGAAAAACTTTCTTTTTCAATTGCCCTTTTTTCAATAAAATCAAAATTGAACTTTTCATATATCACTTTATCTGTTGAAGGTTCTCTGCCAAGAATAGCTAAATAAGGTATTTTGCTATATTTCTCTATCCAAACATCAAAACCAAATGTATCTGAAATTCCCATACAAATAGCATCTGACATATTAATGCCATAAGTTCTAAAGAGATCCTGCGTAAGAGAAATATGACAATCTATCATACCACGAATACTATGCTTTACCTGTTTTACAGTTTTTTTTCCCATTTTTCCTCCATTATTTAGAGTTTACAAATATGTATATCAGTCCTAATAATCCGGTTTATCGAGGAAATCGTTAAGTGACTACAACTAATCTTCTGACATGCTCTGAGCACCAAACCAGATGCAGTTATGACAACTTCGTGTATATTTAGACTGAACTTCTGACAAGCTTTAAAATATTACCAAAGTAATTAAATGTTACATCAGCAGATGAATCAGTATTATCAAGCGCAACTCCATTACTTATCATTCCATATCTGATTCCTTCGTCAGGAACAGAAAGAAGCTCTTACTTATTGATGTAATAATTTAAAAAACATAAAACAGCTGTATCAAAATATTGACAACTGATTAATGTTTCTGAATTTAAGAAAGCGAATAAAAATCATAATTTGTGCTATTAATCCCGTGATTTTACAAGCTCACTAATTTCAATACTGCAAACAGTAAATCCACCACTACGAATAACTGTACAAAGTTTCTTTGTAGCTTCTTCTAATAATGAACTATAGATCTGGCTGACATTATTCTCAGTATCATCAAAAACACAGATTGGCTTGATCTCTGACACCTGAGAATAATGTGACAACAGATTTTTTCAATAGTCATCTGCAGCTTGCATATCCTACTTTTCAGCCAAATTATATAATCGAAATATATCATGATTAGTGACTTTTTTCAATCATAGAACTTAGTTCTTCAATCTAGCATCCAGCTTCCAACTGAAAATAATATGACATTAAATCCTTTAATAATATTAAAATGCACCAACCATGAATTATTCTATGATGAACAATCCATAGAACTATATACTTCTATTCAAAGCCTTTATCAATGTGCTTCTGATAAGGCTTTCGTTTTCCAAATCAAAACCTCACTGAAAATTGCTCTTTTTCCCTCCTCAACAAAGTAATTTTTCCCAAGCTCATCTGCATTTGAAAAATCAACAAGATTTACGTCAAGTTTTCACTTTTTTAATATTATTTGTCGTGTGTTTTCAGATTTATTGAAAAAGACCCTTAAAACATCATTTTTATAGCCAAAAGCTGCATCGAAGTATTTGTAATTAAACTTGCCTGTAAATTCAAAAATATTTCTGATAAGATTATTTTTAAACTTTTATCGACAAGATAATAATACAACACTCCTTTTTGCATCGTACTTAAATGATACATCGCTTAAACGTTTGCGCTTACTATTTTTTATACTCAATCTCGCCATCTCCCAATAAAGCCTTTCAATACGACAAATCATTTAACGCTAACATACTGTTATACTACTTCAGATATCACTACTTCTAAAAGCTTCTTGTATTAATTCAATTTGAGATTTTTACCAATTAAATAATTAAGACTTCAAATAATGGTCTTATGCTAACATATTACGCTAAAATACAAGTGTCCACAAAAAATATCTGTTCGTAACAAAAATAAACTTTTCCCAAAACATCATTCAAATCAAAGATAATTTTATTTTCTAACTATTCTAATTTTTCAATCTTATATTTATAATATATATCAAATAGTTTCATTTTAATTATACCACAAATATCTATATTATGTCAATAAAATGTATATATTTCTGGAATTGTCAAGAAATGTGCAGTCGGAGAATACCCAAAATCCAGGATAGGCAGGAGTCAGGCGGCGTGATGAGCCAGCCCTGTTGAAGTTCTTAATGCCACAGGTGGGAGGCCACCTG